>Ga0082212_10004180_pt1 | contig 20125 bp, 12 predicted proteins | sample TergutNt197P3_FD_71548 | JGI IMG/M metagenome (GOLD analysis project Ga0082212, IMG submission 71548) | Neocapritermes taracua P3 segment gut microbial communities from Petit-Saut dam, French Guiana - Nt197 P3 | ecosystem: Host-associated > Arthropoda: Insects > Digestive system > Gut ... | reverse complement strand
ATATAAGTATCAGGAGATTTATTGTATTGAAGCGAGCCTTTTAACTTGGGGTTTCCAACATCGTCTGCGCCTTCAAAAATATTGCCGCCGGTCGAACAGTTCGTAAAAAAACAAAAAATGAAGGTTACGATTAAACCTGTCAGTGAAAATTTTATCCTATTCATATTGTCAAATAATGTTGATTTCAATGGCAAAATTAAATAAAATATTTTTTAAAAACATGATAATTTTAAATTTTTCTCTATTTTTGCTATCTTTGTGGGCAAAAAATCAATTATTATAAAATCAAATGAAAATGAAAAGTAAAAAAAGGGTTTGGCTTCCTCTTATAGCGACGGTTGCACTATTGGTATTTGCCTGTAAAAACATGAACGTGAAGGACTGGTCGCAATGGCGTGGAAGCAATCGTGCGGGCGTATCCAACGAGACGGGTCTTAATTGGGATTGGTCGGTAAAAAAGCCAACGCTGAAGTGGGTATACCGGAAATCGGGATTCGGCTATTCATCACCCTCCATTGTCGGGACAACCCTCTATTGCCAGGGCGGTTCGAATGGACAGGATTTTACATTCGCATTGAATGTAAATACGGGGAAAGAGTTGTGGAAACAAAATTTAGGCGCCGAATTTGAGCAGGATCGCGGTAACGGTCCTCGCGGATCAATTACGGTAGACGGCGACAAACTCTATCTTATTCGCGGAGGCGGTCAGATACATTGCCTTTCGGCTGCTGACGGGAAAATGATCTGGCAGAAAGATTTTAAAACGGATTTTAACGGTAAAATTATGTCGGGTTGGGGATTTAGCGAATCGCCCTTAATAGATGGGAACCTCGTTATCTGTACACCCGGCGGTGGTGATGGAACGATGATAGCGCTTGACAAAAATACCGGCGCTGTTGTATGGAGATCAAAAGAATGGACAGACGATTGTGCTTATTCATCAGCAATTGCAGCCGAAGTAGGCGGGATTCGCCAGTATATACAGCAAGCAAGCAAAGGCGTAGCAGGCATTTCAGCAAAAGATGGCAAATTGTTATGGAAAATTGACAATACCGCTTACCGGATTGCAGTCATTCCCACTCCGATTTTTACAGATAACATGGTATATGTCACAAACGGATATAACGGCGGAAGTATGGGTATCCGGCTCTCGAAAGAAGGCGAAGGTATAAAGGCAGATACAATTTATGCCAACAAAGTTCTGAGTAATAAGCACGGCGGCGTTGTGTTGATGAACGGCTACATTTATGGAAATCATGAAGCAAGTGGTGGCAGCTGGGTTTGTCAGGATATAAAAACCGGCGAGCTGGTTTGGAGCCAAAGCAATAAGGAGGTCGGCACAACCGGTAACGGTTCCATTTTCGGCATTGACAACCGTATTCTTTGTTTTGACGAAAAAAATGGATTGCTTGTAGTTGCCGCGGCTTCGCCTGATGGATGGCAAGAGTTCGGCAGAATGGAATTACCGGAGCGTATGAAAGACGATCCATCAATAGATAAAGCGACCTGGACCATCCCGGTTGTGGCAAATGGCAACCTCTATCTTAGGGATCACGACTTACTGTTTTGTTTCGATTTAAAAAAATAATAAATAAATTCGTGTGAAGATGAAAAGTAAAAATTGGATACCATTTATGGTGATGGCAGTAATGCCGGTTATTACCTGTATGGACTTACAGGCGCAGGACTGGCCGCAATGGCGCGGACATAACCGCGACGGCGTCTCAAAAGAGACAGGACTTAATTTGGATTGGACAGCGTCGAAACCGACGCTTAAATGGACCTTCCGGCAGGCCGGATTCGGCTATTCCGCTCCTACTATTGTAGGCGCTACTCTCTATTGTCAGGGCGGATCGAATGGAAAGGATTTCGCATTCGCTTTGGACGTGAATACCGGCAATGTAAAATGGAAACAGGAACTGGGCGAGGAATTTAAAGATAACCGTGGAGGCGGACCTCGCGGTTCGGTTACGGTAGATGGCGACAAACTCTATCTTGTTCGCGGCGCCGGTCAGATACACTGTCTTTCAGCTGTTGACGGTAAAATGATCTGGCAAAAAGATTTCACAACGGATCTGGGTGGTAAATTCATGAGGAATAATTTTGAATGGGGACTGAGCGAGTCTCCATTAATAGATGGAAACTTAGTCGTCTGTACGCCCGGCGGGGCCAACGGTACCATGGCGGCGCTCGACAAAAATACCGGCGCTGTTGTATGGAGGTCAACAGCGTGGACTGACCCTTGCGGCTTTTCCTCTGCGATTGTTGCCGAGGTTGGCGGGATTCGCCAGTATATTCAGCATGGAGACAAAGGCGTAGCCGGTATTTCGGCCAAAGACGGTAAACTGTTGTGGAAAATTGACTATCCCCCTTTGGCACGAGTAGCTTCAGCAGTCATTCCCACTCCTGTTTTCAACGACAATATGGTATATGTTACCAATGGATATAGTAACGGATGTATGGGTATCCGCCTAACCAGAGAAGGCGAAGGTATAAAAGCCGATACAGTTTATGCAAATAAAATTATTGAAAACCAGCATGGCGGCGTAGTCTTGATAAACGGGTATATTTATGGCTGTACAGAACGACCCACTAACAGTTGGGTATGTCAAAATATGAAAACTGGCGAAATCGTTTGGAGTCAAACCTATCAGGACGCCGGCATTGGGAAGGGCGCAGTATTTGGCATTGGCGACCGACTGCTTTGCCTTGACGAGCGATCGGGTTTACTTGTTGTAGCTGCGGCGTCGCCGGATGGATGGAAAGATTTTGGCAAGATGGAATTTCCTGAGCGCTCTCAAGACAATCCGTCAATGGATAAAGCAGTCTGGACGCATCCTGTCGTAGCCAACGGCAATCTCTACCTGCGCGATCACGACCTGCTGTTCTGCTTCGATTTGAAAAAATAATATACGAACTGACGTTATTTTTTAAAGTATGCCTTAGCACATTGGTCTAAGGCATGATGCCATGATTCGCCGAATTTCCGGATGAGAGGGTCGCGCAGATACTGATAGAGGCGCACCTGTTGTTGCTCGCCCAGTATTTCAGCAGCGCGGCAGATTTTCCAACGGCTGTAATTGACTGCGTGGTAATATTTTTGACGCTTTACACGAACAGGATAGAGGTGACAGGATATCGGTTTCCTGAAATTGATGCGACCTTCGCTATATGCTTTCTCAATAGCACATCTACAAACGCCGCCAGCATCATAGCAGGTGAAAACGCAATCTTTGCCGTTTACGATCGAAGTGACAAACTCTTTTTCGATATCTACATATCCGATGCCCTGTCGGTTAATAACCACCTGCGCTTCCGGTAACAAATCATTCCAGATGGAAGGCAATAATTTGCAAAGGATTTCGTATTCTTCCTCTTCGAGCGGCGCGCCGGCCTCGCCCTCAATACAACATGCGCCTTTACATTGTGATAGGTCGCAATAAAAGAAACATTCAATCAGGTCGCGACTGATTAGCGTATCTTCGATCTGAATCATCTTTATATGGCTCACTTATCCAATTAAATTTCTTCCTGTCATTTCTTTGGGCTGTTCAAGTCCCATGATATGCAACAGGGACGGGGCAACATCGGCCAATATGCCGTCGGAGACTTTGGCCGATATGTCTGACGTCACATATACGAAAGGAACGGGATTCAACGAGTGGGCTGTATTGGGCGAACCGTCTTCATTCATTGCATGATCGGCATTGCCATGGTCGGCTATGATAATTACTTCGTAACCGTTTGCTTTTGCCGCTTCGACCGTGCCTTGAAGACATTCGTCGATGGCGGCAACGGCTATCTCAATGGCTTCGTAAATGCCGGTATGACCCACCATATCACCGTTTGCATAGTTACAGACGATAAAGTCGTATTGGTTGGTTTGAATGGCTTCCACTAATTTGTCTTTCACCTCGTAAGCGCTCATCTCCGGCTTCAGGTCGTAGGTCGCCACTTTAGGCGAAGCGATAAGGATGCGGTCTTCGCCATCAAACGGCGCTTCACGGCCTCCATTGAAGAAGAACGTCACATGCGCGTATTTTTCGGTTTCAGCAATGTGGAGTTGTCTCTTTGATTGTGATGACAGGTATTCACCGAAGGTGTTATCTACATTATTTTTGTCGAACAGGATGTGTAACCCTTTGAAAGTGGCGTCATAAGGCGTCATCGTGAAATATTGCAGATTCGGGATTGTCGACATACCGGCTTCCGGCATATCTTTTTGTGTCAACGCAATCGTCATTTCTTTGGCGCGATCGTTTCGGAAGTTGAAGAAGATGATCACATCGCCCGCTTCGATCAGCGCCACCGGCCTACCGTTTTCGGTATGTACGATCGGTTTGATAAATTCGTCGGTAACGCCATCCGCATACGATTCGGTCATCGCCTGTATCATATCTTCAGACGGTCTACCAACGCCTTTTACTAACAAATCGTATGCTTCCTTAATGCGTTCCCAGCGTTTGTCGCGGTCCATGGCATAATAGCGCCCGACGATGGAAGCGATTTTACCGTCTGTTGTTTTCAGGTGGTTTTCAAGTTGTTCGATAAAACCGATGCCACTTTTCGGGTCGGTGTCGCGTCCATCCATGAAGCAATGTACAAACGATTTGGTAATGCCGTATAAATTAGATATTTCCGTCAGTTTAAACAGGTGATCCAGCGAACTGTGCACGCCTCCATCTGAAACAAGTCCCAGAAAATGGATTTGTTTACCGTTGTTTTTTGCATATTCGTATGCGCGTTTGATTTCGGGATTTTCCAAAATGGCGTTATCGCGACAGTCTTTATTAATTTTTACTAAATCCTGATACACAACCCTTCCGGCGCCGATGTTCAGATGTCCCACTTCGGAGTTGCCCATTTGTCCGTCGGGCAGTCCTACATTTTCGCCCGAAGCCTGCAGTTGCGAGTGTGGATAGGTTTGTAAAAGATAGTCCCAATAAGGCGTTGGCGTGCAAAAAATTACGTCACTCTTCGTTTGATTGCCGATACCCCAGCCGTCGCAAATGATTAAAATCGATTTCTTCTTCATAATGATATTATTAGTTTGGCTGCAAAGGTAATGAAAATTTCATTACCTTTGCAGCCAAACTTTATTTTAATATGTATGGATTTTCATGAGTTAGTTGCCACGATTAGTTCTTATATGTGGGGTTGGCCTTTTATCGGTCTTTGCTTGGCTACCGGAATATATTTTTCATTCCGGATGCGTTTTTTCCAGGTACGTCACTTGAAGCGGATGATAAAGTTATTATTTAAAGGGAAGGCTTCCGATTCAGGGATATCTTCCTTTCAGGCGTTTATGCTGGCATTATCTGGCAGGGTCGGAACGGGGAATATTGCCGGAGTTGCTACCGCCATTGCACTTGGAGGTCCTGGCGCTGTTTTCTGGATGTGGGTCATTGCTTTTTTTGGGGCGGGAACGGCTTATGTAGAAGCGACTTTAGGACAGCTATACAAAGAGAAAATTGACGGTATTTTTCGTGGGGGGCCGGCTTTTTATATCCAGAAAGGATTGGGTGTCAAATGGTATGCGATGGCTTTCGCCATTGTCACCATACTTTCATTAGGTCTTTTAATGCCGGGCGTTCAGGCGAATGCTATCAGCGATGCTTTCCTGACTTCATTTGCGATAGATAAGCGAATAACGGCGGGTATTGTCATTTTTTTCCTTTCGCTGATTATTTTCGGCGGTATCCGGCGGATCGCCCGCGTAGCAGAAATCGTGACGCCGTTTATGGCAATCGGATACCTGATCATTACCTTATACATCTTAGCCATTAATTATCGGGAGATTCCGGTCATGTTTCGTTTGATCGTCGAGAGCGCGTTAGGGATGCATCAGGTGTTAAGCGGCGTAGTAGGAGCAGCGATCTCCATGGGCGTCAAACGCGGTATCTTTTCGAATGAAGCCGGACAGGGCAGCGCCCCTCATGCAGCAGCGGCGGCCGATGTGCCGCATCCGGCGAATCAGGGATTAGTGCAGGCGTTCTCGGTATATATCGATACCTTACTGGTGTGTTCGGCTACGGCTTTTATGATACTAATTACCGGCATGTATAAAGTGTACGAATCTGCGGCGGCTACTACGGTTGTGATGGACGGCATGGGATTAGCAGCCTCCATGAGCGAATATGGGCCTATTTACACACAAATGGCGGTCGATAAACATATTCCCGGTTTTGGTTCGGCCTTCGTTGCACTGGCGCTTTTCTTTTTTGCGTTTACAACGATCATGAGTTATTATTTTCAGGCGGAAACAAATGTTTATTTTTTATTTCGTAAGAAAAAGTCAAGTTTTTATGCGATCAACCTACTTCGGGTCGCCATGCTTGCAGCAACCTATTTTACAGCCATAAACAAGATGACTTTGGCATGGGATATGGCAGATATAGGCGTAAGTCTGATGGCATGGCTTAACCTGATCGCCATACTGTTTTTACAGGCGGTTGCCCTCAAAGTGTTCAATGATTATGAAGAGCAATTGAAAACGGGTATAACACAACCGATCTTTAAACCAGACAAGATGAAGATAATAAATACAAAAGCATGGAAATAAAAAAAACAGTGCTGTTTTTTTTACTCCTCCACCGGCGAAATCAGTTTATATCCCTTGCCATGTATATTGATGATTTCGATATTCGGATCGTCTTTTAGTAATTTACGCAGTTTGGTGATATAAACGTCCATACTGCGCGCATTGAAATAGTTATCGTCTACCCAGATGGTCTTCAGGGCGTAGTTGCGTTCAAGTACTTCATTCACGTGCGCACAAAGCAAATTCAGCAATTCACATTCTTTGGTTGTCAATTTGGTTATTTTATCATCGATCGCAAGTGTTTGTTTTTGAGTATCAAAAATAAAATTGCCCAATTTGTAGAATGGAACATCCTTCAGTTTTTTTCCTTTCACGCGGCGCATGATGGCTTCAATGCGAAGCAGCAACTCTTCCATGCTGAATGGTTTCGTCATATAATCGTCAGCGCCGAGTTTAAATCCTTCCAGAATATCTTCCTTCATCGTCTTAGCCGTGAGGAAAATCACCGGGATGTCTGGATTGATGGAGCGTATTTCCTGCGCCAGCGTGAAACCGTCTTTTTTTGGCATCATAACATCAAGAATACACAGGTCGTATTTCTCTTTCAGGAAACCTTTAAATCCGACGTCGCCGTCAGGGAAAAGATCGGTTGCAAATCCTTTTGCCTGTAAGTACTCTCTTAAAAGCATTCCTAAGTTTTCATCATCTTCACAAAAGAAGATTCTTGTTTGTTCGTCCATAATTTTAAAATTTTATAGTTGGTAATGTGATAATAAATGTTGTGCCGATATTTTTATGACCGCTTTCCGCGCGAATTGACCCAAGATGGTCTTCCGCCACTTTGCGAACATAGGCAAGTCCGAGACCGAAGCCTTTGACGTTTTGTACATTGCCGGTTGGAACGCGGTAGAAACGGTCAAAAACTTTTTTCAGATTTTCTTTTTTGATTCCAATGCCATTGTCCTCAATGGAGATAATCACTTTATCGCCATCATTGCGTGTACGCGCCATCAAGAGTAGTGGGACATTATCACGGCGATACTTTACGGCATTATCCATCAGGTTGAATAGCATGTTGGTAATATGCATTTCATCGGCATAAATCGTTGAAGTTTCAGCCCTGAGGTCGACATCGATAGTACCACCTGATTTCTCTACCTTAATGGCGAATATGTTGGCGACATTTGCTGTTAAATCGTTAATATCCAATTCTTTAAGTTTTAGCGCGGCTTTCTGATTCTCGAATAGGGACATTTGAAGCACTTTTTCTACCAGGAAGCCAAGGCGTTTCGTCTCATCGTTGATAACGCCCGATATATGACGGAATACCTCCGGCGTCTTTGAGATATCTGAATCTTTCATCATCTGGGCGGCAATTGAAATGGTCGAAACAGGGGTCTTCAGTTCATGCGTCATATTATTGACAAAGTCGGTTTTCATATCCGACAATTTCTTTTGGCGGAAAATAGTGCTGATGGTAATGGTGAATGTGATAAGCAAAATAATGGAGAAAATGACGGAAGGTAGCAAAAATGATACCGATTCCCATTGGTGATTTCTCTTTTTGGGAAAATAAAGTTTGAGGTAGTTATATTTGGAAGGCGGGTCATTCGGAAAAAGAAGCTGGGTAATGAAATCTGAACTTCTTGCCGTTCTTGGTAAACGTTCGCTTTGATAGACCGTCTTTTCATTATTATTGATCACCATAAGCACAAATGGCAGATTGAGCCCGTTATTCACAAGCTCAGCAGCGATGATGCCTTTTAGATTATCAATATTAATCCGTTGGTCGATAGGTGAAGGCGTGAGGTTCAACTTTGAATAGAGAACATGGTCTACCATGGGCTTCAGGCGATAATAACGGTCTACATACTGTTGCTGATACTTATCGGAAGCATCAAGTATTGCCGATTTCCTGCTTTCGGGCGTCCATTGCCCTTGCAGATTGCGTGTTATCTGATTCATTTGAATATCTACATATCCCTGAATTGAACCTAATGAATCACGAAACTGAAGCTGTGTTTTATTTAAAGTTTGATTGATAATTTGCTGGTTGGGGGAGGTATTTAATGATAAATAACTATTTCCCGCTTCATCCGCATACTTTTCTAAAAATACTTCAATTTCCGCAAACTCAAGATCACGTGAAACCTTTTCCAGACAACGCCTTACTGTCGAATCAAATTGCTCGTTATTGGTTTTGACGCTCGTTACGATATATTGAACCTGCAAAATCAACAGGCCTATAAACGAAAATGCCATTACGCAGGTAAGTATCCAAATCATCGACTTTTTCATCGCTTTTTTCTTCTGTTTTTTGACAATACAAAGAACGGGATAATTAACGGAATAATTGTATAAAAAATGTTATTTTTAAGTATCCGAATAGTTAAATGATGTTTTTAAAAAAAGCGCTCAAGTCCTGTTTATTTATTTGTTAATCAAATGATATAATTAATAATTTAGAAATCCTTTATTTTTTTTAGTCAATTTTATAATGTTAAAATGATTCGCGATAACTACTCGTAATTATTAATTCGTAATTAGTAATTACTAATTAGTAAAACCCCTCTATCCACTTGCGCGCATTGACAAAGGCTTCGATCCACGGCGTTACTTCATCGTTTTTACGCTCGGCGGGATAATATCCGCATTGCCAGGGGAAAATGGTTCTTTCGGGATGCAGCATCAAGGCAAGGTGGCGACCATCGGCCGAGCATACGCCTGCTACCCCCCACTGCGAGCCGCCTGGATTGGCCGGATAGGCTTCGCGGTTATATTTGGCTACGATGTGATACCGGTTTTCGTCGTAGGGGAAATTAAACTTTCCGTCGCTATACGCTACCCATGCGCCTATTTTAGCGCCGCTGAGCGAGCCAAACAGGATGGAATTGTTTTCAGGGATGACTAACGTGACAAAATTAGATTCGAACTTTTGCGAATCGTTGCGCGTGATCGTGTATTTCTTTTCATGTTCCGGATAGACTGCATCCAATTCGGTCATCAACTGACACCCGTTACCAATGCCGATACTCAGCGTGTCTTTGCGATGGATGAATCGATAGATGGCGCTTTTTGCTTTTTCGTTATACAGTATATCGGCGGCCCATCCCTTTGCCGGACCCAATACATTATCGAATGACGTCCCTCCGCAGAAAACGATCAGGTTGACGTCGTCGAGCGTTTCGCGCCCCGTGACAAGGTCAGATGTATGTACATCTTTTACATCGAAACCGGCAAGGTAAAGTGCAAATGCGGTTTCGCGTTCATTCAGAGAACCTTCTTCGCGGATAACGGCGGCTTTGATTCCACTTGTCTTTTGACGCGACGCCGTCAGCCCGTAGACGTTCAGCATACCTGTGAAGCCTTTCGGGAATTTATATTCAAGCGGTTGCAGTTTGTAGTTCTCAAAACGTTTGGCTGCACATTCGTTACCGCTTTGACGCTTGTCCATCAGGTAGGATGTTTTATACCAGACGTCGCGCAAATGGTCGACGCCGAAATGATACTGAGCGCCGTCTTTGGCGATCAGTATGTGTCGCTCGTCCGTCGGTTGGGCGATGCAAGCAAAACCGATACCGCTCGTCTGCATCAATTTTTCAAAAGCGATCTTATCTTTGACCTGTACTACAATAGCCGGATTTTCGGCAAACAACAGTTTGACAATGTCTTTTTCGGACAGAACATCAAGGTTTACGTCCATACCGCCGGTCGTATTGGCGAAACACATCTCTAATAACGTAATAATCAGGCCGCCTGCCGAGACGTCGTGTCCGGCAAGAATGATTTCATTATTGACTGCCTCCTGTATGGCGTTAAACGCCCGGACGAAATAGGCGAAGTCTTTGACTGTCGGCGCTTCGTCGCCAATTTTGCAAAGCGTCTGCGCAAAAGCGGAACCGCCCAATTTCATCGTATCTTTCGAAAAGTCTATATAATATATGTATGTATTCTTTTCGGGGGATAGGACCGGTGAAACGATTTTCCGGACGTCGCTTACTTCGGCGGCTGCCGAAATGATAACGGTTCCGGGCGACAGCACCTTGTCGTCTCCATATTTTTGCGTCATCGAGAGGGAATCTTTTCCGGTCGGAATATTGATGCCTAATGCGCAGGCAAAGTCGGACGCTGCCTGGACGGCTTTATACAGTCGGGCATCCTCGCCTTCGTTACGGCATGGCCACATCCAGTTGGCGCTCAAAGCAACACTTCTGATTTGTTCGGTTAAGGGCGCAAAGACAATGTTAGTCAACGCTTCCGCAATCGCCAACACCGAGCCGGTTGCCGGATCAATCATCGCCGCCTGCGGCGCATGTCCGACCGATGCGGCGACGCCGGTTTTTCCGCTAAAATCAAGCGCTACGGCGCCCAGATCGCTTAACGGCAGTTGCAACTCACCCTGACATTGCTGTCGGGCAACCTTGCCTGTTCCGGAACGGTCTACCTTGTTGGTAAGCCAGTCCTTGCAGGCTACGGCTTCCAATTGCAATACATTTTCGAGGTATTGATGCAGTTCGGCTGTTTTATAGGCGACAGGCGAATATTTTTCCTGTACCGTTTTATCTTCCATCAGCGTGCGCGGCGGTTTGCCGAACATATATTCCAATTTGAGGTCTATCGGCTTCACGCCATCCTTTTGCTCGAAAACGAGTTTCATATCGCCGGTGGCTTCGCCAACGACGTACATGGGCGAGCGTTCGCGTTCTGCTATCCGGCGCACACGCTCCATGTCTTTTTCATCAATCAGCAGTCCCATCCGTTCCTGACTCTCGTTTCCGATGATTTCTTTGGCCGACAGGGTCGGGTCGCCGACAGGCAACTGCGACATGTCGATATGTCCGCCTGTCGTTTCGACTAATTCCGAAAAACAGTTGAGATGTCCTCCCGCTCCATGGTCGTGGATAGAAATGATCGGATTGTTATCGGATTCGGCGGCGCTTCGTATCACGTTGTACACTCGTTTTTGTATTTCCGGATTCGAGCGCTGGACGGCATTCAATTCAATGCCGCCGGCAAATTGTCCGGTGTTAACCGACGATCCGGCGCCTCCTCCCATGCCGATCCGATAGTTATCGCCTCCGAGGACTACAATTTTATCATGCGGTTTGGGCTTTCCTTTCAGGGCGTCGCGTTTATTGGCGTATCCTACGCCGCCTGCCTGCATAATGACTTTGTCGTAAGCAAATTTTTTGCCGTTTTCAGCGTGTTCAAACGTGAGCAGCGAGCCGCAGATAAGCGGTTGCCCGGAATGATTGCCATACATGGATGCGCCGTTGGATGCTTTCATCAGTATTTGTTCCGGCGTCTGGTACCGCCATTTGCGGGGTTCGAGTATCTTTTCCCACGACCGTCCTTCTTCCGTGCGGGGATAGGCTGTCATGTATACCGACAGTCCGGCAAGCGGCAGCGAGGCTTTACCTCCACCCAGACGGTCGCGGATTTCACCTCCCGAACCGGTAGCGCCCCCATTAAACGGCTCTACGGTTGTCGGGAAATTATGTGTCTCGGCTTTCATTGACAGGACGGTATCAATCTGCCTGACTGCGTAATAATCCGGCTTATCGCCCGACAGCGGGGCAAACTGCCCGATGGCAGGCCCGGCGGTAAACGATACATTATCTTTATAGGCAGAAACAAGTTTGTTCGGATTAACGGCCGAAGTCTTTTTTATCAGGGCAAAAAGCGAACTTTCCATTTCTTTTCCGTCAATGATAAATGTTCCGTTGAAAATTTTATGACGGCAGTGTTCGGAATTGACCTGTGAGAATCCAAATACTTCGCTGTCAGTAAGTTTGCGATTCAAAATTTCGCGCACACTGTTCAGGTATTCAACCTCGTCGTCGCTAAGCGCAAGTCCTTCATCTTCATTGTAAGCGGCAATATCTTCAACATACAGGATCGGTTCCGGCTTTAGGTCGACGTCAAAAACTGTCCGGTCAATTCCGTTGTAAATACCTTGGAGCATGGGGTCGTACGAAGCGTCGCCCGACGGAACGCTAAAAAACTCTTCTATGCGGGAAATGCCATTTATTCCCATAATTTGCGTTATTTGAACCGCATTTGAACTCCATGGCGAGATCAAGTCGCGGCGGGGTCCGACAAACCACCCATCCATGCTGTTTGTTTCGACCGGCTTGGCGCCGTTGAATAACCAAATTAATTTGTCCGTATCTGCCGTCTGAAGCGATTGTGCGGTTTCGACTGCTATTGCAGTGCCTGCTGAAGATTTAAAAAATTGAATCATATTTCGACTTTATTAAAAAATAAGGTGCAAAGATATATTTTTTTTCGTACGAAAAAAAATATATCTTTGCACCTTTATTCTAATATATGGTATATGAGTTTATTTTACAAGTTATTAGCTGTATTGACTGTGGTCGCAATGTGCGGATGTGCCTCAAAAGAAAAGAAAGAAGCCGAAAATACTTCAACAGCGACCACTGCGCTTAAAAATTTTGAACGCGTGGCGCCCCCGGTCATGATGACCAACCCGCAGGATCGCGCCGGGTTCATGATCACCCATTTTTGGGACAGGTTTGATTTCGCGGATACGATGTATTGCTATGCGCCGGAAATTACTGAGCAGGGATTTGCGGATTTCATTGCGCTTTTTCCATATGCAACGTCTATTAAAGTATCCGAAGGCGTAAAAAAACTTCTTGACGCCGCCGAAGTTGACGAAGTGATGTATAACCATTTTTTTAAATTAGCGGGGAAGTATCTTTATGATCCCAATTCCGAGAGGCGTAATGATGAATTTTACATCCCGTTTCTGGAACATATCGTCGCCTCGCCAAAAGTAACGGACGCGTATAAAATCCGGACAGCGCATTTTCTGCAGTTGGCGAATAGAAACCGGCCTGGCACGAAAGCGCAGGATATTGTGTACACAATTGCTTCCGGCGCAACAGGCCGGTTGCATAACATATCGGCTCCATACCTGTTGCTGATGTTTTATAATCCTGATTGTAAGGAATGTAAGGAAACGACCGACCATCTTAAAAATTCACCGGCCATCACTGCGGCAGTATCATCCGGCCGACTGAAAATACTGGCTGTTTATACGGATGAAAATTTGGATATCTGGCGCGCTCATCTGAACGAAATCCCGCAGTCATGGATTAACGGATACGACAAAGCACTGAATATCAGGACGAATGAAGTCTATGACCTAAAAGCGATACCTACGCTCTACCTGCTGGACCGGGATAAGACTGTAATCATGAAAGATACATCCGTCGGCTTTATAAACGGTTATTTGGAGCAAAAGCAGTTTTAGTTGTGAATCATTTGTTTCAGCGGCATCACAAACCGTTCCAGTAAAGATATGTTTTTCGTTATGATGTCTGCCGTGCCTTGCATGTTCGGAAGGTATGGCAGTTCCTTTTTGTAGTTCGTATGCAATCCTTCCTGCAAATCAATTTCCACTACATAATAGGTGGAGTTGGTTGATGTAGCCGGAACGAGCGAGATATTTTGCACGACGCCTTTCAACATGCCAAACTCATTGTCCGGAAAATTATCCAGACGGATATTGACCTGCTGGCCTTCTTTCACTTTCCCTGAACGTGCTACCGGCAACATCGCTTTGCCGATAAGCTGCGATTTCCATGACGGTATGATTGTGAAAACCTCCTCGCCACCCGATACGTTCTGGTTACTAACCCAGTAACGCGTAAATGTGATTCTCCCATCGATAGGCGAAATCAGCGCATAGCTCATCTCCCACGACTGGATATTCGCTTTCAGTTGTGAAACCAAAGACCGCACTTGCGATCGAAATTCATTCATCTTTTCCGTATGCTGGTACTCCATGTCGATGATCGATTCATTCAGTTGTGCCAGCTGTATCCGCATGTTATTAATAGCGTTTCGCATGTTCTCTTCTGACAGTTGACCCTGCAACTGTCGGCTGCGCGATTCGTCGAGTTCTCTGCCGGAAATACCGCCCTGTTCGTGCATTGAAGTACTCCTTTCATGGTTCCTGTCAATAAGTGCAGTCTGTTCTACCGTTATTTGCTGCTGGCGGAGTAGGCTGCCGTATTGTTCTTCATATTGGAGAATCCGTTCCCTTGCAAGCCGTATCTTGTTCGGATAGTATTGCTGCGCGATGTATTCATTGCGGTTAAACAGCATGATAAAAAAGGAAGCGTACAAGGATTGTATGGTTCCTAACCGGAGGTTCTTTTCGGGCATGGCGCAAATCGAATCCCGCTCAAATTCAAGACTGTCGAGGAAGCATTTCAAATACAAGATGTCGTCAGTTAGCGCCGGATTATGAATCACTGCCAGGTAATCTCCCGCTTTGACCTCCTGCTTATCCTGTGTATTGAGCATGTCGAGTTTGCCCGACGAAAAAGCGATAACGCTGGCTGGTGGCGTAGACCCTGTCAGCACGATTGGCGCTTGTATCGTATCCGGATACTTGAAGAATGCACTCCCTGCAAGCAAAACTGTCACAACACAAAAAAGTACCGTAATCCCCCGCCGCAGAATCCATGGAGGTATCTTTCCCATTATTTCCTGCAACTCTTCGCTCCGAAGCGACGGATAAGTATCCGTTTCTTCATTCAATCTACGCTTTTCCATTTTATTTTGACTTAAGGCCATAAATAAATTTCAATATTCAACTATTCAACTGATTTTCCACCAGCCGGAAATAGATGCCTCTGTTTGCAATCAATTCCTGATGCGTCCCTTCCTCTGCAATCTTCCCATTGTCCAGTACAATGATATTATCCGCATCCCTGACCGTACTCAGCCGGTGCGCTACAATCACAACCGTTTTACCGACATAAAAGCGGTGCAACTGCTCCATGATCTCCTTTTCGTTATTCGCATCCAGCGCATTCGTCGCTTCATCTAAAAAGATAAAGTCCGGATTCTTATAGACAGCCCGCGCAATTAATATCCGCTGTCGCTGCCCCTGGCTTACGCCCTTCCCTTCCATACCTATTTTGGTGTTATACTTCAATGGCAGTTCGTCAATCGTTTCGCGAATATTTGCGACTGATACTGCATGAAGCAATCGCGCCCTGTCGATGGTATCTACTCCTACGGCAATATTGTTGGCAATTGTATCCGAGAAGATAAAACCGTCCTGCATCACTGAACCTGAATGTGCGCGCCACACATGCGGGTTGATGTTCTGTAGGGGAACACCGCCGATTTTGATACAGCCTCTGTTCGGTTCATAGAACCCCAACAGCAGTTTGACAAGCGTCGTCTTCCCGCCGCCGCTTGCTCCAACAATGGCCGTCACTTTCTGTTCAGGTATCGTCAGGTTGAGATTGTCCAACACATAGTCTCTGTCTGCTCCGTCATAACTGAAACTAAGGTTCTCAACAGTAATCGTCCGGTTCGCAGGCAGAACGGTCTGTTTCTCGTCCGTCGCCTGCACTTCATCGTCTTTCTGGTGTATTTCACTTAGCCGTTCCAGACTGATTTTGGCATCCTGGAATGAACGTGCAAAGCCAATAAACTGCTCGATTGGCGCAGTAAGCTGCCCTACGATATACGTCAGTGACATCATCATGCCAAGCGTCATGCTGCCCTCTACGACGCTTTTTGCCGCCAAGAATGAGATCAGGATATTTGTCGTCTGGTTGAAAAAGACTGAGCCAAGTTGCTGGTACTGACCTAATGCAAGCCCTTTGATGCTAATCTTGAAAAGTTTTACCTGAATACGTTCCCATTGCCACCGCTTTTCGGTTTCGCAATTGTTAAGTTTTATCTCCTGCATGCCTGTGATGAGCTGAAAAAGGTTGCTCTGTTCGCCGGCAGCCTGTGCAAACCGTTTAATATCGAGTTCGCGTCGGTATTTCATGAACGCAAGTATCCAGGCCACATACAGTCCGTTGCCCAGCATGAATAGTCCCAGAATCGTCAAGTTGTAATACCCCAACACAAAACCGAAGACGATGAAGTTCACAAACGAAAAGAGCGTACTGATGGACGTGCCCGTCATAAACGATTCGATACGCCTATGGTCGCCTATTCGCTGCATGATATCACCCACCATTTTAGTATCGAAGAAACGGATCGGCAAGCGCATCAGCTTGGACAGAAAATCGGAAATCAATGAAATATTAATGCGCGTATTTACATGCAGCATAATCCAGTTTCGAATAAAGTCGACCGACAGGCGGGCGAGAAAGACGATTAACTGGGCGATGAGGATCAGCGTAATAAAACTCAGGTTATTATCGCGAATGCCGGTATCCACAAGCGATTGCGTCAGGAACGGCATGATCAGTTGCAGGAGGCTGATGGTAATCATGCCGAGAATCAGCTGAATAAACTGCTTTTTGAAAGGCGTCAGGTAGCGGAAGAAGAACGAAAGTCCGCGCGTGCGTTTTTCTTTTTCGTCCTCTCTGTCATAAAACACCGGCCCAGGTTCAAGCAACAGAGCAGTACCTGTATCCTTTTCGCCTGTACGACTACTTATCCAACACCGCTTAAATTCTTCCTCATTGTATATCACCTTTTTCGATGCCGGATCGGCGATTGAAAATTGAGAATTAGGATCATGTGATTTGCTAAAAAGCCTTTGCAGTGACGAACGAACAGGATTGCGGACTTTATAAAGTACCACAAAATGATTCTGATTCCAGTGGAGGATGCAAGGCAGGGGAACATCGTTTTTTAGCTGATCCAGCGAAATCCGCACGCCGCTTGTACGGAAACCGATCGTTTCTGCAGCATCGCTGATTCCCAGCATCGAAACTCCTTCGCGGGTAATGAACGATTTTTCGCGAAGGTATTGCAGCGAATAATTGCGCCCATAATGTTTTGCAATCATACGCAGACAGGTCGGCCCGCAATCCATCGCATCCAACTGAACAAAATGTGGAAAAGGTTTTAGCATATTCAATAGTTATTTTTCATCTGCACATAATTAAAAAATGCGTCAAAGATAATGTAAGTTGAGCATAAAGCAAAAGAAAAATATATTTTTTTGCTGAAATGATACAATATAAAGATTATTATTATCTTTGCGCCTGGAATATGGATAATTAAAGCATTATGACGACAAAAAAAACTATCTTACTTATCATGCTATTTGTATGTAAAACACTAATAGCAAGCGATAAACTTCAACCTGGTGTATGGGAGGTTACGCAGATTACCGTCGATAAAAATACTGACGGCCGTCACGGAAGAAACACGCATAAAAAGGCTGCCGAAGTGCAAAGTTACGTCCGTTGTCCCCAAAAATGGGAAGTGACGGAATCAGATACGATTGTACTGAACTATGATGACGGAACGGCAGAGAAAGCTGAATATACGCTTGAAGGCAATCAATTAGCGATATTTACGGATGTCGGATTTCAAACTTATCGTTATGAACTGAATGAAGAAAAAATGACCCTGACAACTACGCATTATTATATTAATAATTTGCCTTCGGATCGTGCTGAAAAAATTGAAGAGCAATGGACAATTAATCTGGAAAAGCAAAAACAATCAGCCATATGAAACTTCATCTTATCAATTTTTCTGTTTTTTTATGCTGCTTCTCAATTCATGCGCAGACAGATACCAAAGGAACAGATTTTTGGCTGGCTTTTGGACGACAGACAACGAATATCATGCAAATACGTATTGTGGGTGGCGAGCAGTCGGCAACAGGCGCTATTTACTTTACAGCATTAGGTACCTCCGTACCTTTTTCCGTTAATGCCGGTCAGGTATATACATATGACCTGTCTCTCATTGAAAGGAGTAACGTATCTACAACGACAACAGGAATAAATAGCAGGAGTGTTCATATTACAAGTTCGGCGCCAGTTACGGCTTTTGCCCTCAACCAGCAATCGGCCACTACCGACGCAACCAATTTACTGCCATTAACTGCATTGGGAACTGATTATTATCAAATATCCTATACACCGGCTACTCTGGATATATATCTTGTTGTCGCAACTGAAAATAATACTGGCGTGTATCATAACAATGCGCTGATCGGAACACTTAATGCGGGACAGGTATATTGCCGGACTTCTTCAACTGATATGACAGGCGTCAAAGTCACATCCGACAAACCGGTTGCTTTCTTTACCGCAAATCAGGGCGCCAATATCCCGGCAGGGAACAGTTACCAAGACATTCTGTTTCAACAGTTGGCTCCTGTGAATACATGGGGTAAGAATTTCTTTGTTCCTGTAAGCAATTTAGGGAAGGATATTGTACGTATCGTAGCATCGCAAAATGGTACTAACATTACTCAAATAGGCGGAACATTGTTAACTCCCATCCCTACAGGCGGACAGTCATCGTTAACAAACCTTAATGCGGGCCAATGGGTTGAATTAGTTGTTCCGTTATCAAATAGAGGATGTTATATTCAGGCTGATCATCCGGTGGGAATATGCACTTTCCTGACAAGCGGAGCCTATAACGGTCTGGGACGCTCCGACCCGTCACAAGCTTGGTTGCCTGCTGTCGAACAGTTAGTGAGTTCTGCCTTGATTGCTCCGTTTATCCCATCAGGAGGCACGCAGTTGACTGCTCATTACGCGCTAATAGTAACCCCGACTGCAACAAAAAACAATACGACTGTAATAGTTGGAACCGGACAGGAACAACCGATCAGTGGTGGAACATGGTACGACAATGCAATATCCGGTATGTCATTTTATGAAGTACAGTTATCGTCCTCCACCATGTCCTACACGTATTCCAATCTAGCGGGAAAACTTTTTGTGATGGGTTACGGTACCGGTTCGGCGGAAAGCTACTACTACCTGGCGTCGTCCGCGATGCGCTCGTTAGACGCCGCGTTCTTTGTGAATGAAGTCCATTTTCAGGATTTGGAAACCGAGGATTTCTGCTCATCCGATCTTTTGACCTTTAGTGCCGACGTACAAGGCGATCTGAGTTCAAGTCCGGGACATTTGAAATGGTATATCGACAATGTGGAGCAGGTCGACGTCCGCGACGTCTTTACGTGGGACACAATCATGCCTGCCGGCGTGTATCAGATAAAAATCGTCGCGCTGATGGATGATAACATGACAACCAAAACCGAAGAGGCCACCCTGACGATAGACGCCTGTATGCAGGCGGTAGACGACTATGCTACGACGCCGGACTGTCTGCCGGTCGCCGTCGACGTGCTGGCCAACGACGTGCTCGGATCATGCAACAGTTTCGGTATTGTTTTAGACATCCTGACGCCGCCGACGAAAGGTACGTGGGATACCATCAATAAAATACTGATCTATACCCCGACGGCTGCCGGTCCCTATATCGATTCGCTAACCTACCAAATCACTTGCGGTACGGATATTGCTGCCGCCAAGGTATATATTACGATAGCCGAATGTCCCGATAATATTATCGAGGCGAACTGTGTAGGCGAAAGGCCTTCCGGCGTCTGGTCTATCAGAAACAGATTTATTTCCAGTACCGTTGCGGGAGGCGATGTGTTTGAAATGAGCGTACCGTTAGTAGGCGATATTGACGGCGACGACGCTGTTGAAATCGTGTGCGCGGGGAAATCAATGCTGACGGGAAACTTTGTTTGCGATTCCATCAAGATTTTTGATGCGCTGAATATGACTGTGAAGCGAAAATTCGCGG
>Ga0082212_10004179_pt1 | contig 20125 bp, 13 predicted proteins | sample TergutNt197P3_FD_71548 | JGI IMG/M metagenome (GOLD analysis project Ga0082212, IMG submission 71548) | Neocapritermes taracua P3 segment gut microbial communities from Petit-Saut dam, French Guiana - Nt197 P3 | ecosystem: Host-associated > Arthropoda: Insects > Digestive system > Gut ... | reverse complement strand
TATCTGCATACTCGCCGCTTTCTGTGTGTGTCACAGTCACTATTGCGCCGTCGTCGTCCAACGTCAGAACTATGCCGTTAGCAAGGGATACCGTCAGACCATACTCTGCGAAGTCATCGAAAACAACGTCTTCTGTTTCTTCATCCGAATATGTCAGCGTTACTGCAAGATCGGATAAATCAAGCGTTTCGCCTTCGGTGTACATCAGCGTCGGCTGCGTTTTGATTGATATTCCCGTTATTACTACAAGTTCATGTATGTTAAAATCTCCCCATACGGGGTCTGCTACATATAAACCTGCCGTTCCTGTTGGCACAATAAGCGTTATACCACTCGTTGCGACTTCGGAAAACACATCAACCGAAATACTAAGCGGCGTTTCCCACTCCACAGTCACGTAGGCGAGATCAGTACAATTGAAAAATGCGTTGTCGCCGATGTATGTCACCTGATAGGGAATAGTTACGGAGGCGAGCCCCGAACAATCGAAGAATGCGTTGTCGTCGATGGAAGTCACGCTGCCGGGTATGTTTACAGCTGTTAGCCTGTTGCAATAAGCAAACGCAAATTGACCGATGTTGATAACCCTGTCGGGAATCGTCACGGAAGTTAGCATTGTACAACCTGCAAACGCATATTGGCCGATATAGGTAAGATCGTCGGGCAGTACCAGCGTATGTATTTTGTTGCTGAAATTATTCCATGGGGCGGTACTGAAGTCTTCCATGTCGCCCGAACCGCTAATGGTTAATGTTCCGTTCATATCGTATTCCCATTCGAGGTCGTCTCCGCACGTTCCGCTATTTTTATCCGAAATTCCCTCGATATAAAAGTCCTGCCACACAGAAACTGTCGAATATTCGTACTCCAACCCCTCCGGTACAATGAGCAGCATAAGTTCCGTGTTGCATCCGTCAAATATGTCATCCGGCGGAATGTATATTGGTACAGGCCATTCTACAGTTACGGAATAAAGCCCTGTACATCCGCGAAAAGCAATGCCGCCGATGGATGTAACGTTGCCGGGAATAGTTATGGAAGCGAGTCTCCGGCAATCCCTGAATGCGCCATAACCGATTTCGGTAACGCTACCGGGCATGGTTGCCGAGACAAGATTCGTACACTCGCGAAACGCATATTCGCCGATGGATGTAAGGCCGTCCGGGATGGTCACGGAGGCGATGTTACATTCGCGAAACGCATTATTTCCGATGGAATTAACGCCATCATTGATGATTATTTGGGTGATGGAAGCGCGTTCGTCCCACCAGGGAACAGTGGAAGAAAGAGGATCGGCGGTGACAAGGAAATTTTCCATGTCGCCCGTTCCGCTGACGGTGAGCGTACCGTCAGTCAGCGTAGCGGTAACATCGTCGGTTTCGGTGGCGCCGCATGGCCACGTTTGGGCGCTTGCAGCTGTTACGGCAAAGAACAGGCCGCAGAATAAAACTAAATATAGATTTTTCATTGACGATTTTTAATTCTTAAATATTACGGACATTTATTTTTTTATGTTCATTTACAGGCATTTCACCATTTGTCACTTTTTCTGTATTTTAATTACGCTTTGCCGTTTGCCGTCGTCGATCAGCAACAGATACACTCCAACGGGGTAACTGCTGATATCTATTTGCTTCATCTGGTCGCTGACGGTTTGGCGTAGCAGTATCGCGCCTGTCACCGTAGCAATAGCAACTCCGTATGTTCCCGCCTCCCCGAAATGCAGAATCAACAAGCCGTCGGTGGGATTGGGATATATCCTGGCCAATGGTTTGCCGATGATTTCAGCGCTCGTTGCCTGCGTTACCGTTACGGCACAGGTGGCGGTTTTTGTGTCGTCGTTCACCGATTTTACGACGATGGCGGCAGAACCTGTATTAACTGCTGTTACCCTTCCATTGGCGCTCACCGTAGCAACGTTGTTATCTGAACTTTCCCACGTTACATTTTTGTCAGCATCGCCGGGTTCGACAGTGTATTTCAAATCTTCCCATTTTCCGACAGTAAGCGTAAGCGTGGACTTTTCGAGGATGATACCCGTTATCGTCACAACAATATTGAAATCTCCCCATACGGGAGCTGCTTTATAGGTGTTGAACATTCCTGCCGGCACATAGAGCCGCACAAGGCTCAGTTGTCCGACGCCTCCAAACACATTTAAGTCTGAGATGTCAGCGATGTCGTCCTCGTCAGTCCATTCCACAGTTACAGAGGCAAGTTTCGTACAATTATAAAATGCCCTGTCGCCGATGTATTTTACCTTTCCGGGTATGATGACGGAAGTCAGTCCGCAATCGCGAAATGCGTTGCCGTCGATGGAGACAACGCTACCGGGTATGTTTACGGCGGTTAAACCGTTGCAGTAAGCAAACGCAAATTGACCGATGTTGGTAACGCCATTGGGAATAGTCGCAGAGGTTAATCTTGTGCAACTCGCAAACGCATATTTGCCAATGGAAGTAAAATCTTCGCCTCCGGGCAATACCAGCGTATATATTTTGCTTATGAAGTCATTCCATGGCGCGGGGTTACCTTCGCCGTCATAACTTTCCATATCGCCATATCCGCTAATGGTTAATGTCCCGTTCATATCGTATTCCCATGCGAGGTCAGTTCCGCATGAGCCACTGTTTTGAACCGTAGAAAAACCCTCAATGTAAAAATCCTTCCATACGGGGCTTCCGGCATAAACTCCTTCCTTTCCTTGCGGAACAATGAGTTTCACAATTGCCGTTCTGCAATTTTCAAACGCATCAGTTGATATGCCGTCTAACGGCGTATCCCACTTCACTGTTACGGAAGCAAGACCCGTACATCCTTGAAAAGCAATGCCGTCAATGGATGTAACGCTGCCGGGAATGGTTAAGGAGACGAGTCCGCTGCAATACCTGAATGCGCCATAACCGATTTCGGTAACGCTACCGGGTATGGTTGCGGAGGTAAGCTCCGTACACTCGCGAAACGCATATTCACCGATGGATTTAACGCCGTCGGGGATGGTCACGGAGGCGATGTTACACTCGCGGAACGCATTGTTGCCGATGGAAGTAACGCCGGCAGCGATGGTTACCCGGGTGATGGAGGCGCGTTTGTCCCACCATGGGACATCGGAAGCGGGGGGATCGGCGGCGACAACGAAATTTTTCATGTCGCCCGTTCCACTGACGGCGAGCGTACCATCGGTCAATGTTGCGGTAACATTGTCGGTTCCGGTGGCGCCGCAAGGCCATGTTTGCGCATTAACGCCTGTTGCAGCAAACAACAGACTGCAAAATAAAAGGGAATATAAATTTTTCATAAAAAGATCATGTAAAGCATACAAAATTTAATTATCATTATCTTTTTTATACGGTAAAAATTTGCAGAAGTTACATTAAACGGTTAAAAATTTCATTAACTTTGCCATCTCTTAATCAGTCAAATCATTTCAAAATCAAGATTATTATTTAATGAAACCATCACATATCGAGCATATTGGTATCGCTGTGACCAGCATCGAAGAATCGAGGAAGTACTATGAAGAAGTACTTGGATTAGAATGTTATAAGATAGAGGAAGTGGCCGACCAGAAGGTAAAAACTGCTTTTTTCATGATCGGGCAAACCAAGATTGAGTTGTTGGAACCCACTGATCCTGAAAGCGCTGTTGCCAAGTTTATCGAAAAGAGGGGGCAGGGCGTCCACCATATTGCATACGCAGTGGAGCGTGTTGATGAAGCCTTACAGGAAGTTGAGGCCAAAGGCGTACAGCTGATCGACAAAAAAAGCCGTAAAGGCGCCGATAACATGACCATCGGCTTTCTGCACCCAAAATCTACCGAAGGCGTACTTACCGAATTTTGCAGCAAATAAGAAATTGTATCCGGGAGAAAAGTATTTTCAACACAATAACGGCAATATAGAAGCGTTTATAAAAAAGGCATTTTCGGCGACCCTGTTGTAGTGGCAGAAAACAATGGCTGTATTGCCAATGAAAAGAGGCCTTACCGTATTCAATTGACCGAATGGTGAATGCCCTAACAGGCAAATTTATAACTTATATGGTCATTTTTTCTATTGACATGAATGTCCTAACGGACAATCACCAGTGTGCCTTACGGAAGTTTCCCGTTAGGGAAACCATGTCAATAGAATCGGTTTACCTGCCAGATTTGATTGTTCGTAGGACATCCGCAATAAAACATTTTCGGCAATAAGTTACATCCGGGCGAAATCAATTCCCGTAATCAGGTTAGTTCCATGTGTCTTCCATTTTTCGAAACTGCCATTTATTTTGCCGGTTGAAATTAATGTTGTATCTTTTCAGACGCTAAGGAAGAACCAAACGAAAACCGAGGTCTCCACAAAGCCAATCAGGATTCATTCCTCCACGCTCGTAAACGGAGCTACGCTCAACAAAGTGACCAAAATCCCCGCCTCGGAACACACGGTCCGAGCCATTTTTAGGTCCTAAAGGATTTGTCTTTGGATCGTCATTATAACCGCCAACCCAATCGCTGCACCACTCTAATACATTGCCGCTCATATCGTAAATACCCAATTCGTTGGAATCTTTTTCGCCCACAGGATGTGTTTTTCCTTCGCTGTTACCATCATACCACGCAACTTTGTCAGGATCGTTACTGCCGCTGTATGTATATCCTTCGCTTTTGTTACCGCCGCGTGCTGCATATTCCCATTCAGCCTCAGTGGGCAAACGATAAGCTTTGCCTGTGAGTTTATTTAACCTGTAAATAAATCCGTTTTCATAATAAATGATCCTATTGAGTACCATAGAATTACCGGATGTGCCAACAATATCATCCCAACTTACCCGTTCCACAGGCAGGTTGTCGCTTTTGAATTGCGATGGATTACTGCCCATAACGGCTACCCACTGCGCCTGCGTAACTTCGTATTTGCCGATGTTGTAACTGCTGAGCGTTACCTGACCATTCTCGCCATTTTCGCCCATATCGAACGTTCCGCCCTGCACATATACCATTTCGGGTTCGAAGAATTTGAAACAATCATTTTCAGTTGTTTCAGGCACGCAATTTTCTACAAAATACTCCATTGTATTATTCATTCTCACCATTTGAGCGTTTTTCAGAAATTTGACTGTATATGAAATTTGCGCGCCGGGACTTTGCTGACTGACATTGGCTCCTTCTGCCAAAAATTCTTTGATTCCCTCCAAATCCTGCGCCCATGCAGTTTCTATTCCTCTCTGGGCGTCGCCTCCGAGTTGAAATACCTGAACAACAGTTTGCGCCATAGTGTTATAATAATCCGTTTCATTCATTCCGCTCGCCCTGCCAATGGAGAAATTAATAGCGGCTTGCAATTTTAAGGCGCTTGCAGTCGATTCATAAAGCAAATAATAAATTCTGCCATAAGTTACCGACGAGATGTAACATATTGGATTACCGTTGTCGGTATAGTTTCGCAAATCGTTTACCGTTATATCGGGCGTGAATACGCCATCAAGACCGGCAGGATCGTCATACACCATGGTAAAGTATTGTTGCTGAAGTTGTACCAACATTCTTGTCTTGCTTTCACTCCAGTTAATATCGAATGCTGCGCTGGCTCTGACGAATGGACCGGAATACCCTGCTTTTGTGCTGGAACTTAATTGACTTTCTGAATGAGCGAAACCCATGCTAATATTATATTTGGCGGGAGTATTTCCCCAAAAATCAGCCAAAACATCATTCATTGCCTGATTGACATGCGAGAACTGCATATTTTCTACGGTACGAAAGCGCGGATTGGCAAAACCCTGCCCGTCGGGCGTAACTACGGCAATGGAAATATTTCCCGGTCGCCGCTTGGCAACATCAACAGGAATGCTTGTCGGAATGCCGCTTTCAAGCGAGGCGCCCTGAACAAGATTACCGGGCCACAGAACATCGGCAAATGGATTATACATGAAAAAATCGTCCGGATTCTTAGATGCGCTATGCCTTGTCGTTTCACAGTTCCATGTTGTATTGTAGGCAAAGCACTCATCTACCGACAATCTCGTGATCGGCGGCGGAGGATCACCCGGATCAGACGTATCATGCGGTACGGTCACGCTTCTTTCTCTTTCAGGCACAATTTCTTTATGTTCCCATTCCTCTTTTTCGGTAAAAACATCCACTGAAGAAACCAATTCAATCACATTTTTAGGTACCGTACCGCTATCATCTTTTTTACACGATTTGACTGTAACAATACCCGCAACGAGTACGACCAGCGCAAATATTTTAAAGTTTCCCCTACTCGTCAGGCTTTTCGGACTCGCCCCGTTTTTTAAAATGGTCCCGGTTTCCATTGCCCCGCCCTGATTGGCAACTGCTTTTTCAATTGTTAAATCACTGAACTGTAACATAAAAGTAAAATTTAAAACATAAAAATAAAATTTAAAATGCAAAAATGTAACTATAACTTGATGATTCATAATATTTACGCGGTGATTTTTACCACTTTTGCGGTGATTTTTACCACAAATCATTTTCCCTGTTTATTTTCAACAAGTTGTTGGCAATGCTGCGAATAACACTCAAAAAAATTCGTTTTCAATGCAATGGAAATTTTTAGCAGAAGTTCAGGATAGATATGTTCGTTTTGCAATTGTTTACCCAAGTTGCTCCGGTCGCAATTGGTTTGCCGGGCCAGCCATGCAATAGAAGCGCCCTGTTCGTTCATCCTCTGGCGAACGGCTAACCCGATGTCTATATATGTGTCTATATCCTTGTGCATAAAGAGCGTGAAACTGTTTGCTGTTATTGGGATGTTGCTTATTTATGCTGTCAGGCTCTGGTAAGGCCTTTGTGTTTAAATAAGCGCAAACAGTTCACGCTCTATGGGCGTGAACCTTCGCTAACTTAATCTCAAACACTTTGGAAATTTACCAGATTTCGACAGCATGAGAATAAGAGCAAAAGCTCAATATATTAATATATTACATTTTATCCGTACATGATTTTTTGTTTTTAAATTGGGTGAAAATAAAAAAATATTTGCCACTGTTCGTCAAGTACCAATGAATGAATTTGGATAAATGCTTTCATATCGTAAGTATCGATATACAAACAACCGGCGGTATCGTATCAACGCATCCGCTACGATTGGTCTCTCCAAATATGCGTTTCGCTGCACTTTTTGAACACTTTAAAACTTTGCAAAAATACAAAATAATTTGATGAAAGTTCAAATTATTTTGACGAAGGGTGCATTTCAAATTGTCGCAAAAGAGATTTCTCATTCCACTTCGCTCCATTCGAAATGACGGTTGCTGGTAAAGTGTACGGGGAGGAAAGAAACGGCGGCAAAGCCGCCGTTTCTTTCCTCCCCGTTTCTCCATGAGATAAGTTGTCATTCCGAACGCAGTGAGGAACCCCGAAGGGCTCGCCGAAGGCAATCTTTCTCTTTTGCGACATTTTGAAATGCACCCCAATATAGAGACAATTTGGAGATAATGTATAGATGAATTGGGGTTTCATAATTTATTCATATTTTTGCAATTATTTTTATTTCAAAAATGGAATGATACTCTATAAAGCCAAAATATTCTCAAAAATATGGTTTAAGGACACAGCCCTGATTATCATCGGCACATTTATATTAGCCTCAGGGATAGTGTTTTTTATTGCGCCCTACAAGTTTGTTCCGGGCGGCGTGTACGGAATTTCCATTGTCATCCACCACTTGCTGGGAACGCCTATCGGTTTGGTATCGCTGTGTATGGATATTCCCTTGCTGTTGATTGGTATCAAAATTCTGGGAAACAGATTCGGCGTCAAAACCTTTGTAGGCATCATACTGACGGCAGTATTTGTCGATATGTTGGGACAGATATGGGGTAACCAGCCGCTGGTGGATGGCGACGCGCTGCTTTCGGCTATCTTTGGCGGCGCGCTGACAGGATTGGGATTGGGATTGGTGTTTCGTGCCAAAGCTACTTCGGGCGGTACGGATATTGTGGCAATGATTCTGGGTAAATACATCCGCTTGCCGCTGGGGCAATCGCTGATTTACGTTGATTCGGTCATTGTACTTATCGGTCTGGTTGCTTTTCAGGACTGGAAGATACCTTTGTACTCATGGTTGGTAATTTTCATCACCGGTAAGGTAATCGATATGGTGGTGGAAGGGATCAGCGTCAATAAGGTGGTGATCATTATATCTGATAAACACGAAAAAATCCGCGAAAAAATCCTCTTCAATATGGATCGCGGGGGTACCTATCTCACTGCGCAGGGCATGTACGATGGATCCAACAAGAAAGTGATTTACACCAACATCACCCGACGCGAGTTACCGGTTCTTTTAGCCCATATAAGTGATATAGATCCTGAAGCGTTTGTGTCAGTGCTTGATGCGCACGATGTGTTGGGCGAAGGCTTCAAAGCGCTTAAAGACGAGTGATTTACTAATGCAGATAAATTGCACCTTGAGTAGTTACAGAAAAAGTAGTTACTCGCCGAATTGATAAATGTATCAATAATTTGTTTTAGGTGTAAAAAAACACTATTTTTGTCCGCATCTATTATGTAAGCAATGCGGTTTTATTTAAGGCTTTTCATCAATATTATTTTTGTCTGTGCGGCAACTTCTTCTCATGCGCAGAACGTGAGCGCATGGAGCGTGCAATACGCATTGCCCGAATTGACGGCATTTTCAGATTTCCCTGAGCCTGTGGAAAAAATTGAGCAGATATTAAATGAAGAGAGAAGCGACCCTGTCAGTCTGAAAGCATGGGTGTATGCCGCAGGTATTGAGACCTCCCTGTGTCCGCGTACCTTCGGGCAATGGGACACCATCCCCGCAAAAGGATACGTCTGGCGGACAGGTATCCGTGCGGAGAAAGCGCTTTCGCTGAATCTTCTGATTGAGAATTACCGGATGCAGCCGGGCATGGCGCTTTACGTTTACAATCAACCCATGACCTATATGGCAGGCCCGTTCGATCACCGCAATAATGCCAATGGCGGCGTGTTGCCCGTGCAGTCGCTTCCCGGCGACGTAATCGTCGTGGAATGGAATATTCCGTTGCAGGTTTCGCAGCGTAACGATTTCACCATTACAAGCGTTGGGTACGGTTTCCGCGATATGACAGGCGATGGGAAGATGGCGCGCATGGCGGCGGATGATTGCGACGTGGATATCAGCTGCAAAACGGGTAATCACTGGCAACGCGAGAAACGTTCGGTGGTGCGCTTAGAAACCATCACGCCGAGAGGAACGCAGTATTGCACCGGAACATTGGTGAATCAGGCCGTAGAAAGCGACCGGAAAAAACCCTATATTCTTACCGCCAATCATTGTATCTCAACCGAAGAATTAGCGCAACGCACCACCTTTGTTTTTGGGTACGAAAAACCGTATTGCCGCGGCGCTACGCCAACTGTTCCGGCCGGAATAACAGGATCGAACTTGGTGGCCGCCAAAAGGGAATTAGACTTTACCTTAGTGGAAATGTCCGCAAACGTAACGGATGCGCAACTTCCCTATTACGCGGGGTGGACTGCCTCGTCCGCTACGCCGCAGAGCGTTGCCTGCATTCACCATCCGCAGGGTAAGGTGAAAAAAATATCCGTTGAAAACGATCCCCTGCTAACCGGCACATTCAGTGACCCGGCGACGAAACTGAATTGCGACAAGGATGCGCACTGGATCGTCAGACAGTGGGAGGAAGGGATCACGGAGCAAGGTTCGTCGGGCAGCCCGATTTTCGACGCCAGCCACAGAATTGCAGGAACATTGACGGGAGGCGGCAACGCCATCTGCTCAAAACCGATCAACGACTATTTCAGCAAGTTCAGCAAGCAGTGGAACGCCTATTATTCTGACAACGATTTCAGCGAAAGCCTCAAACCGTGGTTAGATCCCGACAACAAAGGGGTTACGTCGCTGTGGGGATACGACCCCATTGCCTCTTATGAGGACAGGTGCGACACGCTGGGAAACATCGGCTCAAACGAAACGAAAATACTTATCCGTTCGGGCGCATGGGGATACCTCACGGGACACAACGACTTGTACCGGATTGGTTTTGCCGAAAAAATCAGGAACGATACCGTGGCAAATATTATCGGGATGGAAGCAGATATTGCCAAAGTAGATGAAAAAGGATCGAAAGTGCAGTTTACCATCTGGCGGGGAACTGATTTCCCCGTGACGCCCCTGTATGTGAAGGATACCATTGTGCCGCCCGATTACAGCTCATATCCGATGCACGTCTATTTTGACAAAACATTGCAGGTTACCGGCGATTTTTTCATCGGCTACAGTCTCAAATACAATAATCCGATAGATACCTTTGCCGTGTATCAGTCGGCAAAACGGCCGTATGCCGGATTATCGTGTATGTATGTTGAAGAATACAACGGTTTCTGGATGCCGTTGTCCGATGAAATACCGCCCACATACTCATCGTTGGGCGTCAGGGTGATGGGCAGGTTTGGCAAACAGACGCAACCGGATCAGCCGTCGTACCAGAACCTGAAAATCGTATTTCAACCGGATAACCCCGTTGTGTTTGTTTACCTCGAAGCCTCACAGATTACGGCAAAGGTAGAATGTTACGACACGTCCGGAAAACGATTGTTAATCAACGAAGTGAGCAGAAATATGGTGATGTATGACGAAACCATTTATTTGCAGGTGGAATTGGACGTGAGCAGCCTGCTACCCGGAATGTATCTGATTCAGGCATTTAACAAAAAGAAGAAACTGTCGGGAAAATTTGTTAAACTTTAGTAATGAAAAATAAAAACCATGTCTCTCTCTGCGAGAACTCTGTGAAACTCTGTATCTCTATGTTGGAAATATCAGCACAGAGACACAAAGAACACAAAGTTTCACAGAGAAAAAACTGTTACAGGTTGATTTTTTTTCTCTGTTTATTTATTTTCGCGTTGGCGGGTTGCGGGAATGGTTCCGGCGCACCGGGCAGTTCCGGCGTTTCGGATTGGCCGCTGTTTCGCGGAGATGCGGCGCTGAGCGGATATACGGACGCCCGTCTGCCAGAGGAACCTGCTTTGCTGTGGACTTACAAAAGCGATGCACGAACGGCTTCATCGCCCGTTGTGGCCGGCGGCGTCGCTTACTGGTGCGACCGGCGCGGGCATATACGCGGCGTGGACATGACCGGCGCGCAGGTTTTCGACTATGATTTTCAAACCGCCGTAGACGCTACGCCCATGATCCGCGACTCGGTCATGTATATCGGGCGTATCGACGGCACGATGAGCGCCGTTTCGCTTTCGCTGAAGGATACGCTGTGGAATTACGAAACGATGGGACAAATATGCGCTTCGCCCAACTGCGTGACTTTTGAAGGCCGACAGGCGGTCGTTTTCGGAAGTTACGACAATTACCTCTACTGCCTCGACAGCGGAACCGGCAAGGAAATCAACCGCTACGAATCGGACTACTACATCAATGGCGCGGTGGCGATCTGGAAAAAATACGTCATATTCGGCGGGTGCGATTCGTGGTTACGTGTGATTGACTGTCAGACGGGCGTTTCAACCGATTCACTGCTACTCGACGAGTATATACCGGCTTCCCCCGCCGTCGCCGGTAATTTCTGCTATGTGGGCGATTATTCGGGCAATATTTACGAAATCCAATTGGAAAAAGGGAAAATCGTCCATCACCATAAAATCATGGAAGCGACCGGCGATAATGGCGGTTTCCTTTCCGTACCTGCCATTGCCGCCGGAAATCTGTATGTCCTTTCGTGCGACCGGCATTTGTACTCCATCAACCGGAAAGACGGGGGCATCAACTGGAAATATCTGCTGAAAGGAGCCACAGGAGAGAGTTCGCCGGTGATTTGCCGCGACAGGATCATCGTTTGTACGAAGACCGGCGTTGTGTCCATTCTCGACGCCGAAAAGGGCGTCCCTGAGTGGGAATACGACACTGGCGAGCAGATTGTAGCCTCGCCGGCAGTGATAAAAAACCGTTTTTTCATCCTCACAGCGAAAGGAACATTGTTTTGTTTTGGTGAAAAGTAATTTTGAAAAATATTTTTCCCTCTTTGATACCGTTAGAGATAATTGACGTATTTTTGCTCCGCTATTTTAAAACCGATGGAATCAGCATATATCAAATTGGAAAAGTTGCAGACGTTGCTCAAAGAGATGGGCAACGTGGCAGTCGCTTTTTCGGGCGGGGTTGATTCTGCGTTTTTGTTAAAGGTTGCACATCAAACGCTTGCCGGTAGTGCGCTTGCCATAACGGCTGTGTCTGACTTGTTTCCCGCCCGCGAAACGAACGAAGCATGTGCGTTTGCCGTAGCCAACCATATCCGGCTTATTGTGTACGAAATGGACGAATTTGCCATTGCCGGTTTTGCCGAAAATCCTGAAAACCGTTGTTATCTCTGCAAAAAAAACCTGTTTTCCCGTTTCAGGGAAATTGCCGCTGAACAGGGAATGAAATATCTGGCGGAAGGGTCAAATGTGGACGATGATAACGAATATCGCCCCGGTATGCGCGCCATCAGGGAACTTGGCGTGCTCAGCCCTTTGAGGGAAGCCGGTTTCACAAAAGCCGAAATCCGGCAATTGTCGAGGGAGATGAACCTGCCAACGTGGGATAAGCCTTCGCAGGCATGTCTTGCATCGCGTTTCCCTTACGGAGAAACCATTACACGCGAAAAACTCAAAACCGTCGAAGCGTCCGAGCAGGTTCTTTTGGGGTTGGGTTTCCGTCAGGTGCGGGTGCGGCATCACGGCAAACTGGCGCGAATCGAAATCGATCAGATGGACATGGAAAAGTTGATGACGCCTGCAACCCGCGAAATCATTTATCTGGAACTTAAAAAATTAGGATTCGCTTATGTAACCATCGACCTGCATGGTTATCGGGTTTCGGGTTCAGAGTTTCGGGTTTAGAGTGCAGTTATTATATATTAAATTATAATGTTATTAAGTTATTTATAAAGATGATTATAGACACAAAAGAAGAAGCCTCAACCTTGTGGAAAACCAAGACCTTTGTGATTATGGTTTATGCGGTGCTGATCTTCCTTACCGCTTATTTTGCAGATGTTGGCACAGCAGTTAAAATTTCGGTATATAGCGTATTATCCGTCGTTTTGCTGATATTTTTCTGGTTTCAATACCGGATGAAATACACTTATTTTTATTTTTCAAACAACGGTAAAAATCTGGTATTCAGGTTTTACACGTTACGGATAATCGCCGGTAAGCCCAAAACGATTGAAATATCCAAAACGAATTTTGTGAAATACGACATTGTCACGGATTTTTTCAACAAAAAAGATTCGCTGGTGCTGTATCAGAAAACCCCCAAAGGCGTAGCCAAATACCCGCCCATATCGTTGACGCTGCTCAGTAAAAATAAAAAGACAGAGTTGAAACGGACGTTGTTTGCAATGACCAAATCCTGATTTAAAAATTCCAAATCATTCAATTGTGGAATCAGAATTTTTCTTCACCATAGCTGCCGCCACCGAAGGGATATACAAGGAGAAAGGCAGTAAATTCATGGCTTTTGCCTATCCCGTTAATAGCGAAGAGGAGGTAAAGGAGAAAGTTGAAGTGTTGCGCAGGAAGTATTTTGATGCGCGGCATCACTGTTACGCTTATCGGCTCGGGGCAACCGGAGAACAATACCGCGCCGTCGACGACGGCGAACCTGCAAACTCGGCGGGTAAGCCCATTCTCGGACAACTGACGGCATATAATGTGACCAATGTTTTGGTGGTGGTAGTACGTTATTTTGGCGGGACGCTTCTGGGCGTGGGCGGTTTGATGCAGGCTTACAGGCACGCCACAGCCGACGCCTTAGCCAATGCCGGAATCATCACGGGCGCGGTTACCGGAACGTATCAGATTTCGTTCAGTTACCCGGCCATGAATCAGGTATTGAAAGTGGTGAAAGATATGGATTTGGAATGTTACGCGCAAAATTTCGACCTGACTTGCACCATGAATGTAAAAGTCCGGAAAAGTCTGGTTGAACAATTGAAAAAACGGCTTGAACATGTTGAAGTGAGAATAACTGAATAACTGAAAACCCAACCCCCAAAAACATAAAAAGTATGCTCTCGTCTATTATCCAGAACACCCTCATGATCACCTCTTTTGTGTTGGTGATGATGTTATTGATTGAATATATAAATGTTGTATCGAAAGGCAATTGGAGCCGTAGGTTGCAAGGATCGCGTTTCAAACAGATTATCATTGCCGCTTTTCTGGGATTGATTCCGGGTTGTTTGGGCGGTTTTGCCGTTGTTTCGCTGTTCACGCACAACATCGTCAATTTCGGCGCGTTGATGGCCTGCTCGATTGCTACTTTCGGCGACGAGGCCTTCGTGTTGTTTGCCGTGGCGCCCGAAACGGCCGTTGTCATGTCGGCGGTTATCTTTCTCATAGCCATTGCTACAGGAATAGCGGTCAATCTCTTTGTCAAAAAATTTCCGACGCCGTTTGGCCCCGAGCATTTTGCCATCCATCATTCGGACAAAGAACATTCCCATACAGATGTAACGGGCAGCTGGAGGTACAACCTGAAACACATATCGTTTCAGCGCGCCATACTGATTACCGGTATCATCCTCGTCATCGCTGCGATTTTGCTGGGATGGTTCGAACATTCGCACGCTCCGGACGACATGCACACGCACGTTGCGAATGTTCACGCACACGACGGGCATGAGCATCACTACGGCGACATTTCGGGAACCATACTCCGGGAACGGTGGCTTAATATCCTGTTTGTTGTGGTCGGGCTGGTGGCTTTATTTATTATCACTGTGGTACAGGAGCATTTCCTGCAGGAACACCTTTGGGGACATATCATCAAAAATCATCTGCCGCGTATATTCCTTTGGACGCTGGGCGTACTTACCGTATTGCATGTGGGCGGATATTTTTTCGACATAGATGAGTGGGTACGCGGAAATCATTTGTACATCATGCTCTTAGCAATATTGATAGGACTGATTCCCGAATCGGGTCCGCATATTGTATTCATCACCTTGTTTGTCGGCGGGACAATCCCTTTCAGCATCCTGCTCACCAATTCCATCGTTCAGGAAGGACATGCGGGCTTGCCCCTGTTAGCCGAATCAAAACGCGGATTCCTGTGGATGAAGGCTATTTCGGTAATCGTTGGCTTAATAGTCGGATTGCTGGGATTTTTTGCGGGATTTTAAAACGTTTTCATCTGTTCGTCATTCGTCATCTAAAACTAAATCCCCAGCATTTCCTGATATTTCGTCAACGCCTCAACCACGTTCTGTCCCGCAAAGATAAAATTCTCAATCCCTGCGGCTTTCAGTTCTTCCACGATGGCTTTGGGATAACCTGCCAGCACGAGTATTCCCTTGTCTTTGGCTGCTGCTACGGCTTGGGGCGCAAGCGCAGGATATTCGTCGTCGCTGCTGCACAGAACGATGATGTCGGCTTGGGCTTGGACGGCTGCCGCAACGCCTTCTTCCACAGTATCAAAACCGTTATTGTCCACCACTTCAAATCCGGCTACGGAAAAGAAATTACATGCAAACCCTGAACGCGCTTTCCGCATGGCCAAATTGCCGATGGTAAGCATGAACGCTTTCGGGTGGCGACCGCTGCGTTCGGTCTTCAGGCGCAGTTCCTCGAAGGCTTCGCCGAGGCGGAAAGTTTCCACAGGTTCCGCTATTTTTTCTCCGAAACACGAAACAGCGCAACGATAAGCCCTGATTTGACCCTTCATAAACTCGCCGGTGTTGGCGTACTGATTAGTTCCTTGAAGCGTTTCCTTACGTGAAGCAATGGCGGCGCGGCGTTTGGCGGCGCTTTCCCTCACCTGATTTTGAATGAAGCCTTTCTTCATGGCAGAGACGTATCCGCCCCTGTCTTCTATTTCGAGGAACAGTTTCCATGCGTTTTCGGCAATGGATGCGGTAAGGTTTTCAATATAGTAGGAGCCTGCCGACGGGTCAATTATCTTATTCATGTAGGCTTCTTCCTTGAGAATAATTTGCTGATTACGTGCGATACGCTCCGAAAAAGTATCCGGTTGACGATACGCCGAATCGAAAGGGCGCACCCAAAGGGAATCAACGCCTGCAATAGCGCCCGACATGGCTTCAGTAGTAGTACGGAGCATGTTCACGTAGGGGTCGTACACGGTCATGTTCCATTCGGCTGTTTCGCCGTGTATGTACATGCAGGCAGCGTCGCCGCAGTCGGGGTCGAAAGACTTCACGACATTTGCCCACAACAGTCGGGCGGCGCGTATTTTTGCGATTTCCATGAAATAGTTTGTTCCGATAGCAAAACGGAAATGCAGTCGTTTGGCAACTTCGGCAACCGGATAACCGGCTGCAATGATGAGCGAGAGATACTCGCTGCCCATGGCCAGCGCGTAAGCCAGTTCCTGTACCAGCGTTGCGCCGGAGTTCTGGAAATGTGCGGCGTCCACGCCAACCACGCGGTATTCCTTCACTCCCTTTGCCAACTCAAACAATTTCGCGACGGTTTCTACCGGAAACTCCTTTTCTCCATAGAAACAACCACAAACCGCCAAACGTCCGATCGGGTCGTAGAGCGTGGAGCCGCGCACTCCTTTGGAACCGCATTTCTTTCCTTCGGCGTCTTTCAGCACGGCTTCGAGAATGGCTACGGAGTTGACTCCCGCATCGAAATGCACGGGCGTGCAACCGGTACAAATATCCTTCAACAAAACGGGAACATCAATATTAAGTTCCATACCTTTTCCTGCAACGGAAAAACCAATCGCATCTGCCCCGCGCCTGATAGCGTCGAGCGCTTTTGCATTGGTTTCACTTACGTTTTTGATCGTAAAATCCTGACACACCTGCCAATCATTGGCGTCCTTGCGTGCGCCCCTCACGTAGGGAAACTCGCCCGGCAGCACATTCAAATATTCCAATTCGGCAAGGTTTTCGCCACGATAGTAGGGACGCACCGGAAAACCCTCGTTGGTGCGCCACACCAATTTCTTTTCGTAGTCGGCTCCTTTCAGGTCAACGGCGATTTGCTCTTCCCATTGCGCTGTGGCGACCGGCGAAAATTCAGAAAACAGTTTTTTATCCGACATGATGATTTTTTTTGATCAGTAAGAAACGGCAAATGTAAGAAAAGATACAATTTTTTAAAAAATTAATATCGGCTTTTACGCACATGCTTGGAATAAATTAAAATTTCATTTAATTTTGCATCCTAATCGTTTAATATAATTGGATTTTCCTGCAAATAGGGTAGGAGAGGAGTATCATCATCATTATCAAAGTCATGAATCGTTTTTTTGTTTTTTCGTTTGTCTTGTTTTTTGCAGCCGCTGCCGTTAAGGCACAAGGTAAATACAACTATACAGATCAGTGGAAAGCCATTGACAAGTTGATGGACGGTGTTTTACCGCAATCGGCATTGCCCGAAATCGAAAAGGTGCGTCAGGCTGCATTGAAGGATAAGGCACACGGACAACTCATTAAGGCAGTGATGATGCGTAGCGCATGTTTGCTGCAGACTTCTGAAAATCCGCAGGTAGCCATTATTAACAGTTTAATAAAGGATTCAGAAACGATTACTTTTCCTGCCAAGGCTGTGGTATATTCGCTTACTGCAGAAGCATATTTGAATTATTACAACTATAGCCGCTGGAAAATCTACGAACGAACGTCACTGGTGGACGGTATGGATAGCGATAATATCGAAACGTGGAACGCTGCACGGCTCATACGCGAAATAGTACATTATTACAGGCTTTCGCTCGATGACCCTCTTTTGTTGCAGAAAATTTCCATCGGCGATTTCAAGGAAACGCTCGAAGGCGACGCTTCTACCCGTTACCTGCGCCCTACGTTGTACGACTTTCTGGCACATCGCGCTATTGACGCCTTTATGAACAACGATTTGTGGATTGCAGATTTTTCGCAGGAGCGTGTGGTAGAAAATCCTGCTTATTTTGGCGATGCGCAAAACTTTGTGCAGATAACCATTCCGGAAACGGACACACTGGCGCCAACTTATCTGATATTGAAACTTTTTCAGGAACTCACCGCTTTCCGGTTGGCACAAGGCGATATCAATTCATTGACGGATGTGAATCTCAAACGATTTGCTTATTTGAAAGACTATGGAAATTTCGATGATGTAAACGCAATCTATGAGAATGCCATGAAAAACCTGATCATGCACTGCGCCGGACAAAAGATATGGGGAAAGGCTGCCTACATGCTGGCAATTCATTACAGGCATCAAGGCGAGAAACAATCGGGAAAACGCGCTAACCATTACTATGTAGATGCGGTAACTCTGTGCCATGAGATAGAAAAAAATGCGCCATTGAAAGAAGATCGTAAACTGGCTGCCGATTTGCTCAAGGAACTGACGCAGCCCGATGCAAGTATTTCCATTGAAAAAAATCTCATCCCGGAAAAACCGACGTTAGCAAGGGTTATATATAGAAACCTGCACACCGCTTATCTCAACATCTACCGCTGTAACCCGGACGTAGAGACGTGGCGTGCCGCATCTCAGCTACAACAGTTGGAAGATTTGAAAAATGAACTGTCGAAACAGGAAAAAGCGGCTTCATATACCCTCGAATTGCCGCTGCAAACCGATTATCAACAACATTCGTTTGAAATGAAAATTGATACGCTATCCGCAGGAAATTATTTATTTGTAGTGTCGGATAAACCTAATCCCGAAAAGGATAAATTGGAAGTATTGATCTTTCAAACCGTGCAGGTAACGGGCATCAAGCTGTTGCAACGTCCGTATGGCGGTAGAAATACAACAGAAGCATACGTAACGGATGCCCTTTCGGGAAAACCGCTACTTGGCGCACAAATAACGATAATGCAACGTATTTACGATCACGAACAAAGTAGATATAAAATTATCCACAAAGATACATTGCACACGGATACCGATGGGACAGCCCTTTTGTTGAATACCGAAAATTACCAGAATTATATACTTCACATTGCACACAATGACGATGAATTGACAGAAACCATGTTTAGCAATTATGTAAGAGCGGGACAACCGAAAAATTTCATGTGCACAGCATTTTTCACCGACCGTGCCATTTACCGCCCCGGACAAACCGTCTATTTCAAAGGCATTTTGTATGAAACCGATAACGACGGTCACTATGCCATTCAACCAAATGTGAAAACGACTGTCCAACTGATGGACGTAAATCGCAAGGAAGTAACCAAACAGGAGTTGACGACCAACGATTACGGCTCGTTTAACGGAAATTTTACGATTCCGCAGGGGTTGCTCAACGGGCAAATGACCATCCGAAATGAACACGGAAAAGCGTATATCCGAGTGGAAGAATACAAACGCCCCACTTTCGAGGTGACGATGAACCCCATCACTGCCAATTATGTGCTGGGCGACACGGTAACGATGACCGGTACGGCCAAAGCGCTGGCCGGTTATCCCGTGGATGGTGCAAAAGTGGAGTTCAACGTGATGCGTCATCAGCAATACCGTCCGCTGTGGCGAATGATTCAACCGTCGCAGGGAGGTAATCGGCATATTGCTACAGGTACCGTGTACACCGACAGCAAGGGACAGTTCACCGTCAAATTTCTCGCCAAGTCTAACGATATTAAGCTCGGCGACAACAGCATCTACCGTTTCCAGATGACGGTGGACGTCACTGACATCAACGGCGAAACGCAAAGCGACATGCAGGAAGTGAAACTTAGCCGCGTGCCTTTGCTGGTTGATTGGAAGCCTCTCCCCCTGCCCTTGTTGCCTTCGGCGAGCCCTTCGGGGTTCACAGGAGAGGGGGATAGCGACGTATTTGAATATCCGTTGAGAATCACTAATTTGAATGGGAACGATGTAGAAGCCAATGTAGAAGTGGAAGTATGGGCGTTAAAAAATCCCGACCGTTTACTCCGTGACCGCTTGTGGCAACAGCCCGATACATTCATGATGTCGCATGACGAGTTTGCGACGTTTTTCCCCAACGACCCATATCTTGACGAAGACCAGCCTGCAATGTATGAAAAACTAAATCAGATGGCTACAATTGTATCCACTCCGAAAGACACGAAAATTGATCTCAGCATGTTGCAGGATGCGCCATCGGGTTGGTATTTTATTCGACTGAAAGCCACAAGCGGGCAAAATGCCACG
>Ga0082212_10004178_pt1 | contig 20126 bp, 19 predicted proteins | sample TergutNt197P3_FD_71548 | JGI IMG/M metagenome (GOLD analysis project Ga0082212, IMG submission 71548) | Neocapritermes taracua P3 segment gut microbial communities from Petit-Saut dam, French Guiana - Nt197 P3 | ecosystem: Host-associated > Arthropoda: Insects > Digestive system > Gut ... | reverse complement strand
AAACCTGCCTTGAGGCGGTACGGCAGTATGTCTCTATGCTTAAATATGTGCCTGAAAAGATTAAAACGCCTGAGTTTTATCTGACTGCGGTGCAAAAGGACGGCGATGCTTTCGCGCATGTGCCCGAAAAGCTTAAAACGCCTGAAATCTGTCTCGCTGCGGTAAAGAAGAATGGCGGCGCGCTTAAATATGTTCCTGAAAAACTCAAAACTCCCGAGATATGTTTTGCCGCGGTAAAGCAAAACGGCTATGCTTTTGAACATGTTCCTAAAGAACGTGGAACTCCGGAAATCTGCCTTATGGCGGTAAAGATAAATGGTACATGGCTTGGTAATTTGCCGGCAGAACTTAAAACTCCGGAAATCTGCCTTGCGGCGGTGAAGCAAGAGGGCGATGCGCTCAAATATGTGCCTGAAAAACTTAAAACGCCGGAACTCTGTCTTGAGGCGGTAAGTGAAGACGGCTGGGCGCTTGAGTACGTGCCTGAAAAACTTAAAACGCCGGAACTCTGTTTTGCCGCGGTAAAGCAGAGCGGCAGCGCTCTTAAATATGTGCCTGAAAAACTCAGAACATCCGAATTATGTCTGTTAGCTGTGGAATGGCACGGGAGCGCTCTTAAAGATGTGCCGGAAGAGCTTAAAACGCCTGAACTTTGCCTTACGGCGGTAAAGCAAGACGGCGGCGCGCTTGTATCTGTGCCTGAAGAATTTAAAACGCCTGAATTATGTCTGTTAGCTGCGGAGCGGCACGGCAGCGCTCTTAAAGATGTGCCGGCAAAGTTTAGAACGCCGGAAATTTGCCTTGCGGCAGTAAAGCAAAATGGTTACGCGCTTGGGTATGTGCCTGAAAAACTTAAAACATCCGAATTATGCCTGATAGCCGTGGAGCAGAACGGCGGGACGCTTGAGTATGTGCCGGCGAAAATGAAAACGTCCGAACTGTGTCTTACGGCTGTAAAGGTTGAGGGCGGCGCGTTTAAAGATGTACCTGAAAAGTTTAGAACGCCGGAAATTTGCATTACGGCGGTAAAGCAAGACGGCTGGCTGCTCGGGTATGTGCCGGCTAAGTCTAAAACGCTGGAAGTCTGCCTGACTGCGGTAAAGAGCAATGATTGGGCGCTTGCGTATGTGCCGGAAAAATTGCAGGACAAGGTGAGAGCGGCGCTCAATTTGGATAATCCGGATGAATAACTATTGCGCGCCCTTGAACTCTGCGGCTGAGGCCGCGTAAACAGTTTATTTGCCTGAACAAATAAGGTCCACTATGCGGTCAAAATCATCAAGCGTATAGTAACTTATTTCTATTTTGCCTTTTTTGCCCGAGTGCCTTATCTCTACTTTCGTTCCCGTAAGAAGCCTGAGTTTTTCCTCCATTTTTTTTATATGGGCGCTCTTGTTCTTTTGTTCTTTGGCGTTTTTGGTTTCATCGGACGCTGTTTTTAATTCCGGTTTGCCTTCTTTCATATCTTTCAGCATTTTCTCAAGGGCGCGTACCGAAAGTTCTTTTTCAATGATTGTTCCGCACAATTGGCCGCGTATATCTTCGGGAGCCGCAAGCAGTAATTTCGCGTGGCCCGCGCTTATCTCTCCTTTTGACAAAGCGATAAGGATAAACTCATCCAGATTGAGAATGCGCATGGAGTTGGATATTGACGCTCTGTCTTTGCCTACGCGCTCGGCTATTTCCTGATGTTTGAGCCCGAATTTTTCGGCGAGCATTTTATAAGCCTTTGCCTCTTCGACAGGGTCAAGGGCTTCGCGTTGTATGTTCTCGATAAGCGCGATTGTAAAATTTTTTTCGTCGTTTGCCTCTATTACGATAGAGCGTATCGTATTCATGCCGAGGAATTTTACGGCGCGAAACCTGCGTTCACCCGCTACTATGGAGAAGCCGTCTCCGTATTTTCTCACAATGATGGGTTCTATGAGTCCGGCGAATTTTATTGATTCGGCGAGATCCCGTATTTTCGACTCGTCAAAATGTTCTCTCGGTTGAGCGGGGTTGGGAACAATATCATTAACGTTAATTTCAACAATAGACTCCGTGTTATTTATGACGGCGTGCTCTATCGCCGCGGCCGGAGTTGGCGAGGCGGCTATAATGGAACCGAGTCCCTTGCCGAGTTTTCTTTTAGCGGTCATTCGCCGTCACCTCATCGGCTAAATTTGAATAGGCGATTCCGCCTACGCTGTTTCTGTCATACAAATTTATGGGCTTGCCGAAAGAGGGGGCCTCTGATAATCTTACGTTTCGCGGCACTATTGTCTTGAATACTTTGTCTTTAAAATAATCGCGCACATCGCCCGCCACCTGCTGCGCGAGGTTTGTCCTTGAATCGTACATGGTGAGCACAACCCCTTCTACCGCCAGCTTGGGATTAAGGTTTTCCTGAACCATCGATATGATTTTCAAAAGCTGGCTTAAACCCTCAAGGGCATAGTACTCGCACTGCAGCGGAATCATAACCGTATCGGCAGCGACCAAACTGTTCAGCGTGAGAATGCCCAGAGAAGGCGGACAGTCGATGAAGATGTAATGAAAAGAATTCTTTATGACCGCGAGGGCTTTTTTGAGGATAAATTCTTTTTCCGGCATATCTTGAAGTTCCACCTGCGCGCCCGACAGGTCAATATTGGACGGTATTAAAAACAGGTTGTCAAGTTTGGTATTAAATATCGCCTGCGACAGAGGTATTTCACCGATAAGCGCCTCGTAGATAGTCGTTTCAATTTCTTCGGCGTTTATGCCGATACCGAATCCGGCGTTCCCCTGCGGGTCAATATCTATTATAAGGACTTTTTTGCCTTTTTCAGCGAGATAGGCGGCGAGATTGACCGTAGTCGTGGTTTTACCTACGCCGCCTTTTTGATTTGATACGGAGATTATTCTTCCCACCGTTCCCCCTGCATCTTTAAATACGCTTCATATTTTTCTTTAGCGTCCTTTTCGGCCTGCTCAAAAAGAGTTTCGGCGTTTTTGGGAAAACTGCGCTCAAGCGACGAGTACCGGGTTTCCCTTTTCAGGAATTCCATAAAGGATGCGCCTGGTTTGTTTGAGTCGAGCGTGAACGGGCGTTCCTTGTTCAACGGATTGTACCTGTAAAGGTGCCAATAGCCCGCGTCAACGGCGCGTTTCATCTCGTCCTGAGCGCAGCCCATTCCTCCCTTTATTCCGTGAGAGACGCATGAGGCATAGGCTATAATTACAGACGGCCCCTGATAAGCGTCCGCCTCAAGAAGCGCTTTTATAAGGTGCGCGGGATCGGCTCCCATCGCGACCTGGGCTACATATACATTGCCGTATGTCATGCACTGCGCGCCGAGATCTTTTTTTTTGTTTTTTTTGCCGGATGACTGAAACTGCACTGAGGCGCCGAGGGGCGTAGCCTTGGAAGACTGGCCTCCGGTATTTGAGTACATTTCCGTATCTACGACAAGTATGTTGACATCTTCTCCGGTCGAGATAACATGGTCAAGGCCGCCGTAGCCTATATCGTAGGCCCAGCCGTCGCCGCCGTACATCCATATTGTTTTTTTCGCAAGCTGGTCGCTGCGCCGTATTATTTCGTCTGCCGTTTTTTTCGCCTCACCGCTCAACTGCGCGGCTTGAAGCTCGGCTATCAAGGCTTTCCCTGTTTTTTTTGATAAAATAAAATCATCCGAAGCCTTTAACCAGTCTGAGGCTGCCTGCAATAACTCTTTTTCAAGAAACGGAATAAGCGATTCGACTTTTGCCTTGACTGCCGCGCGCGTCTGCTTCATGGCCAAGGCCATTCCGAGGCTGAACTCGGCGTTGTTTTCAAAAAGCGAATTTGACCACGCCGGACCTTCTCCGTCATGGTTTACCGTATACGGGACGCAGGGCATAGCGCTGCCCCAAGCCTGCGAACAACCTGTTCCGTTCGCCCAATAGACTCTGTCTCCGAAAAGCTGCGTCATCAATTTTGCGTACGGCGTCTCGCCGCAGCCTGAACAGGCGCCTGAAAATTCAAGCAGGGGTTTTACAAACTGGCTTCCTTTTACGGTTGACAGCGGGAATATTTTTTTATCGGATACGGTCAAGCCGTATTCCCAATTTGCAGCGTTATACTCAGTTTCGTTAAAATGTTTCATGGTAATAGCCCGCGCCGCGCATACGTTCTCGCAAACCTTGCACGAGGAGCAGTCGAGCAAACCGAATTGCAGCGAATAACTATACTGCGCCGCCTTTTTTCCTTTGGTCTGAACCGTTTTAAAAGACGCCGGCGCGCGCGAGGCCTCTGATGAATCTAACAGGTACGGCCTGATAACTCCATGCGCGCATGTAAAAGAACACAGGTTGCATTGCGTACATTTTTCGCTGTCCCATTCCGGGACTTCTGAGGCTATGCCGCGTTTTTCATAAGCCGATGTCCCAAGGGGAGTTGTTCCGTCGGCGTATTTTATAAAGGCCGAAACCGGCAACTCGTCGCCTTTCTGGTTGTTCAGCGGTATAAGTATATTTTTTATAAAATCAGGCAGTTCTTTTTTATCAATCGTTTTGCTCTCTCCGGCCAAAGCCCATTCTTTTGGGACGGCTACTTCAGTGACGCCGTCAACGCCCGCTGTTACCGCGGCCATGTTTTTGTTTATGACTTCATCGCCTTTTTTCGCGTAGGTCTTTTTTACGGCGTCTTTCATGTGAGAAGCCGCCTCGTCTATAGGTATGACATTTGCCGTTTTAAAAAAGGCAGCCTGCAGCACCATGTTGAAAAATCCGCCGAGGCCGAGTTTTTTCGCCGCCGAGGCTCCGTCAATGATGTAGAGTTTTATATTTTTTTGCGCCAGCGTTCTTTTTACGTTTGCGGGGAGTTTATACTCAAGTTCGCCCGCGCTCCATGAGCAATTGAGCAGAAACGATCCGCCCTCTTTTATTTCGGATACTATATCGTACTTGTACAAATACGACTGATTGTGGCAGGCTGCAAAATCGGCGTTCTTTACAAGATAAGTTCCTTTGATTGGGTTTTTCCCGAAACGAAGATGCGACTTGGTTACCCCGAAAGACTTTTTGGTATCATATTCAAAATACGCCTGCGCGAACATATCCGTTTGCTCGCTTATGATCTTTATGCTGTTCTTGTTGGCCCCCACTGTGCCGTCGGAGCCTAGCCCCCAGAATTTGCACGATATAAGACCGCCTGGTTCCGTGTTTATATCCTCGCTGTCGCTCAAAGACAGGCGCGTTACGTCATCGGTAATGCCTATGGTGAAATTATTTTTCGGCTCATCAAGCGACAGGTTATCAAAGACGGCCTTGATCTGACGCGGGTAAACGTCTTTCGATGCTAACCCGTAGCGTCCGCCCGTTATGAGCGGCGCGTTTGCTTTGCCGTACCACGCTGAACAGACATCAAGATACAGAGGCTCGCCGGGCGCGCCGTGTTCTTTGCAGCGGTCAAGAACGGCTATTTTCTTTACGGTTTCGGGCAGCGCGCCGAGAAAGTATTCCGCTGAGAACGGTCGGTACAGGCGCACCTGGAGGTAACCCGTCTTTTGTCCGCCGGCGTTCAAAAAGTCAACCGTTTCGTGTATGGTTCCGCTTACGCTGCCCATTGCCACTATTACGCGGTCGGCATCGGGCGCGCCGTAGTAATTGAATATATGGTAGTCTTCGCCGGTAAGGGCGTTTATATCGGCCATGTAGCTTTCTACTATGGCGGGCAGAGCGTCATAATAATTGTTATTCGCTTCCCTTATTTGAAAATATACATCCGGATTTTGCACCGTACAGCGGAGCGTCGGATGGTCGGGATTCAGAGCCTCGTCCCTGTACGCGTCAAGCGCCTCGTAGTCAACAAGTTTGGCAAGGGTTTCGTAATCAAAGACGCTGATCTTTTGAATTTCGTGCGATGTCCTGAATCCGTCAAAAAAATGCATGAAGGGTATGCGCCCCTTTATGGCCGACAGATGGGCTGCGGCGGCGAGGTCCATTACCTCCTGAACGCTTCCCGTTGACAGCATTGCCCAGCCCGTAGAGCGGCAGGCCATTACATCGCTGTGGTCTCCGAATATTGACATGGCGTGAGTGCCGACCGTACGCGAAGCTACGTGGAGAACCGCAGGCTGCCTTGTGCCCGACAGCCGGTACATGGTCGGAATCATAAGCATGAGTCCCTGCGAAGATGTAAACGATACAGACAGCGCTCCGGCCTCGGCCGCGCCGTGAACCGCTCCGACAGCGCCCGCCTCAGACTGCATTTCAATAAGGCGCACCGTGCTGCCGAAAATATTCCTGCGTCCCGCAGCCGACCATTCGTCGGTTTTTTCGGCCATAGGGGACGACGGCGTTATGGGATATATCGCGCTTACTTCCGTAAAAGCATAGGCTATATGCGCCGCGGCTTCGTTGCCGTCCATTGCGGCCGTTTTTCGCTTGATAGTAGTCATGACGATATCTTTTGAGTGAACGCGATATACTGGTTCTGCGGGTCGGTCACAACCTCGAGTATGTCGCTGTTGCAAATAATAATGCCATAGCCCATATATGTATCAGGGTAAAGAGGGAAGCCTCTGCCCTTGATTTCTTCTATCCACCTTTGGTATTGGTTGAATCCCATTATTATATACTGCGGCGAAATTCCGCTTCTTGTCATTTCAAGAATCATTGCCTCAATATCCGATGTTATACTCATATAACCTCTGTTTGTCCGTTTTTTTATAGTCTCAGGCAAGGTTTTAGATAGTCAAGCAGATTTTTGCTTATGGTTTGAAAGGCGCTTTGCCCGATGACGACGCAAGGGGCTTGTACTCCGAGCATGCCTTTATGCGGTTGGTATGAGATCCGCTAAAAATGAAATTACTCTATGACTATCATTTCCACATTATTGGTTTCGGTATCAAGGGTGGCTACCGTAAACTCATACGCCCTGTGAAGAGCTCCAGGGTTTATGACGCGGCTCTTGTTGGAAAGGTAGTTTTCGAAAAAATGCGTATGCCCTTTTATTATATAGTCATATTCGCCGGATGCCACGCACTCGCGAAAGAAAGGCACATCGGAGCCATGGAACATCATGAACTTTTTCCCGTCCGCCTCAAATACAAGCCGGTGACCTATTGCTCCGAAACCGAGGCGACGGCTTTCATTGTTTAATCCTTCCTGATCTTTGTCTTCATTGCCCAACACGAATTTCGCGTCAAACCCGCTGAAAAGGGAAAGCATATCGCCGGAGATAATATCGCCGACGTGCAGAATCATTGTGACGCCGCGTTTTTTAAAAGCATCCAAAGCGTTAATGGTGCGTTTGATATTATTGTGAGTATCAGATAAAATTCCGATCAGCATATTCAGCGTTTATCCAAGTATCGAACCTACCGGAATTTTTTCGTCAATCTCAATAAGTATGGGACGTTCTTTATCTTTTTTTGCGGCGAGGAGCATTCCGTTCGATGTCTTTTTGAAAATTACGGCCGGTTTTAAATTTGCGACAACGAGTATTTTTTTGTTTATAAGATAATCAGGCTCGTAAAAAGCCGCGATACCGGCCACAATTGTGCGCCGGTCAAGACCGGTATCGACTTCAAGCTCAAGCAGTTTGTCGGAGCCGTCGATTCTGGAGGCTTTGAGGACGACGGAAACGCGAATGTCAACCTTGCCGAATTCGGAAATATCGATAACATTTTCGGCAAGCGCAGCCGGATGTTTTTGTTCATCCGCAGGCTTTTCTTTTTCAAGTTTTGGGAAAAGCACGCCTACCTCGTTTAATTTCTCGCCGTCGGTCAGGTTCGACATCGAAAGCAGTGAGTCAACGGTAAATTTTTCAGGCGCCTTAAGAGCGCCTATGATAAAAGGAGAAACCGTAAAAAGCACCGGAGAGAGAAGCGCCGCGACAGAATATATCGACTCAAGCAGGTTGCGCAATACCGAAGCGAGGGCGTCCGTTTTACCTTCTTTCGCGAGGCTCCAGGGCTTTTGAGCGTCGATGTACTTGTTAAGCGAGCGTATAAATTCCCAAAGTTTTTCAAAACCGACGCTTGTCTGAAAATTAGCGCAGTGTTCTATATACAGCGAGGCGGCTTTTTGAAGGTCGGCCGCAATTGTATTCCTGTCTGCCGGTTCGGATTGGTTCAATACCGGAATTTTCCCGTCAAAATACTTTTCAACCATGTTGAATGTGCGCTTTACAAGGTTGCCGAGGTCGTTTGCCAAGTCATAGTTTATGCGGTCAACAATGGCATCCTCATTGAAGCGCGCGTCATTTCCAAAGGCCATCTCCCTAAGAAGGAAAAACCTTATCTGGTCGTTGCCGTATTTTGCGACTAACGCTTCCGGGGACGCCACATTGCCGAGAGTTTTGGACATCTTGGCGTTATCCATATTCCAGAAGCCGTGAACATTCAAATGATAAAATAACGGAATGCCTGCCGATTTAAGCATGGTAGGCCAAAAGATGCCGTGCGGTTTCACTATATCTTTGGCTATTATGTGCTGTGCCGACGGCCAAAATTTCAGGAAATTTTCGCCGTCGGGGTAGCCGAGGGCGCTGACATAATTTATGAGGGCATCGAACCATACGTAGGTGACATAGTTGCCGTCAAACGGCATTGGTATTCCCCAATTAAGCCTTGAGACCGGCCTCGATATGCATAAATCTTCAAGCGCTTCGTTTTTAAGCATGGCCATAACTTCATTGCGGTAGCGCTCCGGCCTTATAAAATCGGGATTGTTATTGATATAGTCTATGAGCCAGTCCTGATATTTGCTCATGCGGAAGAAATAATTCTTTTCTTCTATGTAAGAAGGTTCTTTGCCGTGTTCGGGGCATTTGCCGTCTACAAGTTCCCTGTCGGTTAGAAAACGTTCGCAGCCGACGCAATAGTTTCCGCCGTAGTTTCCGAAATATATATCGCCGTTATCATAGACCTTTTGAAGTATCGTCTGAACGACTTTTTTGTGGCGTTTCTCCGTAGTGCGTATGAAATCGTCAAAGGCAATGCCTATTCCCTGCCAGGTTTTTTTGAACAGGGCGCTTACTCTGTCGGCATGTTCCTGCGCCGACACTCCTGCCGCGCCTGCCGCGCCGATTATCTTGTCGCCGTGCTCGTCGGTGCCGGTAAGAAACCGGACATCATAACCAAGCATGGAATAAAAGCGTTTCATAAAATCGGCAAGCATGGTAGAATAGGCATGCCCTATATGAGGTTCCGCATTTACATAATAAATAGGGGTTGTTACATAAAAAGTCTTACTCATTCTCCGTACCGGCCGTGAGATTCGCCTTTAGCCGCGTCGTCGCCTTTTATGCGGTCAATCACGTCTTTCCTTATATAAAACATATTGTTTTTTATCTCCAAATCATTTACCGAAACATCAAAAATGCTGTCCTGGTCCCTGATTTTAAGGGATTGTTTAAGAATATCGCCGGAGATAACAGTGTAAGTTGTATCGCCGCAAATGATTCCCGCTCCGTTCTCAGGCATAACAGAGCCGAGTTCCATATACGTTTCATGCTCATACCCAAGGCAGCATAGGAGGCGGCCGCACATGCCCGATATTTTAAGTGAATTAATATTCAAGTTTTGCTCTTTAGCCATTTTTATGGAAACCGGTTCAAATTCGTCGCGCTGGTTCATACAGCACTGTATTCTGCCGCACGGGCCGTAACCGCCGACAAGTCTTGCCTCGTCGCGTACGCCGATCTGTCTCATCTCGATACGCGTTCTGAAAACCGACGCCAAGTCCCGGACGAGTTCTCTGAAATCCACCCTGTTTTCGGCCACAAAATAGAAAATGATCTTGGTCCTGTCAAAAAGCGTCTTGACCGCAATCAGTTTCATATTGAGTTCTTTACTCTTTACCTTTTCTTTGCATACCTCGTAAGCTTTATTTTCAAGCTCTTCCATATTAGGCAATTGGGCGACATCGTCTTCGGTAGCCTGTCTGATCATTTTGCCCGTCCCCTGAATGTTTTCGCAGTTATCGCAATTGAAGCGGACAAGATTGCCGATATCTACGCCATGTTCGGTTTCCACAACTACAAGGGCTTTTTGTTTCAGGGATACATCCGTATTTTCTACGCGGCAAAGCTGAAAACTGTTTCGTAATTTTACGGCGGAAACTGTCATAAAGCATCCTTTTTAGTTTAAGTTACATTTTTTATTCGTTAGTGTCAAACAAAATTAGGCGATCGGACGAATAAAAAAACGGGCATCCCCATTTTTCCCTTTATGCAGCCAACTCAAACACCACATTCCGGTTCTCATGGAAACGCCCGTTTTAGGGTAGTCCTCACAGCCTGAAATTCAGGCATATGCGGGGTGTACGAGACTCGAACTCGCGACCCCCTGCGTGACAGGCAGGTACTCTAACCAAACTGAGCTAACACCCCATTGCTGTGTTGGATATAGAATAGTCATGCCTGTTTCTGTCAATAAAAAATTTTACAGATAACCGAACGTTTAAACTGTTTTTATGTCGCTTAAAGTCCGTTTTTTAAAAAATAAACCGGCAAAACGGTTTTTAAAGGCATAAATTCTGCCGATATATAAAAAAAATCTTGCAGATATAAGAAAGATTTTTTATTATAGCTTATAATATTTTTAAAATAGGGAAAAGATATGCAACCCAGAGTAATAGTCGATGAAATGGAAAAAATATCCAACGAGATTAACCGTACGGCAAAAAGCAATAACAGATATTCCCAAATGCGTAAAGAAATGACGAATGACGGTTTGGATTATCTTTCCGAAGTATTCCGCGATAATGCCTTATTAATGAAAGATTTTGATAATATATTCGCAAATATGCAGACCGTTATTTCAGACATTACATTTGCGAAGGATACAACTACTGACGATAGAGTCCTGTTTGAGGAAGCTCTGGAAAAAGTAAATTCTATACAAGAAGTATTCCAAACCATGACCGAAGAGATAAACGCTCTGACAAAAATCGTCGAGAACATTAAAAACGATACGGATGAAATATTTTCTCTGGCGCTTAACGCGTCGATCGTATCAAGCAAATACACCCACACCTCGGGCGTGTTTGACATTATAGCAAATAAACTTAATGAGATGTCGAACTTCATAGGCGAAAACCTTAAAAACATTATTCAGGTTGTTTACCCTATTACGGAGGGTCTTGCGGAACTTGTAAACGGTAATACTGAAATAATTGAAAAAGGTACTGAAGGTAATAAAACACTTGGCGAGTTTCTGGAGATTATGCAAAAGGAAACGGATGCGATCTTGCAGCTTGTCGGCATAAAAGGCGATACGGATGAGATGATGAGCAACCAGCTTAACATGCTTAACGATTTAAAGCGCCAGTTAACTCAGATGAATTACGACTCAGACGATGCCATAAAGGGTTCGGGAAACAATATAGGCTGGGCGGAACAACTCATGGTCTTTGCCATAGAAGCCAAAAATATTTTGCGCAACAGAGCCAAAGAAACTGACGCCATAACCAGATTTAAAAGGAGGCTTGGCGACATTAAGGATTTAGCCCATTCTATTTTTCTGGCAGGCGCGACCGTACATACCAAATCAAAATCGCAGTTGGAATTCTCCCAAGCCTGCGTTGATTTCTGCGATACCATCATAAAAGACTCCGACCGTATTATACAAAGGGTAAATGATATAGACGAGGACTCAAAAAGAAATAGTGATTCTATCTCCCAGATTTCCGATGATGTAAGAATCGTTTTGACCCAATTAGGAGAACTTGTCGGCCTTTTAGAGAATGAACAGAATACGATGGATGCGTTCAACAACAATTACAGCGATATTAACAACATCGTAGGATTCCTCCGAAACATCATGAAATCTATGAACCTTATAGGTATGCTTTCGCGCATTGAATCTTCGCGGGAGCCCGAAGAATACGTGCAGTTTATGACAATATCAGAGAATATTCGCACATTGCAGGCGCAGGTCCACGATAGTATTCCGGTTATCGAGGAAAATGTTGAGCGTACGCAGGAACTTATTAATACCGTAAGGACGCATTTCGAGGATGTTCTTTCGATATTTGCTGTTTTAGGACAGTCAGGCGGTTCGGTTGACGGCACCCTGCAGGATGCCGTGAAAACCACTACCAACTCGAAAAAGCTCAGTACCGAAATTATAAATAAATCAGGGGTAATGACAACAAACTTGGCTGCGATACGCGACTCAATGAATCAGATGCTTGAAATTATAGCGCATCCTATTGAAGGCGGGGCGTTCAACAGAGACAGCGCCAGCAAGATCGAAACTCTGTGCGAGAATCTTATAAGAGAGCCCATAATATAAAGCGCGCGCCGCTTCGGGAGACAACCAATGCCCATTAAATTCATAGCAGCGTCGGCGGTAGCTGTTGTTATCGCCGCTGTTATAACTATTGCCATTTTGTTTACAGGCAAAAGCGGCATTGAATCGGCGGTCGCCGACTTTGAAAACAGAAAATACGAGAAGGCCATTATAAAACTCAACAGGCTTATCCCGTTATCTGATTACGAAACCTCCGAAAGAATATATTACTACAGGGCAAGAGCCGTCAATAAATTAGCCGATGAGCTTGACGATGATTTTGAGGACAAACTGAAACAGGCCTCCGCGGGCCTTGAGGAAACCCCCGGATTTAAAAAAGCCGAGTCGAAGATTAAAAACACGCTCAAAAAAATAAACGATAAGACAGGCGGCGACCTTGAACTTATATACGACAGACCGAGAAGTTACATAACCACGGCCGGTAGGTTTCACGATGAATTTATTGCCAAATATAAAGGGAGCAGCCTTATAGAAGACCTCGACTATGAGCAGCTCGCGAAAATAGAAAAAACACAGGAAAGCGCCAAGCCTCTGCGCTCGATAGCGCAGTTTTACAATAAATATCCGAACACGCCGTACATAGCCGGGCTTGTAAAAATGATATTCTCTCAGCTTCAAAAAGATCCGCGCCCGGCAAGCGGGCTTTCCGATACCATGCTCAACATACTTGTAAGTTACGGGCGCAGGTACCCTACGAGTCCCGAAATAAACCTGATATATACATGCACCGGCGATGGAGTAAACATTCGCAATTCGCCGGGCGTAAACGCGCAGCGCGTAGGCTCTATACCGCAGGACGCCGTACTTTTGCAGCTTGAAAAATCAATGGACGCCTCGCAGATAGGAGATGTCCGCGACTACTGGTACAGGGTTGCCGATTTGAACGGGCAAAAGGGGTGGATATTCGGAAAATTCATGAAGCCTTTCGATCTAAGCAAGTACAAAATCGAAGAGGCTGCGGAAAAATGGACCCTTGATGAGGATTTTTTGTCCTGGAGCGATTCGAACACGCCCGAAAACTGGCGGCAGGTCAACGAAGATACAAAGAGCGCTATTAGTTTTATGAACTACGGCAAGCTGCGCATCGCGGCAATTAACTCAAAGCAGGGCGAGAGCGCCGGTATCTTCGCCCGCTATAACGCTTCAAGGGCGTTTACAATTATCGTGAGGGCCCGCTACACCGGCGGAGACGGCTACTCCGTATTTATTTACAGCCTCGGCAGCGAGGTTTTCAGACTGTCGCTTCAAAATGAACTGGTGGATATATGCGGCCGCTCCATACCAATGCATACCGGAGACTGGCACGACTACAAACTTTCAAGCGATGACGGCAAAACAGCGTCGCTTATGGTTGATGGAGAAATAATATCAGGCCGCATACCCGCCGTAAAAGACGACGCCTTCACAACGCGCGGATTGTATGCCCTGTATTCCAATCAGGAAGAAGAATCCAAGGGCGAGATTGAGTATATAAAGGCGAAATGATATGATAAACAACGGACGCAGATGACGCAGAAAAATCAGAATTTACCTGTAATTGAACAGATTGTAGCTTTCATTACGTCAAAAATATCCCCGGAAAAAATTATTCTTTTTGGTTCTTATGCCAAGAGTGAAAATAATGAAAATAGTGATATTGATATATTGATAATAATAAAGAATCTGAAGAATGAAAGAAAAATTACAGGGTTACTGTATAAGGAATTGCTTAACGAAAATATATCAACTCCAATTGATTTTCTCGCAGTAGATTATGATAAATATAATATACTGAAAAATAAGACAGGTTATATTTATAAAACAACAGAATCAGAAGGTCAAATATTATATGGGGGATGATTATAATGTGTGGTTTGCCAGAGCAAAAAGTAGTTTGGCAATATCAAAAAATAAATCGGATGAAAACATTTTCTACGAGGATTTATGCTTTCAGGCTCAACAGGCAGTTGAAAAAGCGATTAAAGGTCTTTTAATTTTTTATAAAATTGAACCCAAAAAAACTCATGATTTAGTTTTACTGATAAAGGATTTATCAAAATATATTACTGTACCTGATGAGATAAATGAAATAGTAATTTTAAATGATTATGCAGTTCAAACAAGATACCCTGGTGATTATACTCCTATTCAAGAGGATGAATATAATGAGGCAATAAGGGTTGCAGAAAATTGTGTTAAGTGGACAAGAAATAAAATAAAGACTTTGGAAAACAAAATAGCAACTGATGAAAAAGATCAACCGTATCTAGGTAATTTGGAAATAAATAAATAATAAATAGAGCATGTCTGAAAAATTGTGTAAATGACCACAGTGAGGTAAAGTATGGTCATGGCACGCAAGAAAAAAGAGAAAGAAAAGGACATCCTAGATCAGATACTGGATACTATTGACTTCAAGGGTCTAACCCAGGATGAGGTAGCAGGTCAGAACGGGCTAATCAAGCAGCTAACCGGAAAAATACTCCAAAGAGCGCTTGAAGCGGAAATGACGGAACATCTTGGGTACGAGAAGAATTCCAATGAAGGCGATAACAACGGAAACAGCCGAAACGGACACACAGAAAAAACAATCCTGCTTGAGAATCAAGAAACGACAATCGAAATACCACGGGACAGGAACAGTACGTTTGAACCAATAATAGTCCCGAAACATCAAAAACGCCTGCCGTTATTCAACGATCAAATTATCTCGATGTACTCGTTTGGAATGAGCGATCGAGATATAAAAGCTCATTTGGAAAAGATATACAATGTCGAAGTATCACCTGATCTGATAAGCCGGGTAACAAACGCTGTTCTTGAGGAAGTACGCGAATGGCAAAACCGTCCTTTGGAAAAGTCATACGCGATAGTGTATCTGGACGCATTACGCGTCAGAAGCAGAGAAGATGGGAAAAGTTGTAATAAAAGCGTTTATATAGCCTTAGGAGTGAATTTTGAGGGTCAAAAAGAGGTATTAGGATTGTGGATAGCTAATAACGAAGGGGCTAAATTCTGGATGGGTGTGTTGAATGAAATTAAAAATCGAGGGGTTCAGGACATACTCATCACCTGTATGGACGGGCTTACTGGTTTTCCCGACGCCGTACACTCTGTATACCCTGAGACAAGAGTCCAGTTGTGCATTGTTCATATGATAAGGAATTCTGCTAAGTTCGTTTCGTACAAAGACTTGAAAAAAGTATGCGCAGATTTGAAAGCTGTCTATTCAGCTAACACAGAAGCCTCTGCTAAAGACGCTCTTGAAGAGTTTGGCAAAACATGGAATGACAGATACCCTACGATTTACCTGTCATGGGAAAATCACTGGGATGACTTATGTGAATTTTTCAAATATTCACCTGAAATCCGCAAGGCTATTTATACGACCAACGCAGTTGAATCGTTAAATTATCAGCTTCGTAAAGTGACGAAAAACCGCTCGTCATTTCCGACTGATGATGCTATATTCAAGATACTGTATCTGGCGATTCGTAACGCTAGTAAAAAATGGACAATGCCGATAAGGGATTGGGGGCGAGCTCTAAACCAGTTCGCCATTGAGTTTGGCAAAGAACGGGTTCCGTTCTGAATAATATTTTTATTTACACAAAATATCGGACATGCTCTTTCAACCAGGGTTTGGAGAGTAACAATTACTACTTCCAGTAGAGATTGCACTGGTAGTCCGTCCCGCTCCGCACTTCTGGCTTGGACCTTGAAATAATCGGCAGCTTCCGCATACCTTACTTTTAAAAAGACTTGCTGGTCCTTTAAAGCAATTACTGCTTCCAGTAGAGATTGCACTAGTAATCCGTCCCGCTCCGCACTTCTGACTTGGACCTTGAAATAATAGACATGAACCGCAATTATTAGCCATTTTAGCCTCCTTTTTCCTTCTGAGTATACATCATTGATCTATCATATAGTGCTATACTTAAATTCTTATTAAAAACTTGAATAAGAATTTCCTTGATTGTATATCAGACTGTTAATTTTAGCAATAATTCTGTTAATATTTGAAAAAATATGGTATACATTATTTTTTATACAGTGTACCCACTCTCTATTTAAATATCTTCAATATAGCGTTGATGGACAACTTCTACATTAGCCCAAATTTTTTTTATGTTAATTATATCCTTAAAACTCCATTGGGAAGTATCCAATAACGCATGTATGGCATAACCTATATAATCATTTTCAAAAACACCGCGAATATATTCTGTATTCCAATTCAATGATTTATCCAAATAAATTGGAGGTTCTGCAAGAGAATTTTTCAAATTATTATGTCCAAATGAATAATTTATCGGATAATAACCTGATATTGGTTCTGATAAAACAAATCCAATACTGCTCCCTTCATGAGTATCGTAAAATTCTTCGCCCATATAAGTCCATATTTTTATTTCAATTTCAAAATCACTAAGAAACCTGTCATTGTTATTAATTCTGTTTTCTAATTCATTAGCTGTTGAAATAGCCTCATTATAAGCTTTTTCGAAAACCTGAGTAATTTTATTATTTATCGTTAAGAATTTTATTCTATTTTCATTAGTCCATTCAAAATTATGATTTATCTTTTTAAAACGCTCAATTAATACAGTACCTAAAATATCAAATAATGTATGTTTTCTATAACCCTTATGAAGATATTCCTCGTACAACTTAACCGCCAATATTTCCAGGGTTTCCACCGGGAATCGTTTAACTTCATTCCGTCGTAAGTTATACGATAGATTTTTAAGTATTTTTAATGTCTCTAACAATTGATTATTATCCATACAGATATATATTTGGAAGTAATTCAGCAATTTCTTCTTGTGTTAATGTGTTTACAACCTGAGCTATAGGTTTACCTTTATATGCAATTATTTCACCCATACTAATATTTTTTATTAATGCTAATTTTTTACAATGTTCAATTCTTTCACCATTATCACCATGTATTTTATCAAAAGAATATTTTTTCAATATTTCACAAGGAAAAAATTCACATTCTCCACAAAATTTTTTGTTCTTAATAATTACACATCCTGCAACTTCACATTTTCCATAAAATGGTTTTCCTTTTGAAGAAATACAGCCGCTGCAAATATTTTTTTCTTTATGTTCACATTCGTAACATTTTTTTCCGCAATAAGTATCAAGTATTCCTTCAGGATGCATAATATATCTCCTTTTTCATGATAAACACAGAAAAATATTCAAGTATTAATTCAAATTCATTAGTATATATATTTTTTTTCATCCTCAACCATCATCCCTTCGCCGCACGAGTAGCAGCAATCCCCATTGTTAATGCCAGCAAAAAACTATGAAGCATAAAAATAAATCCGCTGCCAATAACAAGGGGAACGTATGTGCTCACCGCTTCAATGATTGTTTGATCCCAAATGAGAATCCCGATTAGGATTCCTCCTATTACATTAACCGCAGCTATTAAGAGAACAAGCTTTGCATAACCGGAAATGAATTTGCTTGCACCATCCAGCGAACAATAAAAATCAGATTCTATCTGGAGTGCTTCCTTTCTGCAAACAGCTTCATTTTCATCGATTACACCGGAACTGTGTTCCGCTTCAATAGCCATAAGATTAACCGGTAAAGAATCAAGGTTAAACCGCGCTGCCATTTCCGCAAATCGGACAACCGCTTTTACAACTACGATTATCTGAAAAACAATGAACAATATAAAAAGTATAGAACATGCGAACAGTCCTATATTCCCTAATTTAATAATAAAAGAAGCAATAAATTGTATTAACTTTCCATTGAAATCCGCTCCTCTGATAAGAATAAGACGGGCAGTGGAAATGTAAACAGTCAAACCAAAAATTGTAGAAGCAAGGTTCAATGTTGGTAATAGGAAAAATTTATACATTATTTTTATCTTAATAACGATAGTGATGATCAACAAAGCAACGATCAAATTTAAAACTATTAAGATATCCAATAGAATTGCTGGGATGGGAATTATAATCAATAATATAATTGCCGGCAAAACTACAATTGGACCAATTGTAAAATCTGTAATTTTTCCATCCTCTTTCATTTCTTCCTCCTTATTATCTTTCTTGCTTTATAATATTAAGTTTATCAGCCAAAAATTTCGCGAGTAATTCAAAATTATGTCCAACGTTCTTTTGTGTATAGAATCGAGCTCTATTTTTATAATCTATTTCAATCATAAGTTTCTTTCCAAAAATAGGGTTGCGTTCAAAGAAGTACATAAAGTAAAAAATACTGTCGTGTTTTATATAATTATACCAAAAGTTACTTGAGCGCTTATTACCGATACACCACTTTGCATCTTCGCCTCCGCAGTCAAACGAAGTAAGGAATTGTGCGCAAAAATAATCAAGAGGTACGAGGATGACAAACTCTTCTGTTTGAGTGAGAATTTTACAGTTGTAATTGTTAAACATTTTGATCGAGTTTTTTCGGTTTCTCCGTGACATTCTGCTTAAGGCAAATACTGTTTTAAAATCTTCAAATGTTAAGTTTTTTTTATTCCAGTCAATACGGCTTTCAAATACCGGGTTCACAGTAAAGAAAGCAATAATTTCTTTTTTTTCTTTAGCGGATAAGGTGTTTAGTTTATTGATTAATCGTGTTTTCTTTGTCATTTTTCAACCTCAAGCAAAATACACTCAGAAAGTTTTGAAAAAAGCTGTTCGTGAGTCATCTCTACCAGCGGAAATTTTACGAAAACAGGCTCATTGTTGCGGGGAGCATTGCAGCTTCGTAAAGAGCGTGTTAAACGCTTTGGACGAAGCTTATCTGTAAAGCTGACAAAGCAATTTTTATCAATACTTGAAATCTGCCTTATTTCACCATTATGAATATTCGCCGTCCATACGCCGGGACCCAACTGTTGATGTTTAATAACTGAATAATCTAATTCCCACAAAATATTTTTGATATAGATCCAGGCAATAGCAAATGACATATTTGAAAAATCAAAGCCAAATTTCTTTCCCAATTCAATTTGCTTTTCTGTTGCAGGTTTTACTTTCTTCTTGAAAAACTCGGCATCTACGAGGCATTCTAACATCTCTACTGCTACATTCTGAGGTACACCTTCCAGATCTAAACCAAGTTTTTTGGCAAAATCCTTTTGCTTTTCCGTAGCTTCATGGAAACGCCCGAATCCTTTAAACACGATGGTTTCTTGAGTGAATCCTAATTCTTGCTGTTTTTCAATATTTTTCATTTCCATATTCAATATATAACGTTGGTCTGTCACGAGATGCCAGAGTGAAATAAATTTATTCCTTTTGATCTGTCGACTAATGATAGACAAGTATTTTATATTTTAAAAAAACAAAAAAGAAATCCAATAAGCTATTGACTTCATAGAAATATTATGATACAATATTGATATATTAATATTTGGAGATTTTTATGCCTACAATTAGACCTAGCGCAGATTTAAGAAACAATTATTGCGAAATTTCTGAATTATGCCATGAATATTCGGAACCCGTTTTTATAACAAAAAACGGAACTGGGGATCTTGCTGTAATGAGCATTGAAACGTATGAATTGTTAGCAGGAAAATTACAGCTTTATTCGTTAATAGAAGAGGGGTTTGAGCAAGTTAAGAAAGGAAAGGTTAAACCTATGAAAAAAGCAATGAATTCTATCAGAGAAAAAATAAGTAAATGAATTATTCGTTGAATATTACTGATATTGCAGAAGAAGATATTTTATCCACAGCTAAATATATCGCTGATGTACTTAAAAATTCCATTACGGCTAATAATTTGTTGAATGAAATTGAGAGACATGAAGAAATACTTGTGAATACTCCAAATATTTATCCGTTTGTTTCTGATGAGTATTTGGCAAAAAAGGGTTTAAGATATTTAA
>Ga0082212_10004177_pt1 | contig 20130 bp, 24 predicted proteins | sample TergutNt197P3_FD_71548 | JGI IMG/M metagenome (GOLD analysis project Ga0082212, IMG submission 71548) | Neocapritermes taracua P3 segment gut microbial communities from Petit-Saut dam, French Guiana - Nt197 P3 | ecosystem: Host-associated > Arthropoda: Insects > Digestive system > Gut ... | reverse complement strand
CACATAGACGGCGAACTCCTCAAGGGTCTTTTCTCCGGCGGGAAAAGAAAGTTCCGTTTGCAGGGCATGCACGGCGGCGGTAAGCACGGCCGCCACCTCCCGTCCCGTGATAGGCTCGCCCCCGGCCGTGATGTTGCCGAAACAGCTTTCAACGAAGCTCGCGCCCCTCTCTCCCAGGCCTTCCGTTTCCCGGATCATATCAATGGCGTTGCGGAGAACTGCCGCCTGCACCCCGGCCTGGGGGGAATTGTCCACCGAGATCGTGTGTCCGCCCATACCCGCCGCGACGACAGCGGTATCCCCCATGTTCTCAAAGCCGCGAATGGCGGATACCAGGTTGGTCATGGAAACATTGCTCATATAAACTCCTACGCCAGAATCCTGGTTCTGGCCTGGTTGATGGACGCCTGGATGTCGTTCTGCGCGGACAGGGATTTCTGGATAAGCTCGCGCAGGGCCTCGTTGAGATCCCTGAGGCTGTCGCGCACGGCGCGCATTTTTTCCTGTTCCGCGTCCTTGTCCTTTATGCGGGCCTGGGCCATGGTGCCCACATACTGCGATTTGGCGTCCGTTATCTTGGCCGCGTTGTTCATGATGCCGGAGATGCCCTGGACGATATTGTTATACGTCTGGAGCTTGTTCATGTCGCCGGCGGCCTTGCCCAAGGCGACCGCGCTGCCGGCAATCTGGAAAATGCCCGCTGCGATGCTGATGGCGCCGCTGACAATGCCTAAAGTCAGTTGCGTATCGGCCTGGTCGCGCATCTCCTTGGCCTGGCTGCGCATGGAGGCGACAATGGCCTCGGTTTCCGCCCAGGCCAGTTCCCGGTTCTGCTGGCGCTGCTCCGCGGCGAGCTTGGTGGTTACGCACATGATGAGCGCCCCCGGCGAAGGGACGGTGGTCCAGTCCTTGAGATAGGCAAAGGCCTGGGCATTGGGCTGGGAGAGTTTGGGCAGATCCGAACCCACCAGGGCCAGGGCCTGGTCAAAGCTCTTGCCGTCTTTAATGGCGTCCAGCAGGAGCTTGTCCACCAGTCCGGCATCCACCTTCTGGGTTTTGGCCTGCTCAATGATCAGGGTATACTGCTGCTCGTTGAAGTCCGGGGCCTGCTGTATGCTGTTGATTTGCGACATATATGGTCTCCTTATACTCTATCTAGTAGCGCTACTCAGGCCATGCTCGGCGAGCCGGTCAACACGGCGGTCTGGGCCTGAATGTTGCCTTCGATAATATCCTTCACTCCGTCAACAAGTTCCCGGGTGCGCTCCATGACCGCTTCCAGGAAGTCTGTTTCCACCTCCTGGGCCTGCATGATGCGCTGTATCAGGGCCTCCAGATCTTTGAGTTCGGCCCTGGAGTAGGCAATCCGCTTCTCATTCACGGCAGCGGCGATCTGTGCGCCCCCCTGGCCTATCTGGGTGACCCCGCCGGCGATGTTGGCGATGCTGGTTGCCCAGACGGCGGCCTTCTGGATCGTGGCGGCGGTTTCAGCGAGAGCCTTGCCGGCAGTCGAAACCATTTGGACCACGCCGATTGCGCTTAACGCTACGCCCAACAAGGTGATGCCTATTTCACAACCGAAGCCGGCCTTCTTGGCCTGCTCGTCGGTGGCCCCACAGGCCTTGGCGAGTTTCTCGATGCCCGCGCCGATGCTTGCCTTGCCGCCCGTGGCCTCACTGGTGATGCTGTTGACCAGCATGGCCAGGCCGATGGCGCCGCCGATTACCAGCAAGGGGTTGCCGGTGAGCGCTCCGGCGACCACGGAGGCGATGGAGGCGATGGCCCCCAGGGCCATGGCGATCCACTTGAATATCTTGAGGAAGATATTGAGCTTTTGCTGCTTCTTGAGATTTTCCAGGTTCTTCTGGACTTCCTCCAGCTTTTTGTCGTTGACTTCCTTGATCTCCGCCTTTTTGACCTCAATGGACTCCAGGCCCGTTTTCACGGCGACCTGGCGTCCTTCCATGCCGAGCGCCTGAACGAGCTGCTCCAGGGAAATGCCGCCGTGCCTCGGGTCGGGCAGGATGGGAATGTCTTTGAAGGCGGCGGCCAGACCGCCGCTGTTCCGGTTTTCGGTCGGCGGAACCTGGGCGCTCGCGCCGGCGGCGGAAGTTGTGGCCTGAACCTCCTGCGTGGGGTCAGAGGGAGCGGTCGCGCCCACGCTGGTCGTCATGTTGATCTGGCTCATGCCGCGCCTTCCTTTTTCAGGAGATCCAGCATGGCCCGGGCGCGCTCGTGGTAGGCCGCATGTTCGGGGTCGGCCGCATCGCCCAGCACCAGGGCCGCGTCAAAAAGGGCGCGGGCGTCTTCCCTGTCTCCCTTCTTGAGGCAGCACAGGGCCGCATGCACCGTGGGGCCGGGGCCGGACAGGCCTTCATGAAAGGTGGCCATGCCGTAAGCGTCTATGGCGCCGTCCAAATTGCCGTTCATCTGCATGCAGCCGGCCAGACCCATCCAGAAGCGCACATCCCGGTGGTCATAAATCACCAGCGCCCTGAACATGGTTTCCGCGTCCTTGAAATTGCCGGAGTTATAGAGGGAAAAGGCCAGGCCGTAGCCGGCTTCCAGCACTTCGGGCTTGATGCCCGTGGACTCGGCAATGCTGAGTCCGGCCATGATGCCGTCCATGACGGCCTGTGTCTGTTCGGGGGACAATGTTTCGGTCTGCGCGCTCATTATGGTTCTCCTTGATCAACGAATTCTGGCGAGTTCGGCCAGGGTCTGGCTGCTCTGCTGGATGACCGAATTGGCCCCTTGCAGATAGGAATTGTACTGGCCCATGTAGTCACTCACAAAAACCATCAACTGCTGGGTATTGATGCCCAGGGTGTCCTGGTGGTTCTTGAGGGACGTGACGGCCACCTCCCATGCCTCATCCTTAAAGGAAAGATTGTTCAACTTCTCTCTGAACCCGTCATTCTCCTCCTGAAGCTTGTCGTTTTTTTGCCTCAGTGTTTGGGCAGAGACAGTCTCAAGTTCAACCGCACGTTCAGCGGCTGTAGAAGCATACAGTTTACCAGTATAGCCAGCGTGCTTATGAGCTAGCCCACACTGAATATAGCCCTCATTGGTGGCAATCTTTTGGTCGTTCTTTTCGATATCCTTATTGATCTTTGTCTCATCCGTCTTGTCATAGGCCAGATTGTTGTCCCTGAGGTACTTGATCACCTCCGGGCTCATTGCGGTGGCTTTTCCAGAGGTTTTGGCCTCACGTTGGGCCTGCCGGGCCTCGTTGAGCAGATCCGCCAGCTTTTTCTGGTCGTCATGGGATTTCTTGATCTGGTCGATGTAGTCCAGGGCGCCTTTCTTGGACATTTCGGACAGGGCAAGCTGGAGCTTGGCGTACTGTAACTGCAAACTGCCGCTGGGGCCGAGGTCAATAGAGCTCGCCGCCTGGCTGATGCTGCTTACTTGTGACATGGTGTTTCTCCTTATAGAGTATACAATTCAAATGGTTACATTTTCACGACGCCGGGACGGCCGCGTCCGCTTCTGCCGGCCGGGGCGCTTTGCGCGGACCCTGCCTGCGCCGCGCGGGCCTTGCCCGCTCTCGCCGCGTCTTCTTTCGCCTGGTTCAAAGCCTTCTCCAGGTCCGGGGGGAGCTTCTCTTCCAGGCTTTTCCTCAGATCCTCCGCACTAAGCCCCGCATCCTTGAGCATCCCGTCATGCAGCGCGTTCAGGCGGGAAAACTCATCCTGTATCGCCGCAAAAGCCTGTTCCTGTTCCCGCAGATCATTTTCAGTAAAAGCCATTACGATTCTCCTTAGCTTGCTGTGAGGATTCGGACACCGGCTGCGGTCCTGTATCTTGCCCGCAGGAGAGCAACACCCGTGCCATGACATATAATCAAATAAAAACATCGCATTATAAAATAATCGCCCTCATGGACTCCACTTGCCGCCAATCAAAGTCGGCAGTCGGGAGTTGCCGCCTGAGCCGGCGTCTCAAAAATTTGCTCTATGCGCGGCTTCGCAGCGTTTTCAGCGTTATTTCGTCGAATAAAGAACGATGCGTGACAAGAACGTGACAATACAAGGCTCACCTGTAGCTCAACATCAGCCCCTGAAAGACCTTCACCCAGCCGTCCAGGCAGACGAAAAGCAGGAGTTTGAAGGGCAGAGAAATGGTCATGGGGGACACCATCATCATGCCCATGGCCAGAAGGATGTTGGACACCACAAGATCAATGCAGATAAAGGGCAAATACAGCAAAAAGCCTATCTCAAAGGCCCGGCTGATCTCGGAAATGACGAAGGAAAGCGTCAGGACCGCCATATTGTCGGCCTTGATGAGTCCGTGAAAGCGGGCCGGCCAGATGCGGCGGGCCGTCTGCTCCAGGGTGTTGCTCACTGTCCGGTTGGTATTGCGCAGCATGAATTCCTTAAGCGGCCCGCCGGCGGCGGCGGCTGTCTCCACCACTTCCGCCATGCGCATTCCGGAAATCCGCTCGGGCATCTTGTGTCTTTCCAGAATGTCCAGGGTGTCCGAGGCCACGGGAAGCATGATGAAGAAGGTGACAATGATGGCCAGTCCGTTCAGGGCCATGGGCGGCGGAATTTGCTGCACGCCTATGGCGTTGCGCACCAGTGCCAGGACAACGGCAACCTTGAGGAAGCTGGTGCAGAGCATGAGCAGGAAGGGCAGAAGGCCGATCGCCACGCCCAGCAGCATCAGAAAAAACGGACTCGGGGCTTCGGTCATACGGCGCTCTTGTCCCTGCCTTGAACGTCGAGTTCCAGAGACGCGATGAGCACCCCCACATTGCCGCCCACTTCCACGAGCCTGCCCCTGCCCACTGCCTTGCCGCCGGCCTTGATGGTGACCGGCGCATCCAGGGAGGCTGTGGTGTTCAGAATTTGCCCCGGCGCGAGGACGGCCAGCTCGCCTATGGTGATGCGGCGTTCGTCCAGTTCCAGGCTCAGGGTGATTTCCAAAGCGCCAATGTCATCTTGGGAAAGTCCGGGCGTGGCGTCTTTGGCCGCGGGCGTTTCGACGTTTTCAGGCGTGGCGCTCATGGCGGCCTCCTCTGGGTTGTTGTTCAAGACGCCCTCAAGAGTGATCTTTCCGTCCGCCAGGGAAGCCGTCCACAAGGTTCGGCCGTTGACCTCCAGAGTCAGCGGCTGATGCGCGGGACAGGAAAAGCGCAGGACATCGCCCGGCTCGGCCTCGCGCAGAATTCGTATGGGAAAGGACTCCCTGGCGGCGCAGAGGGAGAGAGAAAGCGGCAAGGCGGAACAGTCGGCGGGCTGGCGGCGCGGAAAGAGTTTGGCCATATCCGCCAGGGCGGACAGGGCGGCGGCGCTCAGCGGTATGCGCGCCAAGCCCGCGCCGGCCGGGTTGCCTATGCTGTCGGTCAGGGTAAACGGCACAATGAAGCGTTCTTTGACGGAATTTTCCGGGCCGGAGTCTGCGGAGTGCGTCCTGTCTCCGGGCGGCCAGGCCAGGCGGAAGCTATGCCCCAGAGCCTGGGAGGCTTGATCCAAAAGAGGCTCCAGCGCCGAGGCCAGAAGGGCCGGTTTCAGTTCCGCCGGAATATCTTCCACATTCAGCCCGTCCGGAAGCGCAAGCAGCGCGTCGGCAGCCCTGCCCCACGCCCTGATCTCCCAGATTTCCCCATCCGCTTCCAGCGTAACGTCCGCGTGCTTTTCTTCGCTTTCCGGCCCCAAACCCCATGTGGCGGGAAATTCCACTCCAGCCGTTTCCGGGCGCACAATGAAAACCGGGCCTGCTTGTCCGCAAGACAGCGAGATGGCTATATCCCGACCGGCAAGACGGTTGCTCAGATTTGCCAGATTTCGGGGCCAGGCGGCAATACACGCATTGTCCATTCAGCGTTCGCTTTCGGTAAAATAATCCAATCCCCGTGAACGGCCGCTGGAATGTCCCGATCCGTCTCCCCCCTGCTGAGCCCGGCTGTCCAGCACGTCCACGGAAACAGCGTGGTCCAGAACCAGGAGTTTGTCCCGCAGGTCATTTTGGGCCAGGCGCAAGACATCAAGCGAGGCGTGGTTGCCGCTGACAAGGTGCACCACCAGGCGTTCGCCCTCCTGGCGCATGATGATTTCCGTATCCGGCAGAACAGACTCTTTGAGGCTGATGCGCACCTCACCGCCGCCGGCCCGGTTGTCCGTGTTCACCAGGATGCGTTCGGCCAGTTCCGTCGCCAGGGCGGAAGCTTCCCGAGAGGCAACAACGGGTTCCGTCGCTTGGGATTCCAAGGGGGCGAACGAAGCGCCCAGACCGCGCAACAGGGCGTCGCCGGAAAAGGGCGGCGGCATGGGGGCCTCGTTTTTTTCGTCCTTGGCGGCCATTTTCAAGCCGTCCTCCTCACCTTCGCATCCGTGCTCGTCCTTTCCCGCATCCCGGTGCAAGGCATCGCGAAATTCGTCTCTTTTTCCTTCGGCCTCAATCCGTGAGGGCGAAGAATCCTGCCGAAGAGCGGTCGGTTCCGCAGTATGGCCTATTTTCTTCTGGTCAATCATCGCCGCCTCCCCCGCTTTCTTCGTCCTCTTGCATTTCCGGCCTTTTGGCGCCGGAGAATTCTTCCATTTCCAGATCCTCCAGGCGCAGCGTCTCTCTGGCTGCATCCGCCTTCCAGATCTCCCGGTGCGCGTCGATTTTTTCCTTGTCCTTGCGACAGCGCTTCAGAGTTGCCGCGGCTTCGTCCCGTATCCGGGCGGCCTCTTCCTCGGCGCGCCGCGCCTCCTCCACCGCTTCCATCAGCACACTGTCCTTTTCCCGCAAGGCGGCTATGCCCTTCTTGAATTCGTCCAGGGCCTTGCGGGGCAATACCTGCCCCAGAACTTCCCGGTAGCGCCGGTCTTCCTCTTCTTTCCGCCAAAGCAGATACTCCTCCAGGGCTTTGCGGCGCGCCAGGGTTTCCTGCCTTGCTTTGACAAGCGCCTGCTCCCTTGCCGAATATTCCGCGGCCGCGGCGTCTTCCCGCAGTTGCCGCACACGGGCGAGGGGCGATAAGGGATAGACCGTCAAGCCAGCACGCCCCGCATGGCTTCCAGTGTTTGGGCAAAGGAGGATTGTTCATCCGTGCCCTGCTTAAGAAAGCCGTTGACCTTGCCGATGCGCTCCAGGGCGTTGTCGGCCTCGGCATCCGCGCCTTTTTTGTATTCCCCGATCTGCACCAGAAGCTCCATTTCCGCGTATTTGGCCAGGATTTTCCGCATGGCGCCCGCCATGTCCTTGTGATCTTTGTCCACGATGGCGCTCATGACCCGGCTCACGCTGGCCAGTATGTCTATAGCCGGGTAATGTCCGCCGGAAGCCAATTTGCGCGAGAGGACGATATGCCCGTCCAGGATGGACCGGGTTTCGTCGGCAATGGGTTCGGTCATGTCGTCGCCTTCCACCAGCACGGTATAGAGGGCGGTGATGGAACCCCTGTCCGAGTTGCCGGCCCGTTCCATGAGCAGAGGCAGGCTGGAAAAGACCGAGGGGGGAAATCCCCTGCGCGTGGGGGGCTCCCCCGCGGCCAGGCCGATTTCGCGCAAAGCCCGGCCAAAACGGGTGACGGAATCCATGAGCAGCAGCACCTTTTTGCCCTGGTCGCGGAAGTATTCGGCAATGGCTGTCGCGATATAGGCGGCCTTGAGGCGTTCCATGGCCGAACGGTCAGAGGTTGAAACCACGACCACGGCCTTTTTCATGCCTTCCGGCCCCAGGTCGCGCTCAATAAATTCGCGCACTTCGCGGCCGCGTTCGCCAATGAGGGCCAGCACAGTGACATCCGCTTCCGTCCCCTTGACCAGGCAGGAAAGCAGGGTGCTTTTGCCCCCGCCGGCCGCCGCGAAAATACCCATACGCTGCCCTTCGCCGCAGGTGAGCACGCCGTCAATGGCCCTGAGGCCCATCGTCAGGGGGCGGTCAATGATCCGGCGCAGCATGGGATTGGGCGGATCGGCGTACACAGGGTAGCGGGCGCTGGTTTGCGGGATTTCCCGGCCATCCAGAGGATTGCCCAGCCCATCCAGAACACGCCCCAAAAGAGCTTCGCCCACGCCCACGGAATGGGTTTCTCCCGTGGAAATGACCTCGGTGGAAGGAGAGATGCCCTGGATGCTCCCAAAGGGGGTAAGCAGGGCATACTGCTTCTGGAACCCGACCACTTCCGCGTAGAGCTGCCAGTCTTCCCAGGGGTTGCGCAGGATGCACAATTCGCCGATTTTCACGTTGGGCAGAACCGCGCGGATGATGGTGCCCACCACGTTTTCCACCCGGCCGCGTATCTCCACCGTCTGGCTTTCCGCCAGGGCGGAACTGTACATGTCGTCAATATAGGAAAAGGTTGCCATAACGCATCACCCTTTGCGCGTTTTTTCCAGGGCATTGACAATGGCACGGATTTGCGTTTCCACGCCCGCGTCAATGATCCCCATCTCGCTTTGCAGGGTGCAGGCCCCTTTAGCCAGCCGTCCGTCGGCCTGGACATCCACGAAAGCGATGGAGGAATATTCGCGCATGATTTCCGCAAGCCTGGCTTTTACCGCCTCTTCATCCGCAGGGGCTATGCGAAGCACGATCTGCTTCTGTCCCCGCACCAGAGCCAGGGCCTGGCGCACCACCCCGGCCATGAGATCTTCCGGCGGAAGGGAACCCAGAATTTTGCGCAAAGCCTCGCCCACCAGAGAGGAAACGCCTTTTTCCAAGCCATCGAGATACTCTATGGACTTGAGCACGGTATCCATGATCTGCTCGGCGTGTTCCTGGCGTCCTTCCAGCACCCCCTGCTCGTAGCCGCGCCGCCTTTCCGCCTCAAAGGCCGCCTTTGCCTCCAGGCGCATCGTTTCGGCATAGGTGCGGGCCTCTTCGAGAAGAGCATCGGCATCAAGGTACGTTGCCCATGCGGCGGCCTTGATCAGACGGGTGTCCGGGGAAAGGGAAAGGCCCGCCGAATCTATGCGAAACAGGGTTGCCATCGGGGAGCCACCTGCGTGATCAGAAGTGTCTTGATATCCGCCCAGAACACGGGGAGCATGGACGCGGGCGCTTCATCCGCCGGAAGGCGCAATGCGGCAGGCAGACGCGGGGCGGCCATGCGGAAGAGCTTTTCCGGCCAGTCGGCAAGGCAGAGGCGTAAGGCGGTGAAACCGGCCTCGGCCATGCGTTCCGGCAAAGGCGCATCAGGCATGAAGGCGGCGAAAAATTCGCCTGCCTGCCGCATCTGGAAGCGCCCCCTGGAGAGGGCATATTCATAATGCGCGCCTAAAAGAGAGCGCAAAACCGTCACCTCTTCCCGCTTTATGAGGCGCGCGGCCTTCTCGGCATAGATGCAGGCGCCATAAACCAGGGCCAGGCTGGAAAGGGTTTCTTTTTCCAGGAGAGCCAGGCGGCGGCGGCCTTCGCTGAAGTCCGTGAACGGCCCGTTTGCCCCCAGTTGCCGGAAGATCCAGGCGCGGACCATGGCCTTGCCGGCCCGGCTGCCGGAAAGGCGCCCAAGCGTTCCATCGCGCTGGAGGGCGGCGGGCAATGCCGGCAGGGCTTCCGGGCCAAAGTCGCCGATTTCCGGCGCGTTGAAGCGCGCCACAGCGGCCAGCAGTTCGGGCTTGTCTTTCAAGGAGGCGTTAAAAGCGTTCATGGAGTATGCCCCTGGGTCTTACTTGGGAGTGGCCGCCCCGGCTTTACGGAGGCGCAGGAAAAACCAGACGCCGAAGCCCCCGGTCAGGAGCCCGGCCGGAAACAGAAGAAAAATCCAGGGCTCGACCGGCCTTTTGCCGCCGGAAGGCGTTGGCCGGGTGATATCGCCCATGACCGGAAAGGTAAGAACGGAAATCCGGTCGGCTTCCACATCCGGCACGGCCTGCACCACGAGGCTGCGTATCTGGGGTATGTAGCGATCTACCGGCGCGTCCGGGCTGTGCCTGAGCATCACCGCGGCGGAAGCCGGAGTTACCGCGCCGGTGAGCACATCCTTTTCCCGCAGCACCACATGCACGCGGGCGCTCACCACCCCGTCCAGGCGGGAGCAGGAGGCGGCAAGTTCCTGGGAAAGGGCATACGAGAGGCGCGCCTTTTCTTCCAGAGGAGAACTCATCATGCCTTCCTTGCGGAAAACCACGCCCAGTCCTTCATGGACCGGTTTGGGCAGCCCCAGATCCCGCAGGATTTCCAAAGCGCGCAACTGCTCTTCCTTGTCCACGGTGACGGCAAAGCCGCTTTTGCCCTGGCTGAGCTTTTCCGCTGTGATGCCGCGTTCCAGAAGAGCGCTTAAAAGTTCGTTGGCCGTGCTTTCCGGCAGGTTCTGGCAGAGTTCCACACGGCCGCATGCGGCCAGGCAGAGGGAGAGCAAAAAAACAAGCGCAAGGTGTCGTGTTTTCATTGGGCCAGTCCCAAAAGCTCCCCGATCATGCCGTTGAGCGACGGGTCTTTATATTTTTCCGCATCTTGCAGCAGGGGCACGGCCTCGCCCTTGCGGTCAGCCAGGATCAGGCACAGGGCAAGATGCACGCCGGCTAAACGGAAGTCCGGCTTATCCCGCATGAGGCCGCGCAGAATATCTTCAGCCGCTTCAAATTCATTGACCATGTAATGGCTCATGGCCAGCCCCATGCGGGGCGCTTCATGGCCGGGCCGGGCCGCCAGGAGTCCTTCAAAAATGGTTCGGGCCGGCAGCATGTTGCCCATGCTGACCGCGCAAAAACCAAGTTCGGCCAGCGTCCGAAGATCTTTTTCTTCCTGCATTGTCCTTCCTCCGCGCTATCGTATGGACTGCGCCATTTCCTTCATCTGCCCCTGTATGGAACTGATGGTGTTGTTCAGCGCCGTCATCATGGCTTGATACTGCCCCATTTCGTATTGCAGCATGAGCAGATCTTCCTGCTTCATTTCCGAGCCGCTGGAGGCGATTTCCTGCATCTTGGCATTCAGCTTTGAAGCCATGCCGTCGACGTTTTGCATGCCCCTGGACAGGAAGTTGCCGACATTAATGTTTGATACAGTCATGGAGGATTCCTCGCTTTTGTTCGTTAATCCTTGTTGTATTTTTCCCAAAAGACCAGGGCGGCGCTATCCGCCGCTTCCACAGCCGCCAGGAGTTTTTGGCGCAACGCGTATTCTTCCGGGTTGGCTTCGGCATCCAGCAGGCGGCGCAACTCCGCCTGCCTGCCTGCCAGATAATCCCGCAGCTCGCGCAGGGCGCTGCCCTGTTTGTCCGTGGTCAGGCGTTCCTGCCAACCTTCAACGTATTCCGGTGTTGCCGCTGTTTTCATGTCAACGTCCCTGCAGCTTATATGCCATGTTTGTTCCGTTTCGGGAAAACTCCAACCTGTCCGCGTAAACGCCCGTGAGTGTGTGTCCGCTGGGCAAGGTGCCGCCCAGAAAGTATACCGCGCCATCCGAGGTGCTGATAAAGGGCAAGCCCGCACCGCCGTGCTGAACCGGGCTTACGCTGCGCAGGGAAAGTCCTCCGCCGAAGGGGTTGCCCTGGCCCTCAGGCGCGTGGTTCTGGGCCGGCGGGACATCCTGGCCGGCGTTGCCCACATAAATTCTTTCCTGTTCCGCAGCGATGACGAGTTGGAAGGCTATGGGAGAGTTCAATACGCCACGCACCGCTTCCATGATCCTGTTCAGGGCGTTCGTATCCGCCGTCTCTCCGCTCAGGGCAATGACCCCGGGACGCCAATCCACCGCAATCTTTCCCCTCAGCCCGGCCTTGTCCAACTCCGCCGCCAGCGTTTCTTCCACCGCGCCGCGGGTGAGCAGGGCGGAACGGATGGGCGCCACGCGCGGCGCCGCGTTGCGCGCCCAACTGAGCGCGGCGTTTTCCGTGAGCCTGTCCAGAGCGTACCCCAGCAGCACCGCTTCCCCGCTTTCAATACGCACCTGAGGGAAAAAGCCGTGCCCGGCCAAAGCGCTCCGTATGGCGTTACAGAATTCTTCCTGTGTGCGCACGGTCACCTGGATGGGATAGGACTGCCCCGCAGCGATGCCGCGCACCGTGTTGGCGTCAGCTTCAGTTGGCACCAGGCCGGAGATCATTCTTCTGCCGGCATTCTCTCCCACCAGCAAATCCGGAAAGCCTGCGGACGTCAGGATGTGTTCCAGCGTCTTCACCCAGTTTGCGCTTTTGTCCCTGGAAGACGAAAAGTCTATGGTAAGCCCGATGAGACACAGGATGACCATGCCGGACACAGCCAGCCACAGGAGGCGCCCGGAACGCATTCCGGCGGGCCATGCCGGATTGCGTCCCGCTGTTTCCGGGTGGGCATGGGTTTTGTCCGCTGCCTCGGCGTGCGTTCCTCCGAGCGGCGTTTCGGCGGGGCTTGCTTCCGCCGCCAGGAGAGAAGGCAGTTTCATATCCGCCCAGCCTTGTCCGGGGATCGTCCATGCCAGGCAGACCAACCCGGCCAATGCCGGGGAACGGGCCGGCCAGTCCAGGGGGGCGGACAAGCTTTTTCCATCCAGCGTCACTGTCCCTTCCAGAGGGGACAGGCGAACCGTGCCGTCTGCCGCAAGGGAAAACGAACAATGCCTGGAGGCGAGGGTGCTGTCCGTGAGCGCCACATCGCATTGTGCGGCTGATCCTATGGCATATTCGCCCGCTTCGAAAAGCGCTTCCGCCCCGGCGTGGTTGCCGGTGAAGATGCCCAGCAGGATGCCGCTGTTCATGGGGAGCGACCCTGCGGTGGCGTCTTGGCAGGCGCATTGGTTGGCGCATCGGCGGCTGCGTTGGCAGGCTCGCCGGCCGGCGCGGGGCGGGCCTCCGGGCGCACCACGCGCCCACAGCCGCTCCTGGGAGCGACGTCAAAAAAGTTTTCCCGCAGTTCGTAAGTGTCGGCCGTGGGCGACAGGGCGAAGCGATGTTCCTCAACCCGCTCCGGCACGGGGTTTTCCAGGGCGTCATAGGTGATGATGCGCGGGGTAATGAGGATGAGCCGCTCCATGCGCTGCACGTCCGCGCCGGTCTGGCGGAAGAGCGCGCCGGCAACGGGCACGTTCATCAGTCCGGGCACGCCGGCTTTGTCGTCCTTGCGCCGCTCGTGATAGAATCCGCCCAAAAGCAGGCTCTGCCCCGCGGTCACCGTGGCCTGGGTGTTGATGGTCACTTTTTTCACCGGCGGCACCCCACCTATCCAGGCGCTTGAGGGTATGGACGTGGTGGGATCGGAGCCGTCGGCAATGGCAATGGTCATGGACAGGCGCGAAGGCCGGCCGTCCGGCATGCGCAGGATGCGCGGGGTCACCTTGAGGGTGGTGCCGCTGGTCACCTGAATCGCGTCCACGGCCTGGTAACCTTCCAATTTAATATAGAAGGTGGTGGTATATTCCAGGGATGCCTGCACATTATCCGTGGTCAACACCGAGGGCCGGGAGAGTATGGCCCCGTCCCCCCGTTCCTCCAGGGCGCGGATATCGGAGAAAAAGGTGTTCAGAGCGGTGTTGTAGATGGTGCTCAGGGCAAAGCCGGCTGTCCCGGCCGCCGGGATCGGGGTCGGAACGGGCGCGCCAAAGCCGATTGTGCTGCCCCGCCAATCGCCTTGATTGCGTATGCCGCCCCAACGGAAGCCCAGACTCTGCGAAAAATTGGCGTTGATATCCACGATGGCCGCGTGGATTTCCACCAAATCCAGAGGCTTGTCCAACTCGGCGATGACCGATGCGTAATACGGCATGCGGCTGTGCTTGTCCGTGACGATGACGGAGTTGCTGCGCGGTTCGGCGATAATGTTGGGGCCGGGCACAATGGCCGCGGCCTGCTGCGGCTCGGCTTTGGCCTCCCGTTGGCCGACCAAGCCGCTGCCCATCAGGGTAGACTTGCTGTCGCTGCGGTGGAGGGAGCGCGTCAACGGACTGGGCTGGCTTTGGCCGGTGGCTATGGCCCGAAGTACCGCGGCCACGCCGGGGATGACGGTAACGCCGGTGGCGCCTTCCACGTTGGTGTCGTCGGCCCAGGCATGCTTGAGGGGGAAGATGCGGATGGTCTGTTCCTCAACCGGTTTTTCTTCCAGTATGCGGATGGAGGCCACAAGGCTGGAGACATAGTCTTCCGGCCCTTCAATGAAGAGCAGTCTCTCATTTTTGGAGGTGTCGCTGGGCAGATCCGTAGAGAGCGCCCCCATGCGCAAAAGGGCCTGGCGCATTTCCGAGGGGAGCATGGAGTTGATGCGCAAAATCTCGCGCCGCCGCTCGCTTTGGTGGAAAAAATGCATGGTGGAGCCGAGAATGTAGGCTTCCACCCCGTATCCGGCCCGCATGGCCGACAGGAAGGAACGCGGGGGCAGGGCGGAAAATTCGCCGTTGGCCGTGCCCTCGACCCTGGAAGTGAACGCGGCGCTGTATCCCTGGCTGATGGCGAAATCAGAGAGCAGGGATGTGAGCGGCTCCTGTTGCGAGGTGTGCGTGTAAGGTTTTCGCAGGTCTTTCAGGCCGGCCGCGTACACTGCCTCGCCCTGGGCGCATATCAGGAACTGCGTGAGCAGGAAGAGAAGGAAAACGCTGTGCGCTTTTTTCCACATATCGCCCTCCTATGCGCGGGAGGTGAAGGCCGTTTGGGCGTCCAAGAGGGGCTGGGCCTTCCAGAAGGACAGTTCATTGAGAAAGTCTTCCATAAAGGTTTCTTGCGTCCCCGCGTCATTGCCGCGCAGTCCGGTGAAGGCGTATAGTTCAAGCGCTCCCGTTCCCGGCTCAAGTGCGGTCACGGCCTTGAGTTTTGCGAAACGGGCGGTGGTAATGCGCATGACCGCCGCCAGAGTTTCCCCGGCTATTTCTTGCCTCTCTCCGGGGACCAGAAGGGCGGAGCGGGCTAAAAGACGCTCTCCGTCCGGCGAGGAAAGGGTGAAGGAATACCCGCCCTCCATGTCAAAAGAGTAAACGCCTTCAGCGTTCACGCGCGGCTTTTTCCAGCCGGCGCGGGAGCAGATGGATTGCACGGCGTTGTGGAACATGTTCCTCTCCTTCAGCCCGTTCCGAAGCCGCCCGACAACATGACCGCATGATGAACTGCCCGGAATTCTCGTGGCAGGCTGTATGCTTCCCGACTGATAGTGAACATGTCATTAAAAAACGCTGCGTGACAATAGAGTGACAGCAATATATGGAAAGTATATGGAAAGATGGCGCTTTTGCGTGAAAATAGTATTTGTACGATAAAATGCGTGACAATAGAGTGACAAAAATATATGGAAAGGGGCGCTTTGCGCGAAAATGTCAACTACACGATAAAAATCGCAGGACAGGTGGGCAAGATTGAACAGCCTGAAATACAAGCAGATCGCCGCTGCTGTTTTGGTCGTTCTGCTGATCCTGTTGGGCACTCTCTATTATCATACCCAGTTATCCTTTGCTCCAGCGAAGCAAACGGTCGAGAGGCCGCCGGACAACAAATATGACGATACCCTTGTTGTAGTGGCGGACATCGATTACAGGCCGTTTTCTTTTTATGACGCCAACGGACGGCCCAGCGGTTACGATATCGAGTTTATCTATCTCGTGGCTGACAAGCTGCGGATGAATGTGGACATACGGCTGATGAGCTGGGCGGACTGCATGAGCGCGATAGCGCGCCGCGAGGCGAATGCGATTCTGGGTCTTAACTATGAAGCCGGCGAAGCATCGGGGATGCTGCATTCGGTAGTTACCAGCAACGACTTTTTTGTCTGCTTCGGCAGGAAGGGTTTTTCCGATATAGCCGATCTTTATAATAAAAAACTTGCGACGATAGAAAACAGCGGCTGCATAATGAAGTTTTTGCAGCCGTTTCACCTCACGGAAAACACGACATTCTACCCCACATACACTGAAGCCCTGCACTCTGTCCTGAGAGGCGAAAACGAGTATGCCATCGCCCGTTATTCGGTTGGGCGCGAAATTCTCGCCGGTCTGAACAGGCGCGATATCCGCGCGGTGGGACCGTTTGTCGCCAACTGTTCCGCTTGCGTCGGATTGAGCGCGGATAGCGGGCGTCTTCTGGACGCCATGAACCACGCGATTCGGGAACTGAAACAGGACGGAACCCTAAAGCGCCTTACGGACAAATGGCTGGGCAGATACGTGGAAACCCTCAGCTTCAAGGACTTCGTGCGCGTGTTCGATTGGATCATTATAGCAGCGGGCCTCATGCTGCTGACGCTTGTCGCGCTCATATTCTACATATATCATGCCAATCATGCGACGATTTTACAGAAAAAAGAACTGGAACTGACCCAAGGCCGCATATCCGTCATGCTTTCGCAAATCCAGCCGCATTTCCTCTATAATTCCTTGTCAGCCATCCGGGAGTTGTGCCTGATCGACCCTCAAGCCGCCAGCCGGACGCTCGACGAGTTTGCCATGTATCTGCGCGGCAATCTCGATGCGCTTTCCATCGCGAAGCCAATTCCGCTCGACAAGGAACTGGAACACGTCGAAACGTACCTCGCGCTGGAAAAACAGCGTTTCGGCAATAAGCTGCACGTCGTCTATGACATAACGGCCCGCGATTTTTTACTGCCCGCCCTGACGCTCCAGCCTATTGTGGAAAACGCCGTGCGGCATGGAGTGACAAAACGGGCGATGGGCGGCACGGTAACGATTTCCACAGCCGAAACCGAAACGGAGTATGTTGCCGTCGTGTCCGATAACGGCGTTGGCTTTGCCCCGCGCAAGACAATACAAGACGGACGCAATCATGTGGGCATCGACAACATTCGCAGCCGCCTTGCATCCATGTGCGGCGGGACGCTTACGATACAGAGCGAGCCGGACGTCGGCACTACCGTCGTCGTTGCAATGCCGAAAGGAATCGCGGGCACATGAACATCATAGCCGTGGACGACGAAATCCTCATGCTGAAAGGCGTGGAGCGCGTCATCAAGAGCGTGCTCCCTGACTGTACCCTGTCCTGCTTTGATACGCCGGAAGGCGCGCTGGATCACGCCAGGGAAAACCGTGTGGACGTGGCGTTCCTCGACATTGAGCTGGGGGGGATGAACGGCCTTGTGCTTGCCAAACTCCTGAAAGACCTGCACGGTAAAATCAACATCGTGTTTACGACCGGCTATTCGCGGTACGCTGTGGACTCATACGACGTTTCAGCAAGCGATTATCTGCTCAAACCCATTACAAAAGAAGCGGTTGCAAAAGCGATGGCTCGTTTGCGGGAGCCGGTTGATATAAAAGCCGGAGCGAAAATATATGTGCAGACTTTCGGTAATTTTGAAGTTTTCGTAGAAGGCGCGCCGCTTATCTTCGCCCGTTCCAAGACAAAGGAACTGCTTGCGTATTTAATAGACTGCCGGGGCGCGTTATGCAGTAATAATGAAATAATTGCCGCTGTTTGGGAGGAAAAGGAGGACTCGTATTCCCTGCAAAATTATTTCAGGCAATTAGTGGTTGATTTAACAAAGACCTTAAAAGAGGCGAGGATTTCGGACATTGTATTGAAGCAGCGTGGGCGGCTGGCGGTACGCCCCGACAAATTTTCATGCGACCTCTATGAATTTGAGCGTGGCGACACCGCCGCTGTACGCACATATAGCGGAAAGTATATGGCGCAGTATAGCTGGGCGGAAAGTACCAACGCGCGTTTAGAAAGCGTGACCACGATAGACAGATTAGACAAATAAATACCTGCGGCGCAACTGGATGTAGCAGCTTGGGGGGGAAGATTTTACGGTGTCGCTTCAACCGTTTTCAGGCGTATACCATGCTGGCGGAGCAAAGCAGATGATTCCGCGCTTACGCGGGATGTACGTTCCTCCGGCGTCATATCCTTGGTTTCGTCGTGGATCATAAGGCGGATAGCGTGGATTTCCCGTAGAGGCATAGGTTCGCTGATAATATCCGGGTCATCCATATATGATTCAAGCGTCTTCTTCATGTTCAACCACCTCCATAGGAGAAAAAATCCCGATTTTCTTATAGCCTTCGCGAACATTGACAACTTCGGTCATCAAGATAGTTTTTCGCTTCACTATATGCCTAAAGTTCAAACTTACAATGAAATCCAATGACCTAACTGAAGCTGCTGCGATGTGCAAAGCATCGGTAGTATATTTAATTGGAATAATTTTTTCTTGTATATATACATTTGCAAGTCTCTCAGCATCAGCGCTAGCCATTATAAGTGTGACATTATATTTATCAATCAACGCTAGCATCAGTTTTTGTTTTTCTATTGGCGCTTTTGCTAATTCATTAGTAACATATTCAGATGTATATGGTTCATATTTGCCAGCTTTGATTTCCTCAAACAATTTTACGGTATCAGGATGTGCTTCTCGCTCTTGAGCAAAATAATAATTGAAAATCGTGGTTTCAAGATACATCTTTGGTGTTGGCATACTTGGTTCCCCTTTCTCCCAATTACCCGCGGGCATTACTGCCGATAATCATGCCAGAGGCTTCCAGAATCATCAAGTACAGTAATTCCCATCCATCAAATTTTGCTCACAGCCCCAGATCGGGGGGACAAGGGGGTTAGTGGGGGGCATGATTTCTCAGTACGCGGCAAGACCGCTTTTTCCAAGCGGACAGTGGATAGCGTAAAATTCGTTGCCGCGGTATACATATCGAACAGCGATTTTGGAGAAAAACTGTATGAGCCTCCGCGCGGAACACCGGACGTTTTTTACTCAAGGCGCAGCATTGCCACGGATGTGCTTGCTGGCGCTCTTACTGCTGCTGAACGCCTGCGGCCTTTCCAGCAATGCCGACACGCTGACGATACTCCACATAAACGACACCCACGGCAGAACGCGGGCGGAACCGTTCATAGCGCAAATGGCACAGGATTTAACGGCGAAGGGTGAAAACGTATTGATACTTGACGCCGGAGACCGCCTGCACGGGCAGACGGCAACGAACCTTTCAAAAGGCGAAACAATGGTTGGAATCATGAATGCGGTCGCGTACAGCGCAATGACGCCCGGCAACCATGATTTTAATTTCGGCGTGGGCAGATTGCTCGAATTGTCCGAATTGATGGATTTCCCGCTGCTGGCGGCAAACGTCAAAGGCGTTGACGGCATGTATCTGTTTGAGCGGTACGCGGTTTTTGCGCTGGCCGGGCTTAGGGTCGGCGTATTCGGCATTGTCACGCCGGAAACAGCCATGAAATCCGATCCGAGGATTGTCGCCGGGCTGATATTTGAAAATCCAGTGGAAACCGCCAGGCACATGGTGGAAAAACTCCAAAGCGAAGGCTGCGATAGTATCATCGCGCTGGCGCATTTGGGAGGCGGCGATTTCACGGCGGAAACCGCGCGGAGCGACGCGTTAGCTGAACTTCCCGGCATTGATGTGGTTATTGACGGACACAGCCATACGTTGCTTGAACGCGGCCGGGTGATTGGCAACGCGCTGATCGCGCAGGCGGGAGAACACGCTCAACATATAGGCATTGTGGAGATTACGCGTAAAAATGGGGAAACAGCCAAAACGGCGCGGCTGGAAACCGTTCCCGAACCGGGTGGCGAAAGGCCGCTTCCTCAGGATACCGCCGTCGCCGCGCGGATAGCCGTGGAAGAAGCAAAGACAGCGGCCTTCACGCAGGCTGTGGTGGGATACACGCCCGTGACGCTTGAAGGCGAAAGAGCGGTTATCAGAACACGGGAAACCAATCTCGCCAACGTGATCTGTGATTCCATGCTGCACGCCACCCGTGCGGACATAGCGTTTCTGGCCGGCGGCAACATTCGCGCAAGCATTGAAGCCGGTGACATAACGATGGGAGATGTGCTGACCGCTCTGCCGTTTTCCAATCTTATCGTAACAGTCGAAATGAAGGGATCGGATGTGCTTGCAATTTTAGAGCACGGCGTCAGCCTATACCCCGAGGCGGCGGGCCGGTACATACAGGTCGGCGGACTGCGCTTTGACTTTGACCCGAGGCGGGAACCCATGCGCAGGGTCACGGAAGCCCATTTGCTGCGCGGAGGCGCGTTGCAGCCGGATGAGACATATACCGTAGCCACCATTGACTTTATCGCGTCGGGCGGCGACGGATACGTCCTGGCGAATACGGACGCGAATATCGTCTATTATCAGGGCGATGCCGAGGCGCTTGTACGGTATCTGGAAACCGGCCCGGCAATCAGGGCTGAACCGGAGGGCAGGGTTACGGCAATCCGGTAGCGGCTTGTCCTCTAGATGGTGTAGTCACGAGATTGTCTAGATTAAATTTTTGTGGCATACTTCGCTCAC
>Ga0082212_10004176_pt1 | contig 20133 bp, 10 predicted proteins | sample TergutNt197P3_FD_71548 | JGI IMG/M metagenome (GOLD analysis project Ga0082212, IMG submission 71548) | Neocapritermes taracua P3 segment gut microbial communities from Petit-Saut dam, French Guiana - Nt197 P3 | ecosystem: Host-associated > Arthropoda: Insects > Digestive system > Gut ... | reverse complement strand
ATGCGTCGTCATACCAAGCAAATTGATCGTAGGCGACACTGTCGCGCGGATTATCAAGATACCCACCAACTGAAGAGGACCAGCAATGCGCAGACTCGTGATTGATCCAGGCAATAAAGGTGAAACGATTAGCCGAAACATATACGGCCATTTTGCCGAGCATTTGGGGCGGTGTATCTACGGGGGCATATACGTGGGCGAGGATTCGCCGATACCCAATACCCGGGGCATCCGCGCGGATGTGGCCGAAGCCCTTCGCGGCATCAGGGTCCCGGTACTGCGCTGGCCGGGCGGCTGTTTCGCGGACGAGTACCACTGGATGGACGGCATCGGGCCAAAGGATCAGCGCAAGAAAATGGTGAACACCCACTGGGGCGGCGTTGTCGAGGACAATTCCTTCGGGACGCACGAGTTTTTGGACCTGTGCGCGCAGATAGGCTGCGACCCTTTCATATCGGGCAATGCCGGCAGCGGCAGCGTGCGCGAGATGGGCGAGTGGATCGAATACATGACTTTTGACGGTACATCGCCGATGGCCGACCTTCGCAGGGCCAACGGGCGTGAAGAACCTTGGAAAATACCTTATTTTGGCGTGGGAAATGAAAGTTGGGGCTGTGGCGGCAATATGTGCGTGGATTACTATTCCTCCGTCTACAAGCACTATCAGACCTATGTCCGTGAGTACGGCGAAAACAAAATCGCCAAAATCGCCTGCGGCCCGAACAGGGACGACTATCACTGGACAGAGGTCATGATGGAACGCTGCCACCGCCCCGCAGGGCCCCGGGACGGCATTAACTACCGTATGGACGGCTTGTCGCTGCACTGCTATACTTCGCCCGGCGGGCCGGAGGGCCGCGGCTCCGCGACGTCGTTCGACGAGCATAAGTATTTCCACACGCTCAGCGACGCCCTGCGCATGGACGAGATAATAAGCGGGCATGCAGCCATAATGGACCGTTACGACCCGGAGGGGCGCGTAGGGCTGGCGGTCGACGAATGGGGCACATGGTTCGACGTGGAAGAGGGCACGAACCCGGGCTTCCTGTACCAGCAGAACACGATGCGGGACGCGCTGGTGGCCGGCGTCACGCTGAATATCTTCAATAAACACTGCGCGCGAGTCACCATGGCAAATATCGCGCAGACGGTCAACGTGCTGCAGGCGGTCATCCTGACGCAGGGCGAAAAGATGCTCCTGACCCCCACATACCACGTGTTCGATATCTACAAGGGGCATCAGGGCGCCCGCCTCCTGGAGAGCAGCGTCGAGGCGAAGGATATCCAGTCGGGGGATTATACGGTACCGGACCTGCATCTTTCCGCCTCGCAGGACGAAGGCGGCAGGATCCTGGCGACGCTTGCAAACCTTTCGCCGGACGAGGCGCAGGATGTTTGCTGCCGGATAGAGGGCAGGGCGGCGGGCCCTGTCTCGGCGCGCGTTCTCGCGGGGGATATGCGCGCGCGCAACGATTTTGACGCGCCGGAGCGCGTGAAGCCGCGGCCGGCGGACGGGATCGAGTGGTCCGGAGGAGAAGCGCGTTTGCGTATCCCGCCTTGCGCAATAATGGGAATCGTTTTCGACACTTATGGCGTTTAACAGTTAAAAGAAAGGTTTATGGACGTGACAAAAGACAGGATAAGGCAGCTACCGTTAAAGGACGTGGTCATCGGCGGGCCGTTCTGGGACCGCTACAGGACACTCGTGCGGGAAAAGGTGATCCCGTACCAGTGGGCCGCGCTGAACGATGAAATCCCGGATGCCGCGCGCAGCCACTGCATCAAGAACTTCGAGATCGCGGCGGGCAGGAGGCAGGGCGTTTTCTACGGCATGGTTTTCCAGGACAGCGACCTTTACAAGTGGCTGGAATGCGTCGCTTACAGCCTGGAGACGCACCCCGACCCGGAACTGGAGGCACTGGCGGACAGCGCGATCGCGCTCATCGGCGAGGCGCAGTCAAGCGACGGGTATGTCAATACTTATTACACCATCAAGGAGCCGGAAAGCCGATGGACAAACCTGCAGCAGGGGCACGAGCTTTACTGCGCAGGGCATCTGATCGAGGCCGCTGTCGCGTACTTCAGCGCGACAGGCAAGCGGGAGTTCCTGGATATCGCCGTTCGTTTTGCTGACTGCATCGATGGCGTGCTTGGGCCTGAGGAGGGAAAGCTTCGCGGCTACCCGGGCCATCAGGGTATAGAGCACGCCCTTTACAGACTTTACGAGACGACCGGTGAAAAACGCTATCTTGCCTTGGCTTCGTATTTTATTGGCCAGCGCGGCCAGGCGCCCAACTATTTTGACGAGGAGCAGGAAAGGCCCGGATACGGCGAGATCTTCCCCGATATAACGCCGCTGGACAGGACCTATTCCCAGTCGCATACCCCTCCTGCCGAACAGCGCATGGCGGTGGGGCACGCGGTCCGGGCCATGTATATGTACAGCGCCATGACCGATCTTGCGGCTGAGCTGGATGACGGGGGCCTGCGGGACGCCTGCGACGCGCTGTATGAGGATGTTGCCGCAAGGAAGATGTATATCACCGGCGCCATCGGGTCGGCGGCCTTCGGCGAGCGGTTCACGTCGGCCTATGATTTGCCCAGCGGCCTGGTATACGGAGAGACCTGCGCTTCTGTCGGCCTGATGATGTTCAGCAGGCGAATGAACGCGCTGCACAAAGACGCACATTATGCGGAAACCATGGAAAGGGCGCTTTACAATACGGTGCTTGCCGGCATTTCGCTTTCCGGGACGGAGTTCTTCTATGTCAATCCGCTTGAGACGGAGCCGAAGAAGATTCCCTCAAACCCGTGCTACAGCCATGTGAAGCCTGTACGCCAGAAGTGGTTTGACTGCTCATGCTGCCCGACAAATATAGCGCGTACGGTAATGGGGCTTGGGCTGTACGCTTACGGGGTCTCGGAGGACGGGCTTTATGTGAACCTGTACTGCGCGGGCTCGGCAAGCGATGGCGGCCGCAGCGTGGCGGTCGATACCGCTTACCCCTTTGGTGATACGGCGGTTTTCACCGTGGACGGCGGGGCTTTCCGGCTGTATTTGAGAAATCCGGAAACTGCGCCGGTCAAGTCCCTTTGTATCAACGGCGAACCGGCGGAGGCGCAAACAGAAAACGGTTATATCGTAATTGAGCGCCCATGGCAGGGCGACACTGTTTCCATAGAGTTTGACATGACGCCGGAGTATATCTATTGCGCGACAGAGCTGCAGTACAACACAGGCAAGGCGGCCGTGACGCGCGGCCCGATCGTCTACTGCGCCGAAGAGGCCGACAACGGGACGCTTTTGGGCGCCTGCCTCCTGGACGGGGGCGCGAAGCCTGCCATAGCGGGGCTGCCGGACGGGCTTCTGGCCGGGGCCATTGCGCTTGAGGCGCCGGCTTACAGGTACGAACAAGGCGGGCCGGGGCTCTACCATGCCGATAAGCCTTCGCTGAAGCCTTGCACTATGACATTTATCCCCTATTTCATGTGGGCAAACCGCGGTGAAAACGAGATGCGGGTATTCATACCCGTACTGCCCGCGAAGCCATAGATCCCCTTTGCGCCGGGTGCGCGAAGGCATTAAAAAGTTAAAACTATTGCAATCAATAAGGAGAAAAGGAGAAAAGGAAATGAGTAAGGACATCAAACGTATTATTGCTTTAGCTGCATGCCTCATGATGGTCTTCGCGCTGGCCGCTTGCGGCGGCGGCGGTGGCGGCGGCGGTGGCGGCGGGGAAGAGCCTGCGCCACCACCTGCGGCAGATCCAAAACCTGATGAGCCGGTGGCGGAAGGCGGCGGCGACCGCGTTACGGTCACGTACTCCATGTGGGGCGACACGAATGAGCTCGATACACTTTTGAGGGTCATCGAGAAATTCGAGAGCGAGCAGGACCAGATCCATGTCGAGGCCATCCAGATCGACCGCGGCGAGTATGAAGCGGCGCTCAACACGATGGCTGTCGGCGGCGGCCTTCCCGACACGGCAATCATGGCCGAGCCCCAAGTCATCAGCTGGGCGGAGCAGGGCATGCTGCTTCCCGCCGGCGACATGTTCGCTGGCTTCCCGGAAGCCCCGATCGACCAGCTCGCGTTTCGCTGGGGCGGCGAGACGGTAGGCTATTCGGTGTCGAATGAGATACTGAACCTCTACTACAACCGCGCCAAGTTTGCCGAAGCCGGCGTCGATGTGCCCCCCGCGTCTGTGGCTGACGCCTGGAGCTGGGACGAGTTCATCGATGTGGCAAAGACAATGACCATTGACGCAAACGGGAACAACGCGCATTCCGCGGCCTTTGACGCGAACAACGTTGCGCAATATGGTGTAATGTTCGATCCCGCGATATGGATGCTGGAAGCGTGGACGCTTTCAAACAACGGGGGCTTTTACGACCCGGCTGACCCGAACAGCGTCACGATAGACCAGCCTGCGGCGACTGATGCAATCCAGATGATCGCCGACCTGCACCTGGTACACAAGGTATCCCCGCAGTTTGGAACAAACTCGGAGGCCCAGATCGATACATACCTTTTGAATGATGCCGCAATGTATGTCCAGGGTCAGTGGGCGGTAGGCGTCTGGCTTGGCGCCGCAAAGAATTCCGATGGCCTTGACTATGGCGTAGGCGTCCTTCCCACCATGAAGAGGAACGTGACAGTCGGCACCGGCGGCGTGAACGTCACCTTTGCCTCGTCCAAGAATCAGGATGCCGCCAAAGAGTGGCTTGCCTGGTACGCACAGGTGGAGAATTCCTGGGATCTGATTGAAAGCGGCATCTGGATGCCGATCTTCCCGGTCTGGTACACCGACGACGCGAAGATGCACGAGTGGGCGGGCGGCCCGAACTTCCCGCCGTTTGAGGAGTACAAGAGTGCTGTCATCGACTACGCAAAGAACACCGCTGAGCCGGCCGCGTGGTACTGGGTCAACAATACGGACAAGTTCAACGATGTGCTCGCCACAGCTTTGGCGCCTGTCTGGACCGGCCAGTCCACGGCCCAGGATGCAATCGATGGCGCCATGAATGCGCTGAATGCCGCAAACAAAGGCAACTAGGCAAAGCAGGGCAGAAAACAAAGGGAACAAGAAAGTTAGTTAAGCAAGTTAAGCAAGTTAAGTAAGCTAAGTAAGCTAAGTAAGCTAAGTAAGCTAAGTACGGTATGTTATAGTGTTGTCAGGCGCCCGCATGTGTCCTGTGGTAGGGGGCGGGCGCCTGGCAAAATTGGCGCTGTACAACCAGGGAGGTGGAGGCAATGAAACCAGCAACAGCTCCTTCCATTACGGCAGGCCGGCAAAAAACGGGCTTGCCAAAACCGGTTAAATACCGTTATGGAAAGGCGGAACGGGAAGAGGCCAGGGCGGCAAAGCTGTTCCTGATCCCTGCCTTCGTGGGGCTTGTATTCCTGACGTATATGCCTCTGGCCGCAGTGTTCGGGATTTCGTTGTTCCAGTGGAAGATACCGGGCTCGCCGTCCTTCATAGGGTTTGACAATTACAAGTTCCTGCTCACCGAGGATTTTTTCTTTTGGATATCGATACGCGTGACGCTGGTGTACGCGGGCCTGTCGGTGGGGCTGAGCATGGTGTACGCCATGATCGTTGCCCTGCTGCTGAACAGCAAGATACCGGGCAGGGCCATGTTCCGCACGATATTCTACCTGCCATTCGTTATACCTGCCGTATCGACATTCCTGAGCTGGTCGCTGATTTATGACGGGAGCGGCATCATCAACAATTTCATCGCCATGGCCGGCGGGGACAGGGTGCACTTCCTGGCAAACACCCAGACTATCATCCCCGCGTTGTCGATAATAGCCGTGTGGACAAGCGGCAACCTGATCGTGATCAAGATGGCCGGGCTGGGCAATGTGCCGCGCATCTACCTTGAAGCCGCGGAGATAGACGGCGCGAATACCTGGCAGCGTTTCTGGCGGATCACAATGCCCTGCATGACGCCTATTATTTTCTACAATATACTTATGAGCCTTGTGGCGAATATGCAGATATTCGTCCCCTCGCTTTTGATGGCAAAAGGGGGTGGCTCCGGCACCGGGACGATACCCGAATCATACCTTTTTATGACTTTCACCATGTACCGGTCGGGGTTCATGAACGGGCAGTTTGGCATCGCCAGCGCGATTTCGTTCATCTTCTTCATCCTGGTCGGGATATTCACGGTGATCCTCTTTGTCACTTCAAAGAGCTGGCTGTTTTATGAGGGGGGTGATCCCAAGTGAACCTTGAGGGCGCAAAACGCAGATCTGTCATTATCCGCTTGATCATACTGATTGCCATAGCGGCACTTGTACTGTTCCCCTTCTGGTGGATCATCCGCTCCTCACTTATGACGCCGCCGGAAGTCGGCTCGATGGCGCTTCTGCCCAGCCGCTGGCTGTTTTCAAACTACCCGGAGGCGCTTAAGGATTTCCATTTCTTCCTCTACCTCAAAAATACCCTGATCATCGCGGGCCCTGCGGTCGTCTTCGGGACCGCCACCGCCGTCATGTGCGGGTATTCGTTTGCGCGGCTCCGCTTCCGCGGCAAGAAATTCGTCTTCGGGCTGTGCATCGCTTCCATGCTGCTCCCGCCCATGGTCACGCTCATCCCGCTCTACGTCATCTGGACCCAGGTCTTCGGGCTGATTAACACCTACTGGCCCCTGATCCTCCCCTGGCTGTGCGGCGGCGGCGCGTTCAACATCTTCCTTATGCGGCAGTTCATCATGACCATCCCGCGCGAGCTCGACGAGGCCGCGATGATCGACGGGGCAAGCCGCCTGCGGATACTGCTCCAGGTCATAGTGCCGAATATCAAGCCCGCAATCATGGTCGTCGCCATCTTCATCTTCCTGACCGTATGGAATGACATCCTGCAGCAGACGGTGTACCTTTTGGACGGCAACATGGCCACAATGGCGCTGGGCCTCCGCGTATTCAGCGGCTCCTACGGCACTGTCTGGAACCTGGCCATGGTCGCGACCGTCCTGTCTATCATACCAGGCGTCATCATCTATATCTTCGGCCAGAAATACCTGGTGGAAGGGATCGTAATGACGGGGATGAAGAACTAGGGGACAGGTTTTCCGGGAGTAAGCCGGGCTACGTGAAAGAGTCTTAAAACGCATTGGCTTCGGCGATTGCGACGATGATAGCATCGGTGGCACATCGGTGATAGCGGCGGTGATACATCGGTGATAGCGTTGTGATAGCATCGGTGATTGCGTGTCGCCACGATTCTTATACTTTTTGTCCGAAAATCGAACTTACGGGTAGTTTTTTACGGTTTCAGCCAATAAAAACAGCCGATTCAGGTCTTTTTGAGGAAAAAACAGTGCAAAAACCGTCCGCAAGTTCGATTTTGGGACAGGAAGCGGCTGATTCGTGGCAACTGCGGGCAATATGGCGACAACAGGCGACAACAGGTGTCAGCAAGCAGCAAGCGACAGCAGCAAAACAAAAGTAGTGTAGAAATGATGTTGCAAGGTGTATTTATTGGTATCCGTGATATATGATAGGGCTTGAAATGGCAGAGAAAATCACATGGCATGGCAAGATTGTTTCCATCCAGCCCAGGACGCGGGTCTGTTATGACAGTAAAGAACCGTGAAAAGAAAGAATTGATAGACAGTATACAGAAGAATATCAAAAAGATTTATTTCAGAGATTGGGGATGATGGCTTTATTATGCAATTGATTGAGAACAGTTCAGCACAGAAGCTCAGGGGGGCGTACTACACCCCTGCTGGCTTGGCCGACGCGATAGTCGCGCTGCTGCCTGAGCGGGCATATAGAACTGTCCTCGAACCGGGGTGCGGAGATGGCGTTTTCATAGATTCCCTGATCAATGCCGGATTGATTGTGGAAGGGGTTTCTTTGGCCGGAATAGAGATTGAAGGCGATGAGGCACTGAAGGTAAAAGAACGTTATCAAAAAAATCCTTCTATTAATATTTATGAAAAAGATTTTCTAAAGTACTACGAAAGTGAAGGAACGAAAAAGCAATTTGATTTGATACTGGGCAATCCGCCGTACATCCGGTATCAGTATTTGTCAAAAGAGCAAAGATGCATTCAGGCACAGATTCTTGAGGCAAATGGCATGAAAGCCAACAAGCTCATCAATGCGTGGGTCTGTTTCCTGGTAGCATGTGTCCGGCTGCTTTCTGAAAACGGAGTTATTGCATTTATTGTCCCTGCGGAAATCCTTCAGGTCGCATATGCGGAAGAACTGCGCCTTTTCCTGTCAAACCATCTTCCGCGAATGACTTTGCTGACTTTCGAAAGATTGGTTTTCCCGAATATTGAGCAAGAGATAGTTGTTCTTATCGGTGAAAAAGGCGGGGAGGAAAAGGGCATACGCATTATTGAAATGGATACGCTCGATGATTTCGAGGGATTGGATCTCAAGAAAAACGGGTATCAAAAGCTTCGGCATACAAAAGAAAAATGGACGAAGTACTTTCTTACAAAAAAAGAGATGGGATTGATAAGCGGCATAAAAAAAGACAAGAGGTTTGTTCGCCTCTCTGATCTGGCGCTTATCAATGTCGGGATCACGACCGGGAACAACGATTATTTCTCCATTGATAAGAAAACAGAAAATGAATACAACTTGTCCGACGTCACGTTGCCGCTGCTTGGGCGAAGCTCACACGCCCATGGGATTTTTTTCACCGATGAGGACTGGCAGAAGAACGTCGATAATGGGAAAAAGGCGATGCTTGTGAATTTCCCCGACATCCCGGTAGAAGAATATGACGATGCCCATAAAGTATATATTTTGAATGGCGAAGAAGCCGGGCAGAATACCGGGTATAAGTGTTCGATACGTGACCGGTGGTATATTGTGCCTTCTGTATGGGTTCCTGACGCTTTCTTTTTGCGCCGGAACAATCTTTATCCTAAATTTGTATTGAATAAGTGCAACGCTGTCTCGACTGATACAATGCACAGGATAAAGTTCAACCCTGGCATAGACCCGGAAACCCTGCTGCTTAGTTATTACAACAGTGTCTCTTTCGCCTTTGTGGAAATATGCGGGAGAAGCTATGGCGGCGGGGTGCTTGAAATACTGCCTGGCGAGGTCGGGAATATATTGCTGCCTGTAATAACCGGACTGGGCGCAGCTGAGAAAAAGATGCTTATCAAAAAAATCGATGAAGTGATCCGAAGCGATGACGATATTGAATCCGCATTGGATTTGGTCGACAAAGCAATACTGATTGATAAATTGGGGTTGGAAGAGGAGATTTGCCAGTGTTTCAGACGAATATGGAAAAAATGCAGGTCCGGCGATTGAAACGTTCAGGAAAAAATGTTAAAAGTATTTGAAATGGCAGAGAAGATCACATGGCACGGCAAGATTGTTTCCATCCAGCCCAGGACGCGGGTCTGGCGGTACATCACGCACAACCGTACCCATTATGAAATCGGGTACAATTTGTTCCTCGAGGGCCAGGGCGGCGAGGGCGAGGCCAGTTTTGTGGTCGCTATCTCCGAGAAACAGCAGGAGAAGGCGGCTTTTCGCGTCGGCGATACAGCCAGCGGGACGGCGTGGACGAAGGAATACCCGAACCGGGAGTACGCGGACTACTACCGCGCGGGTTCGCTGAAGAAACTGGGTTCCGGGGGCGTTCGTGAAAAAGGGCCGCCGCCATGGACCATCCCCCCGTTGTCTATGGAGGCGTATGCGCGGCGCGGCGCGCGGATGCTGAGCAAGAGCCGCTGGCGGGGGAAGTGTTATAAGTGTATTTTTGCCACGATGTCGAACGTAGAGATCCAGTGGGACTTTGACAGGGATATCAAGAAATACCGGTTCGAGTCTTTCTGCTACGGGCCGTTCTCGTGCAAGCATTATTCTATGGGGCGCCCGCGGGCCGTGCCATACAAGAAGGACCATCTCAGCGCCATTGACGACGGCGTGCTGGACGAGCTGTGTACCGACTACCGGGGCGAGGATCCGTTCGAGCCGGATTGGTACGACGAGTACGGCGACGGGATCGAGTGGGAGTAAGCCGGCTGGGCGGGAAAAGAACACCGGTGGACGGGAAAAGACAGCTTGTAAACAGCGGTGTTTGCGGATAGACTAAAGCTGGCCGGACAAAGTGTGGCTGGCCGGAAAGGGGCATGCCGATGGATTACAAGGATTTATTTCAAGGGCTTTTGAGAAACTCTATCAGGATGGACTTTGACGGGGATTCAAGTGGGCCGGTTCTGGCCGGGGCGTCAAAATTTGGCGGGCAGCCGGATCTGCCGGAAGGCTTTCAGTGGCCATATTTCAAGGATGCTGTCATAAGTGAATACAAGCTGGTAAAGACAGCCAAATCCTTTTTTTCAAAGGGCGGGGACCGGTATGAGGAGGTCAAGACCGGCCCGATGGACATCCCGCTGAGCTTCCTTCTTCAGGTAAACTGCGAGGAAATAGCCGAATACGACAAAGAGCATTTGTTGCCAGACAGCGGCATGCTCTATTTCTTCTATGAGCTTCGGACGATGAGATGGGGGTTTGACCCGGAGGACAAGGGCTGCGCAAGGGTGTACTATTTCGACACGAAGGATCTGGAAAGACAGCCGTTCCCGCTGGAGCTTGAGCCGGACTGCCGGCTGCCGGAAATGCCGATCTCTTTCACTTCTGAAAACAGCCTCCCGGACTGGGAGGAGTTTGCGGAAAATAATGACGCGGATGGGTATGATTCCGAAGAGTATTATGAGGAGCGCGAACTGAATGGGTATCCGGATGACGGGGAAAGCGACAGAAGCAAGCTGCTCGGCTATTCCGACATCATCCAAAGCGATATGCACCTGGAATGCGAGATGTCAGCAAGCGGGATATACAGTGGAGGGGCACATGCGTTCAGGGACTTGAGCGAGGAGCAGAGGGAAGAGCTGAATGAAAACAGCAAGAAGTGGAGGCTTCTCATGCAATTGGGTACCGTCCAAAAAGAAGACTTTGAGCTGATGTTCGGGGATTGCGGCCGTATTTATTTCTGGATAAGGGAAGGCGATCTTGCGCGGAGGGACTTTGACAGCTGCTGGCTGATTCTGCAGTGTTATTGAAAAAGGAGGGAATGAAATGATCAAAGCTACAGCGGGGTTTGTTGTCTACGGTGTGCACAAGGACGGGCTGCTCGACCCGGACGGGAGACCCTTTATTGACGAGGCCGTCATCGAAGGCTCAAAGGAGGCGCTGAAGGAAGAGGGCGTCAGGCTTGCCGAAGAGGGGCTTGTCGTTTCGACGAAGCAGGAGGCGAAAGGCGTCATCCTGAAGATGGCCAAAGACGACGCCATCGATTGCCTGGTGCTGTTCACAGGCACGTGGGCATGGGCGGCCCATATCATTGCGGCTGTCCGGGAGTTTGCAAAGACGGGCAAGGGGATCGTGATATGGACACACCCGGGCTCGCAGGGCTGGAGGCCCGTGGGCGGGCTGGTGCTGAGCGCGGCGCTCAATGAAGTCGGCATAGGGCACCGTTTCATTTACGGCGGCGTGGATGAAGTGGGGCGGGTAGCGAGCTATTGCAAGGCGTCGGCGCTGAAGAAAAGCCTTGAGATGACCACGCTGATGGCATTTGGCGGAAGGGGCATGGGGCAGACCTGCGGCGTTGCGGACCCTTCGCAGTGGATGCGCGTGTTTGGCATAGACATAGATTCAAGGGATACATATGAGCTTTTGGAGGCAGCCAAAAATGTGCCTGATGATGAGATCGGGCAGGCCTACGATATGGTGGAGCAGCGGCTTTCCGTGCAGGTGGAAAGAAGCCCGGAAAACGAGCGGTCCATCCGCCTGTACCTGGCCCTAAAGGGGATGAAGGAAAGCGGGGCGTTTGACTATTACACCATACAGTCGTTTCCCGGCATGGGCGACTACTATACCGCTACGTGTTTTGCGCAGAGCATGATGCTTGACGACGGCGTCCCGACATCCACGCTCAGCGATTTCAACACCGCCATGACGTCCATTATTATTACATCACTCAGCAGCGAGCGAATATATTACGGCGATTTGCAGCATATCGACAAGCAGAAAAAGGAAATAAAGATCATCGGGGACGGGGCCGTGCCGCCGTCGCTTGCGGACGCGTCGGGCGTCTCGCTTGCCGGGCACGGCATCCCGACGGAGGGCTCCGCCGGAGGCATGTCGATCAACCTCGTGTGCAAGCCGGGCAAGGGCGTGCTGGCGCGCCTCAGCCGCGTGAACGGCGAGTTCCGCGTCGTTATGGTGCGGTGCAGCATCAGTGTGCCGGGCGAAGACGAGATCGAGGGGCGCAGGCATGAGTGCGGGATCCCGCATTGGCCGCACGCGTTTGTGACGGTCGAAGGCGATATAGACAAGATGATCGAAAACTGGAACAACGAATACGCGTGTCTCGGGTACGGGGAGGATCTGTACCGGCAGGTCATCGACTTTTGCGAGCTGGCCGGCATAGAGACGGTGTTGCCCTAGGTGCGCGGGGCATTGGCGGCAGGCTGTGGAGGAAAGAGGTTTGCCGGCAGCCGCAGAAAACGATGCCCCCGCCGCCGGCCTGCGCCATGAGCCTTTGGCCAGTGTCGTGTAACATCTAAATGTTGCATTTCCAGCAAGGATTTTCGCTGTCAGGCAAGGCCTTTCGCGCGCGATTGCAGATTGCGCCTTTTGCAGGGCTCTTTTGCAGTAGTGAATAGTGTCTTTTTGCAGAAGCTTGCGTGAATAGTGTCTTTTTGCAATTGTGCCGGGCGTTTTTTATGGTATACTACGCGAAACGAATAAATACATTCCTGTAGCGGAAAAACAATTACATCGAATTCCAATCGCGTGGTCGCAGGTTCGAATCCTGTTCGGAGGGAAACCTTCGGTAGCTCAGCGGTAGAGCACGAATAACATTGTTTTTGATATTCACAGGAATGTTTTGTAAATAGCTGGCAGGAAGACCCCCGAGCGCCGTACAACATCTAAACGTTGCCTTTCCAGCAAGGTTTTCCGTTGTAAGGCAAGACGACAGGATGACCCCGGAATGAATAAGTTTCTTAACAAAATGAAAAACCAGGATAAAGTAATTAATTTTATGGGCGGGGTCTCATTTACGGTCAACCCGCTCGATACTCTGAAAATGATAAGCGCCTCCTCTATTTTCGGCGAGCCGAGCTACTACAGGACCGGCGAGTTTGAGACCGGCAGGGTGCGCGACGCCGCATATGCGGTGCATAAACTGTTCATGAAGTACTCGATCATAGACGATGAGTACAAGGGGATGAAGACCTCGGAGATAATGGAGAAGGCCATCGACGAGGCGCTGGACTACGACTACGGGGCGACGCTTCGCTGGGCCGTGACGCTGAGGCAGGACTACTTGATGAGGCTCAACCCGCAGGTTTTAATGGTCAGGGCGGCGGCGCATCCTGGAAGGGCGGAATTCACAAGGCAAAACCCGGGCGTGTTCGCGGATATCAACAGGCAGGTAATGGCCAGGGCTGACGAGCCCGCGACGCAGCTCACTTACTGGCTATACAGGAACGACAGGTCGAAAAAGGGGATACCGGGCATCCTGAAAAGGAGCTGGGCAGAGAAGCTGTCCTCGTTGTCCCGCTATGAGCTTTTCAAATACAGGAACGCCGGGCTTGGCATCATAGATACGGTAAGGGTCTGCCACGCTAACAGCGGGGATATTGACGAGCTGATGCGCACGGGGACGATCGCCATGGGTGAAGAGGACCTTACCTGGGAAGCCTTGCGTTCCTCCGGGAAGAAGTGGAAAAAGATATTGAAAACCATCGAAATCCCGCATATGGCGCTGCTAAGGAACCTGCGGGGCATCTTTACGGAGATAAAGGACGTCGGCCTTTGCAAAGAATTGATGGAAAAGCTGAAGGGAGGCGTCGCAAAAGGGAAGCAGTTCCCGTTCAGGTATTGGTCCGCGATGAAAGCTGTCGGCGCCGACGGGGTAAACCATCAATCAATCATTCTGGACGCGCTTGAGGAATGCGTGGACATTGCCGCGGAACAGCTGCCGTGCCTTGCGGGGAAGACGATGTGCCTGTCCGACAATTCCGGGTCGGCCTGGGGCGCCTTCAATTCGGAGTACGGCACCGTCACCGTTGCCGAGATCGACAACCTGTCCAGCGTGATAACGGCAATAAAATCAGAGGATGGCTATGTCGGGAAATTCGGCGACGAGCTCATAGTCACGCCGGTCTTGAAAAGGAACGGCATCCTGAGCCAGAGTGGCGCAATCACGGAAAACCGGCAAACTGATGTCGGCGGGAGCACGGAAAACGGGATATGGCTGTTTTTCGACAACGCCATTGAAAACAAGGAGCATTGGGACAATATCTTTATCTATTCGGATCAACAGGCCGGGCACGGCGGCCTTTACGGGACAGGCGAAGGCAAGAAGGACTATAAGGCCAAAGGCTTTGAGTACAACAACTATGTCGACGTCGCGAAGCTGATTGCCGCCTACAGGAAAAAGGTGAACCCGAAAGTCAATGTCTTCAGCATCCAGACGGCCGGGTATACCAATGTGTGCATCCCTGAATATGGCTACAGGACAAATATACTCTATGGCTGGACGGGCAAGGAATTGCTGTTCGCCAAGGCCATGATCGATTTTTGGGACGGGATAGATACGCGGGAAAACCAGGAGACATAAAGGCAGGATAAGGTATCCGGCAAAACTACGTAGCGGCTATTACGCGGATACCATGCGGCTACCATGCGGCTATAATGCGTGCGCCGTCATCGATTGCCCATTTTTTCTCTACCGCGATTTTTATCCCCTCGCGGATGCGTTCCTGCATAGCTTCGGTACAGCGGGCAAAACCAAAGATCCGTGAGACTTCCCGTTCCAGGTCGTCCCTTGGAAGCCCGATCTGCTGGCCCAGGATATACTTCACGGCAGCGGCTATTTCCTGGGGCGGTATATGTTCAAGGCTGCGGCGGTCTTCATTGCCTTTTGAGGGGACCCGGAAGCTTTCATATTTCCCGGGATCCATTTTCTTCTTCCAATAGAAAACGGCGTCCCCCTCCTTTGTGCTTTTCAGTTGCATCATGGAAAAAAGGCCCTCAAACCGTCTGTTGATCCTGGACCCCATACGGGCGATACCCCATGCTTCCAAAACCCGTTTGCACAATACTTCCCTGCAAACAGGGGCTTCGGCTTCAAGTACGGTTTCAATCTGCCGTTTTATTTTATTCGTGCTTTCGTAGCCGGCAAAGTAGTCGGGATTTGCCTGATAGCCCCTGACCTTTTCCAGATGCGCAGGTTCATAAGTCTCCAGTGCTTCTGCAAAAACGTCATGCTCCATTTTTTCAAAAGCCGGCGTATGCGGGGCAGCCTTTACCGGCCCCGCTGCCGCATATTTTTCAATTGCGGCTTCTATGTCGGACTGGATGCGGCGCAGTTCTTTTTCCGGGTCGTCCCACCAGTCCAAAACCCAGATCCGGCTGATTTGCCAGCCAAGACCCCGCAAAACAGCCTCTTGTGCGCAGTTGCGGTCCAGGGCCGTCCCGCCGTTATAATAGTTTGGGCTGTCGCACAGGATGCCAATCACGTAGGCCTCGGGGTCATCAGGATGGATGACGCCGATGTCGACCTGATAGCCTGAGCAGCCAATGTTTGTGCCTGCCGTATACCCAAGCCCGCGGATCCTTTCCGCGATCGTCCCGACTACGCCTTGGGACATGGTTTCCCTTATACCGGCGCCCGGCAAAGCGCTTATTCCCCTGTCCGCGAATTCAAGGAAAGCTTTCAGCCCCGCAAGGCCGTCTGCGCGTGTGCGGCCAAGATCGATCTGTTCGGGCTTAAGCACCGAGAAAACCAGCATTTCATACCGTGCACGGGAAACGGCTACATTTAGCCTGCGCCAGCCGCCTTCACGGTTGAGCGGGCCGAAATTGAGCGCGACCCGCCCGCTTCTGTCCGGGCCGTAGCCTACCGAGAATAGAATGACATCACGTTCATCGCCCTGCACATTTTCAAGATTCTTTATGAAAACCGGTTCTTCCGCTTCGTTTGCGATCTCATCCAAATCAGGGCGTTTGCAGAATTCAGCATCCAGCATATCCGCAATCAGGTTTTGCTGCGCTGAGCTGAATGTAACTACGCCGATACTCATGTTTTTGAGTTTGGGATCCGACAGCCGCGAAATGATCTCGCGGACAACGGCTTCCGCCTCGGCAATATTTTGCTTTGTCCTGCCCCTGTCATAATACCCTTCCACAGGGACCAGGCGCACCTGGCTGACCATATTGTCCGGTGAGGGGAAGGTATACAGTTTGTTGTCATAATACTTTCTGTTGGAAAAGGCGATGAGGCTTTCGTGGCGTGAGCGGTAGTGCCAAAGCAGGTGCTCCTGTGGCATGGAAAGAGCAAGGCAATCGTCAAGCACGCTTTCCAGGTCCTCATCGTAGTTTTCTTCATCCATCTGGTTGGCCATGAAAAAGCTTGTGGGCGGAAGCTGTTTCGGGTCGCCGACGACGATCAATTCCCTCCCCCGCGCGATAGCGCCGACAGCCTCGCTTGTCGGAAGCTGAGACGCCTCGTCGAAAATTACCAAATCAAAAGCGGGGTGTTTTGGGTCCAGGTATTGCGCGACCGAAATAGGGCTCATCAGCATACACGGGCAAAGCTTGCGCAAGAGGTTTGGAATGCTTTTGAACAATTTCCTTACCGGCATCATTCGGCCGCCGCTCCTGATCGCCCGCAGCAGTATGCCGATTTCAGACGAATCTGAAACCCCCAGGCTCAATACCGGGATCAGCGCGGAAAGCCGTGCCGCAAGTTCCTGTTTTGTAAGTGTTTGGTACCGGTCGTTAACGGCCTTCAATCTATCTATTTTTTGTGAGAACAGGTTCCCGTGGAATGAGCGAAGGGCCGGAGTGCTGTCTATTAAATAATTCACGCAAGCCTTCGATATGTTTTTGATGAATGTGTCCACAAGATCTGTTCCCCGGGCCAAGCCATTTTCCAGCGCGTTATAGACAGTTTGCAGGCGCTCATCATCCAAATCAGATTTTACTTTTAGATAACTTGAGTAGTCGCGGAGCCCTCCGATATTTGAGATCCAGCGTGAGGCTTTCTCTGTCATGGCAGAAATCCAGTCAGGGGCGTCGTGCCACTGCTCAAAAGCATTGTTGAATTTTGCGGACAGACAGGTTTCCAATTCCGATATTCTTTTCTCGATGCCTATGAGGTTGGCCCAGGATGAACGGTTTTCAGCCGCAAACCCCTCAAGGTTTTTGTCCAGTGATGCGCTCAGGGATTCGATCGCTTTGCTTTGGGAGGCGCTGTCACCGGCAGCTGTTTTTATAAGCTTTTGTATGTTCACCGCAAGCTTCGTGATATTTTCGATCAGCGTCCAGTCACAATTACCGTTATCAAACACTATCCCATACAGATCGCCCAGCAGCGGGGCAATGTTATTCACGACGGCTTCGGCCTTGTGGTATTCACAGACAAGCTCCAAAACCTTTGGAGTCTCTGACTTGCCATAGCCTTTTGGGTCCAGGGCGTAGAACTTTACGGATTTTGCGATTTTCGATTCGCCGATGAGTTTTGGCAAAAACCAGCTTGCCTCAGCGTGTCTCCATTGCAAGGCGGCAGTCTCCGCGTCGAACCCGAGTAGCTGCCCGGAGAATGCTTTGCCAAGGCTTTCTTTGATAGCGTTTTTCCTTCGCCCGGAAGCACACGCCGCGGCTATTTTTTCTTCATACAAGGGCAGATCCCGGAAAAGAAGGGCGCTTGCAGGGATACGGATGGCGCCCGCGAGCAGCGAGCAGAGCCCGGCCAGCGCCTTGTATTGCGCGCGGGTCTTGATTTCGCCTGAAAGCAGGGCGACGCTTACCTGTTTTGCGATCGATTCCAGGCCGGATAGCCCTTTGAGGTATTCGTCCAGCAACGCGACTGTCGCTTCCTTTTCGGCATGGCTGTAGCGTGGATTTTTATATTCCATAAGTGCGTGCCCATTGACGTCGCCGCAGGAATCCACCGCGGCGGAAAGCATGCCGCACAATTCTTCCCAGAGTGAATACCGCCTCGCGGTCAGCGCCCGGATCTGTCTGTCTGAAAAGTCCATACAGTCAGGATGATCGCTATATTTCTCAACACGTGAGATGGCTTCGTATAATGAAAATCCGAAAGGACGGGGGGTGTGCAATTCACGGACCACGGTGTTCAGGTCCTTCCGGAGCGCAAGGATCGCGTTTGCTTCGTCATTGTAGTTTTGGGGCGGCTTGATCCGCCCGATGTCCAGTGCTTTTTCAAGCTGGCCCAGGACATCTTTTTTCCGGGCTTTGTTGGAATGCAGCTCCAGGCAGAATTCGCCCAGGCCAATTGATTTCAAACGTCTGTCGACAACATCCAGCGCCGCCATTTTTTCGGCCACGAACAAGACCGATCTGCCCTGGAACAAAGCGTTCGCGATAATATTTGTTATCGTTTGGGACTTGCCTGTCCCCGGGGGGCCGTGCAGGACGAAGCTCCGCCCCTGCCCCGCGGCGTGGATCGCCGCAAGCTGTGACGAATCCGCGCTGACAGGCACAGCAAGGTCCTCAGGCGCCACGGTGTCATCAAGCATATCAGGCGGGAGGAAAGAAGTGTCCGGTTCCCATTCCAGGCGCCCGGAAACAAGGCTCTTTACTATCTTGTTCCCAAGAAGGTCTTCTGTGCGGTTTCTGATATCATTCCACATAATGAACCTGGTGAACGAGAATATCCCGATGAATGCCAGCTCTTCTTCAATGTCCCAGCGCGGTTTGCCCATGACCAGTTGGCGTACTATATGGAAAACCATTTTGATATCGATCCCGTGTTCATCCGCCGGGAGAGGGTCAAGCCCGGCGCAGTCCGTCCCGAAGTTTTGCCTCAGCATTTCAAGAAGCGTGATATTGAATTGCGGTTCTTCGTCGCGCAGCCGGAACACATAGCCGCCCCGGGCGGATTTTCGAATAATGTCAACAGGGATCATAGCCAATGGCGCATAGCGTGGCCTTTCGCTCACGTTGTTTTCATACCATTTCAGGAAACCCAATGCCAAATATAGCGTGTTTGCGCCGTTTTCCTCCATGCTCGTTCTGGCTGAACGGTATAAGTTCGAAATAGCGCCGCTTAAAGCGGCTTCATCCAAATGTGTCCGGACACGGTTGTTTTTGAGTTCTGATTTGATAAGCGTGCCCCAGATGGATTCCATGTTGTCGATCTTGTATATTTTGTCGTCGCGGGGCGACTGTTCCATATCCTGCGGTCGGGGCATTATCTGAAACTCTTTCCCATCCGCAAGCTCATCTTCCAGGTCATGGAGAGGGCCGGCAAATAATTGGATGGAGTTTTTCGTCACCCGGAAATTGAGGAGGGGGTTGCGCAGGCTCAAATCGAGCAGCTTGCGTTCCCATAATTGCTGTTTCGTGAACTCTATGGGGCCGGCAGGCTTGAGCTTTTCCAGCACTTCCAATTCATCCGGTCTTCCGGTGACAGAAGCCCGCCCCCGCATCGCCGTGCCCTGGCCGGAAGGGAATGCCCCTTCATCTATTGCCTGCGGGATCGGGCGGATACCGCTGCCCCTTGACCTTATTATGTCGACAAGGTAGACAAAATCACCGGGGTTTAACAGATGGCTCCCCGCTGCGGAAACCGCATGGTCGAAGGACATCCCTTTGCCTTGTGTGAAAGCGGTTGTCTCAACGACGCATATCTCATTGATCCCGGGGGCAACCCTTTTGGTAAGCGTGGTTACATCATCCTGTACACATTCGGCAAAGGATTCTTCCTCCAGCCAGCATCCGGCAAAAGCATGCCCGTTGACAATGACGATCATCGGGTGCAGGTCGCAGGCTTCGAGGCATCCCGCGTAAAGAAGAGCCAGATCCAGGCATGTAGCAAGTTTTTGATCCTTGATGGTCCCGCACAGACGCACCTTTTGCCCGTCCTCCTCAAAACTGGCAGGGGGCATGCAATATACGATTTTTTCCTGTACAAGAGCCCCATACAGCGCGGCCATTTGCTTTTTCACATTATCGGGGTTCTTGCTTTGATAGCCTGTAAATGATGGGGCGCCTGTCCATTTCGCAAGCAATGGGCCCGCGTTTTTGACGATCTCCGCGATATATGGATGGTTCGGCGTGATAAAGGCAGCCAACAACTCAGGGGCAGTGCTTGCGCCACT
>Ga0082212_10002214_pt1 | contig 20140 bp, 18 predicted proteins | sample TergutNt197P3_FD_71548 | JGI IMG/M metagenome (GOLD analysis project Ga0082212, IMG submission 71548) | Neocapritermes taracua P3 segment gut microbial communities from Petit-Saut dam, French Guiana - Nt197 P3 | ecosystem: Host-associated > Arthropoda: Insects > Digestive system > Gut ... | reverse complement strand
GAAGCTTCCATCACGCCTTTGGGCGTGGCCGGCTTTACCGCGATGAAGGCCCTCTGCGCTTCCCGCAACGGGGAGCCCGCACTGGCGTCGCGCCCCTTTGACAAAAACCGGGATGGCTTCGTCATCGCCGAAGGCGCGGGATTTCTGTTGCTGGAAAGCCTGGAATCCGCGCGGGCGCGGGGGGCGCAGATCCATGGCGAGATTGCGGGGTTCGGCGCTTCGTGCGACGCGTTCCACGTCACCGCGCCGGAAGAATCCGGCGAAGGCATGGCGAGAGCCATGCAAAACGCCCTGGACGACGGCGGGCTCCGCCCTGAACAGGTGGAACACATCAATGCCCACGGCACGTCCACGCAACTCAACGACGCCTGCGAGACACGCGCCATCAAGCGGGTTTTCGGCGCGCACGCCTCCAAGCTCCGGATATCGGGCACCAAGTCCATGACCGGGCATCTGCTCGGGGCGGCCGGCGGCCTTGAGAGCGTGTTCACCGTCATGGCCCTGCGCGAGGGCGTCCTGCCAGGCACCATCAACCTCACCACGCCTGATCCGGAATGCGACCTTGATTATCTGAGCAACGGTCCGGCGCGCCAGGCCTGCGAGTACGCCCTGTGCAACTCTTTCGGCTTCGGCGGCACGAATGCCAGCCTTCTGTTCAAGACCTACAACGACTAAGGCGCCTCTATGCAGGAACTCGTACTACAGGACCCGGAACTGGCGCAGGCCATCTGGCGCGAAAGCGTCCGCCAGACAGGCGGGCTTGAGCTGATAGCCTCGGAAAACTTCGTTTCCCCGGCCGTGCGCCAGGCGCAGGGCTCGGTACTGACCCACAAGTATGCCGAAGGCTATCCCGGCAAACGCTATTATGGCGGCTGCGCATGTGTGGACGACGCGGAAACCTTGGCTATTGTTCGCGCGAAGCAGCTTTTCGGCTGCGCGTACGTCAACGTGCAACCGCATTCCGGCTCTCAGGCGAATATGGCCGCGTATTTCGGCTGCATCCAGCCCGGCGATGTCATTCTGGGCATGGATCTTTCCCACGGCGGGCATCTGACCCACGGCAGCCCGGTGAACTTTTCCGGACGCCTGTTCAAGATCGTCGCGTACGGCGTGGAAAGGGAAAGCGGCCGCATTGACATGGACCAGGTGGCCAGGCTCGCGCGCGAGCACCGCCCGGCGGCCATTGTCGCCGGGGCCAGCGCGTATCCCCGTACGCTCGACTTCGCGGGCTTTCGCGCCATTGCCGACGAGGCGGGCGCAAAGCTGATCGTGGACATGGCCCATATCGCGGGCCTGGTGGCGGCAGGTTTGCATGTTTCGCCCGTGCCGCATGCCCATGTCACCACCACCACGACCCATAAAACCCTGCGCGGACCGCGCGGGGGGATGATCCTTGCCGGCGAGGACTGGGGCAAAACCTTGAACAGCCAAATTTTCCCCGGCATTCAAGGCGGACCGCTCATGCATGTCATTGCGGCCAAGGCCGTGGCCCTCGGCGAAGCCTTGCAGCCGCGGTTCAAGGAATACCAGGAACAGGTGCTGAAAAACGCCGCCGAACTGGCGAAATGCCTCAAGGATGCGGGATTTGATCTTGTGTCCGGCGGCACGGACACGCATCTTTTGCTCCTGGATCTGCGCGATCGGGACATCACCGGCAAGGACGCGGAACAAGCCCTGGACAGGGCGGGCATCACGGTCAACAAGAACACCGTGCCCTTTGAAACCCGGTCGCCCTTTGTGACGTCCGGCGTGCGTATCGGCACGCCCGCGCTGACTACGCGCGGCATGAAGGAAGCGGAAATGCGCCGCATAGCCGACTGGATCGCGGCCGTGCTTGCCGATACCCAAAATGAACGGCGCCTTGCCCAGATACATGAAGAGGTGACGCGCTTCGCGCTGCAGTATCCCCTGTTTGCCTGGTAGCCGGGAGGTCCCATGAGCCGCATGCCCTGGCCGGAATACTTCATGAACATCACCTACATGGTGGCGGAACGATCGACCTGCCTGCGCCGCAAGGTCGGCGCCATCGCGGTCAGGAACAAGCGCATCCTGGCCACGGGCTACAACGGCGCGCCCGCTTTGGTGCCCCATTGCGCGGAAACCGGCTGCCTGCGGCAAGAAATGAACATCCCTTCGGGCCAGCGGCATGAGATATGCCGAGGTCTGCACGCGGAGCAGAACGTCATCATCCAGGCCGCCCTGCACAACGCGCAAATCCAGAACGCCATCGTGTACTGCACGACGCATCCCTGTGTCATGTGCACGAAAATGCTTATCAACTGTTCGGTCAGCGCCATTTATTACGCCGAGGACTATCCTGACCCCCTGGCCGCGCAACTGCTGCACGAAGCCGAAATTCACGCGGAAAAACTCAGTATTGTCCGGAGTCTTCCGTGAACCCGGGCCCAGGGCGGGCCTCATCTTTCGATCCCTTCATGGATGCCGCCATTGCCCTCGCCGAACAAGGGCGCTGGCGCGTCTGCCCGAACCCCGCTGTCGGCGCGGTGCTCGTGCGCGACGGGCAGATCGCGGCCCAGGGCTTCCACAGCGCATACGGACAACCCCATGCCGAGGTGGAATGCCTGCGCGATGCGGCACGCAAGGGGGTGAACCCCGCGGACTGCACGCTGTGCGTTACGCTTGAACCCTGCAAGCATCACGGCAAAACCCCGCCCTGCACGCAGGCCGTTCTGGAGGCGGGCATACGCCGGGTTGTCGTCGGCCTGCCGGACCCCCATCCTCAGGCCGGGGGCGGGGCCGCATGGCTGCGGGAACAGGGCGTTGAGGTGGAAACAGGCGTCCGGGAGCAGGCCTGCCGTGATTTGGCGGCGGATTTTTTTGTCTGGCAACAGGAACAGCGCCCCTATCTCATTCTCAAGTTGGCTTCCACCCTGGATGGGCGCATCGCAACCAGGAGCGGGCATTCGCAATGGATCAGCGGCGAAGACTCCCGCGCTTCGGCGCATGAACTGCGCGCCGACATCGGCGGCTGCGGCGGCGCGGTGTTCATCGGCGGCAATACCCTGTACGCCGACAATCCGCTGCTGACGGCCCGTCCGCTCCCGGCGGGTTCCCGCCAGCCCCTGGCCTGCATCGTTACCTCGCGCCTGCCGGATCCGGCTCAGAATCTCTCGCTGCTGCATCAGCGGCCTGGAGACTGCGTCTTCCTCTGTCCGCGCGAGCTTGCCGCCTCGCCATCGGCGGACGCCCTGCGGGGCATCGGCGCGCATGTCCACGGCCTTGACAGGGCACAGGGACATCAAGGGCTTGACCTCCCTGCGGGGCTGCGCCTATTATGGAATAATCACGCATGCTTCTACGTGCTCTGCGAAGGAGGCGGCACGCTCGCGCTCTCCCTGCTCGAACAGGGGCTGGCGGACGAATTCCGCCTGCACTTGGCGCCGCGCATCCTGGGCGATAACTCCGCGCTGCCGCTCTTTGACGGGCGCGCGCCCTTGCGCGTGGACCAAAGCGTGAACATGCGCATAGCTTCGCTCGGCATGTGCGGCGAAGACGCGCATATCGTCCTGCGGCCGCGTTGAGCGGCCGATACGGATGACCGTTGCGAACTCCATGTCCGACAACGTTATGACTACAATGAATACAAGGTCACTAGCGCCAGGAGTGCAATGCGATGTCTTACGGGAAATTCACTGAATACAGCGCTATAGCCTGTAATACTTACTACAAAAGAGAAATAGACGCGCAAACGCTGGTCAATATTCTCGCTGGAAAAACGCCTCCGGATGAATGGAAACCACATTTGGGGAGATTCTTCGGTGAATTGCCGCAAAAATATATTCTGGGTGTCATGGAGGAAAACAATTTGAGCCTGGAACAACTCACCAAAATTTTTGAAACGATCCCGGCAGTCTTTCGGGGGAAGAAGTTTAAGGAACTGATTCAACATGGCTGAACCATGGGAAGTGCTTTTTGGCCGGGCCTTGGCGCAGTTGAGACAAGGCGGCGTTGCGGAAAACGATTGGATGTTTGGGGGCGGCACGGTTTTGAAGCTCAAGCTCAATCATCGTGATAGTAAAGATATTGATATTTTTTTCAACGATCCGCAGTTATTAGGTTATATTTCCCCGCGAGTGAATGATGCTGTTGCGGCAAGCCTTTTAGACTTTGATGAGCACGCGCAGCATATACGACTTCAGTTCAGGGAAGGGGAGATCGATTTTATCGTAGCGCGGCAAATTTCCAAAATGCATCCAGAGCCTGCAGCAGTGCTTGGCGCTGTTGTGAACGTGGAACATCCCGTTGAGATCGTGGCGAAGAAAATTTACCATCGCGCGGACGCATTTATGCCGCGTGATGTATTTGATCTTGCTGTGGTTTTTGGTACGTATCGAAATGACATACTAAGAAATGCCGAGGCCTTTGCAAAAGAACTCCCTATTCTTGCCAAACAGATAGATGCTATTGAACGATCCAATGAGCTTGAAAAATGGCTGAGGGATCATACAATTTTGTCAGGCGGTCAGGAGATACGCGGCAAGGAAGTCAGGCTATGCAAGGAGTTTATCAGGGCTGTCGAAGAAACGCTTAATCTGGCATTTGTCGCGCAAGTTTGAATGGGTATTGAAGATGTTCACCGGCATAATCCAGGGACAGGGCCGCCTGGCGGCGGCACGGCAGAGCGGGCGGGAACGCGTGCTCTCCATCCGCGCCCTCTTTGCGCTTGACGATCTCGCTATCGGCGAATCGATCGCCGTAAACGGGGCCTGCCTGACGGTGGAAAGCGGCAAGGACGGGATCTTTACGGCCTATGCCTCGGCGGAGACGCTCAGCCGGACGAATTTGTCCCTGCTGCGCCCGGATGCGCCCGTGAACCTGGAACGCGCCCTGGCTATCGGACAGCGCCTGGGCGGCCACTTCGTGAGCGGCCATGTGGATTGCCTGGCCACGGTGCACAGCGTGCGGGATGCGGGCCAATCCCTGCTCATCCGCCTGGCGTTTCCGGCGGAATACGGAGAACTGGTTATTCCCAAGGGCTCCGTGGCGCTTGACGGCGTAAGCCTTACGGTGAACACTTGCGGGAGCGACTGGCTGGAAGTGAATATTATCCCCGAAACCCGGCGCGCCACCACGCTCGCGGTCTGGGCGCCCGGAACGCGGGTCAACATGGAAGCCGACATGATCGGCAAATATGTGCTCCGCATGCTCGCCCCCCGGCGGGAGGGGCGGAGCCTGGACGAGAACTTTTTACGGGAACACGGGTTCATATAACATGTATCAAGGGAGCAACATGTCGGTTTTGTGCAGTATTCAGGAAGCCATTGAGGAAATCCGCCAAGGCAACATGATCATCCTGGTTGACGATGAAGACCGGGAAAATGAGGGTGATCTGACCATAGCCGCCGAGCACGTCACGCCGGCCAGCATCAATTTCATGGCCAAATACGGCCGGGGACTCATCTGTCTGTCCATGGCCCCGGACATGGTGGACAGGCTGGAGTTGCCGCTCATGACCCGGCGCAACGGATCGAAGTTCGGCACGAACTTCACCGTGTCCATTGAAGCGCGCGAAGGCGTCACCACCGGCATCTCCGCAGCGGACCGCGCCGCCACCATCCTCGCGGCGGTACGGGACGGCGCGCGGCCCGATGATCTCGTCACGCCGGGCCATATCTTCCCTATACGCGCTCAGAATGGCGGCGTGCTGACCCGCGCGGGCCAGACCGAGGGCAGCGTGGACCTGGCGCGTCTTGCCGGGCTTAAACCCGCCGGCGTCATTTGCGAGGTTATGCGCGATGACGGCGAAATGGCGCGCCTGCCGGAACTGGTTGAATTTGCCGGGAAACATGGGCTGAAAATAGCGGCGGTCAAGGATCTCATCCGCTTTCGCATGCAAATGGGGCAGGTATCCGTGCGCAGGACGGCGGAAGCCGCGATGCCCACCCGCTACGGCGATTTTACGGTCATGGCCTATGAGAGCGAGAATAACCCCAGCACCCATCTGGCCCTGGTCAAAGGCGATATCAGGGGCAGTGAAACCCCTGTGTTGGTGCGCGTTCACAGCCAATGCCTGACCGGAGACGTGCTGGGTTCCCTGCGTTGCGACTGCGGCGGCCAGCTTGCCGCTGCCCTGGCGCAGATTGAAAAGGAAGGCCGCGGGGTGCTGCTCTACATGCGCCAGGAGGGCCGGGGCATAGGGCTTGCCAGCAAGATCAAGGCGTATGCCTTGCAGGATCAGGGTTATGACACCGTGGAAGCCAACAAGGCGCTCGGCTTCGCCCCAGATTTGCGCGATTACGGCATCGGCGCGCAGATACTGGTGGATCTGGGCGTGCGCGCAATGCGCATCCTGACCAACAACCCGCGCAAAATCATCGGCCTTGAAGGCTACGGCATTGAAGTTGTGGAGCGCGTGCCCATTGAACTGGAAGCCTGCCCGCACAATGCCGTCTACCTGAAGGCAAAAAAGGAAAAACTGGGGCACTTGCTCACCTTGCCGTGTTCCCCCTCCAGGGGATAAAGAGGATCCGCAATCTCACCACATGGAGAAGCCATGAAAAGCATTGAAGGAAAGCTTGACGCCAAGGGCCTGCGCGTCACCATAGTTGCCGCGCGTTTTAATGATTTCATCGTGGAACGCCTGATCGGCGGCGCGGTGGATTATTTGGTGCGGCACGGCTGCGACGAAAAGAACATTGACCTGGTGCGCGTGCCGGGGGCCTTTGAAATGCCGCTGGTGTGCAAACGCCTGGCCGCGCGCAAGAAGTGCGACGGCCTTGTGGCGGTGGGCGCGGTAATCCGTGGTTCCACCCCGCATTTTGAGTTTGTCGCGAACGAGGCGGTCAAGGGACTTGCCCAGGTCAGCCTGGAAAGCGGCCTGCCCATCGGCTTCGGCCTGCTGACCACCGACACGCTGGAGCAGGCCGTGGAGCGCGCGGGCAGCAAAGCGGGCAACAAGGGCGCGGAAGCGGCCGCGGCCATGCTGGAAACCGTGCGCGTACTGGAGCAATTGGCGTAGAGCAGATGAGCATTGGAAAATGCGTATCTGCTCTGCAAGGATTTGCTCACAAATCCTTGCCACGAGTTTGTCGCAAGGCGAATTTACTTCGCCGTTAGCGACAAACTTACAGTGAACAGGTTTGAGATGTCGAAAAAGACCGGCGCATCACGGCGGAGCGGACGGGAGCTGGCTTTTCAGTTCCTGTACGGCCTTGATTTCGCTCCCGTGCGTTCCGAACGGGAACTGCGGGAGCGTTTTGAGCAAAGCGCGGCAGCGGCGGACAAGGCGGCCGCGCTCTCCGGCTTTGCCTGGGAACTGGCCCTGGGCGTGTGGAACAAGGCGCAGGATCTTGACGCCGTCATTGCCCGCTTCGCGCGCAACTGGCGCCTGGACAGGATGGGCCGGATTGAACTGACGTTGTTGCGCCTTGCCGTATACGAACTGCGGTACCGATCGGATATTCCCCCGCGCGTGGCGATCAACGAAGCGCTGGAGCTTTGCGGGCAGTTCGGCGAAGCAAGCGCGCGTTCCTTTATCAACGGCATTCTGGATGCAGCGGCCAAAGCCCTGGAGCAGGACGCCAAAGACGCCGGGGCGGACCCGGCCGCAGAACAGGCGCGTCATGAAGACTGAATGGTATAGCCCGGAAACTATAGAAACGAAGTGGCAGGAACGCTGGGAAAAGGCACGCAGCTTCGCCACCGGGGCGCAAGGCGCGAAACCGAAGTATTACCTGCTGGAAATGTTTCCCTATCCATCCGGGAACATCCACATGGGGCATGTACGCAATTATTCGATAGGCGATGTGCTGGCCCGTTTTTTGCGCATGCGTGGGTATAACGTGCTGCATCCCATGGGTTGGGACGCCTTCGGCCTGCCCGCGGAAAACGCCGCAATCAAGAACAAGGTGCACCCGGCCCGCTGGACCTATTCGAACATCGACAACATGCGCAGCCAGTTGAAACGTCTCGGCTATTCCTATGACTGGGATTGCGAGCTTGCGACCTGCCATCCGGAATATTATCGCTGGGAACAGCTCTTTTTCTTGAAGTTTTACGAAAAAGGCCTGATCTACCGCAAAATGGCGCCGCAGAACTGGTGTCCTTCCTGCCATACCGTACTCGCCAACGAGCAGGTTGTTGAAGGGCTGTGCTGGCGCTGCGACAGCGTCGTGGTGCAGAAGGACCTTGCGCAGTGGTTCCTGCGCATCACGGCGTACGCCGAAGAACTCCTGGCTGATCTGGATGCGCTGGAAAAGGGCTGGCCGGAGCGCGTCATCTCCATGCAGCACAACTGGATAGGCAAGTCCATCGGCGCGGAAATCGTCTTCGGCCTGGAAAAGGGGACGGATTCCATCGCCGTGTTCACCACCCGCCAGGATACGCTGTTCGGCGCAAGTTTCCTGAGTATCGCGCCGGAACATCCGCTGGTGGAAAAGCTGATCGCCGGTTCGGAACGGGAAGGCGCGGTGCGCGCCTTCATTGAAGAGGTGCGCAAGATGGACAGGCTGGAACGCCAGTCCGATCTGCTGGAAAAAGCGGGGGTGTTTACCGGGGCGTATTGCGTCAATCCCCTGAGCGGCGAACGGCTGCCTGTCTGGCTGGCCAACTTCGTGCTGGCGGAATACGGCACCGGCGCGGTCATGGGTGTGCCCGCCCACGACCAGCGCGACTTTGAGTTCGCAAAAAAATACGGTCTGCCGATCCGCGTGGTCATTCAGCCGGACGGCCAGGCGCTTGATTCCGCGACCATGCAGGAGGCCATGACCGGCCCCGGGCGCATGACCGGCTCCGGCGAGTTTGACGGGCTGGGCAGCGAGGAAGGCAAGGACAGGGTCGCCTCCGTGCTGGAAGCCAGGGGCAAGGGCAGGCGTACGGTCAACTACCGCCTGCGCGACTGGAACATCTCCCGCCAGCGGTATTGGGGCGCGCCCATTCCCATGGTGTATTGCGACGCCTGCGGCATAACGCCTGAAAAGGAAGAACAGCTTCCCGTGCTTTTGCCGCTTGAAATCCAGACCCGCGACGACGGACGCTCGCCCCTGCCGGACAGCCCGGAATTCTGCCAATGCGCATGCCCGGCCTGCGGCAAACCCGCCCGCCGCGAAACGGACACCATGGACACCTTTGTGGAGTCTTCCTGGTATTTCGCCCGCTATATAAGCGCCCGCAAGACGGATGCCGCCTTCGATCCGGACGCCCTCAGCCACTGGCTGCCCGTGGATCAGTACATCGGCGGCGTGGAACACGCCATCCTGCACCTGCTCTACGCCCGCTTCTTCACCAAGGCCCTGCGCGACTGCGGCTTCTTCCCCAAGGAGCTGAAAGAACCCTTCGCCAACCTGCTCACGCAGGGCATGGTGCTCAAGGAAGGGGCGAAGATGTCCAAGTCCAAGGGAAACACGGTGGATCCCGCGGAGATGATCGCCCGCTACGGCGCGGATACCGTGCGCCTGTTTTGTCTTTTCGCCGCGCCGCCGGAACGCGATTTCGACTGGTCCGACGCTGGCATCGAAGGCTCCTCGCGTTTTCTGAACCGCGTGTGGCGCCTTTTTGTCGAGGAACGCCGGCATGTGATCGCATGCAAGGCCTGCTCCTCCACCGCCGAGGACGCGGAGGAATCCGATCTGGCCCGCGAAATCCGCCTCAAAGAACACGCCACGGTCAAAAAGGCCACGGAGGATATCGGCGATCGCTTCCAGTTCAACACCGCCATCGCGGCGATCATGGAATTCGTCAACGCGCTCTACCAGGCCCGCGCCGAGTTGAATCAAAGCGAGCGGGGCCGCCGCGTGTTTTCCTCCGCCATGGCGACCGTGCTTAGCCTGCTGTCCCCGGTCGCCCCGCACCTGTGCGAGGAATTGTGGGAAGATTTGGGGCACGGATCCCTGCTTGCCGGCGAGACCTGGCCCGCATGGCGGGAGGACGCCCTGGCGCGCTCCATGCTGACCATCGTCATTCAGGTGAACGGCAAGCTGCGCGGCAAAATCGAAATTGCCGCCGACGCCGGCCGGGAAGAAGTGGAAAAGGCCGCCCTGGCCGAAGCCAATATCGTGCGGCAGCTTGAAAAGCTTACCGTGCGCAAGGTGCTGCATGTGCCCGGCAAGCTGGTGAACATTGTGGCGAACTAGGCGGGTACCATGAGCGGCGGCATGACAGACTTCATCACGCGCTGGAAGGCTTCCGGCGGTTCCGAGCAGGCCAATTCCCAGCTTTTTCTGGCGGAATTGTGCGATGCCCTGGAACTGCCGCGCCCGGAACCGGCCCGCCCCATCAATGAAGAAAACAGGTATTCCTTTGAACGCAAGGTCTATGTGGCGCGCAACGGCGGCACGGGGGAGCTGAAACGCCTGGATTTATACCGCAAGGGCTGCTTTGTGCTGGAATCCAAGCAGGGTCAGGATAAGACATCCTCGCTCCATTTGTCCGGCCTTACAGCTTCAAGCGCCGTCAAAAGAGGCTCCCGCCAATGGGAAGAATCCATGCAACGGGCCAAGCGGCAGGCGGAAGAATATATCCGCTGCCTGCCCGCACAGGAAGGCCGCCCGCCCTTCCTGATTGTGGTCGATGTGGGCTTTTGTTTTGACATCTACACGGAGTTCACCTGCACCGGCGGCGTGTATCTGCATTTTCCCGATGCCAGAAGTTACCGCATCAAATTGGATGATCTGGAAAAACCGGAAGTACGGGCTTTACTCCAGGCTATCTGGCATGATCCCCTTTCCCTCGATCCTTCCCGCCGCGCCGCCAAGGTCACGGAAGAAGCCGCCGCCCATCTGGCGGAACTGGCCCGCCTGCTGGAAGCGGACAGGCACGGCCCGGAAAAGGTTTCGCAGTTCCTCATGCGCTGTATCTTCACCATGTTTGCCGAGGATGTGAGCCTGATTCCGGCGGACAGTTTTACGGATATGCTGCGGCAAGCTTACATGGAGCCGGAATTATACGCCCACCTCGTGCGGGATTTATGGATAGCCATGAACAACGGCACAGTTTCCGTGAATTTGAAACGCAAGCTTTTGCGTTTCAACGGCAATATTTTTGCCAACCCGGAAGTCCTGCCCCTCACCAAACCCCAGATCGGCATTCTGCTGGAAGCCGCCAAGGCGGATTGGCGAGAAGTGGAACCGGCCATCTTCGGCACCTTGCTGGAACGCGCCCTCGATCCCAAAGAGCGGCATAAACTCGGCGCGCACTATACCCCCCGCGCTTACGTGGAACGGCTGGTCATCCCCACGGTCATGCAGCCCCTGCGTAAGGAATGGGACGATGTGCAGGCCACGGCCACCCTTTTGTTCAATCAGGGCAAGGAGAAGGAATCCAGAAGGATTGTTGATGATTTTCACAAGCGTCTGCTGAAGATTCGTATTCTTGACCCGGCCTGTGGTTCCGGCAATTTTCTTTATGTAACCCTGGAGCACATGAAACGTCTGGAAGGCGAAGTATTGCGGGAACTGGCCTCATACGGGGAACAGCAGCAAAGCCTGCTGCAGGTTGATCCGCATCAGTTTTTGGGTCTGGAAATCAACCCTCGCGCTGCACACATCGCGGAAATGGTGCTGTGGATCGGGTATTTGCAATGGCATTTTCGCACCCACGGCAACGTTAGCCCGCCGGAGCCGGTAATTAAGAAATTCGCAAATATCCAGCATACAGACGCGCTGCTTTCATGGAAAGGCTGGAAATACGCAGAAGACAAGAAGGGCAGGCCCATCGTCCGCTGGGATGGCGAGACCTATAAGATTGATCCGCTCACAGGGCGACACGTGCCGGATGAAAGCGCCACTACGGCGGATAGAGTGTATGAAGGCGTGCAGATGAGGGAATGGCCCAAGGCGGATTTTATTGTGGGCAACCCGCCTTTTATTGGCGGCAAGGATAAGCGCCAAACACTCGGTTACGGCTATTTTGACGCTTTAACCAAAACCTATGGAGAACTCCCTGAAGCTTGCGATTTTGTCATGTATTGGTGGCATAAGGCGGCAGCACAGGTACGCTCCGGTAAGGCACGGCGCTTCGGTTTCATTACCACCAACAGCATTACTCAGGTCTTCAATCGTCGTGTGGTGGCCCTGCATCTGGAAGAAAAGAAAAAGCCGCTTTACCTGGCTTTTGCCGTGCCCGATCATCCTTGGGTAGACGCTTCTGACGGTGCGGCGGTGCGTATTTCAATGACTGTAGGGGGAAAAGGCACGGGTGAAGGTGTTTTGGCATCTGTAACCGAGGAACGCGAAACAGGCAGTCGGGAAATAGCGGTTGCGCTGACGGAACAAAACGGAATCATCCATGCGGATTTGCGGCAGGGTTCAGATATAGCGGCAACCAAACCGTTGAGTGCAAATAGCGAAATATGTAATCGCGGCGTAGTATTACATGGCGCAGGCTTCATTGTGACTCCAGCAGAAGCGACATCGTTGGGCTTGGGACGCATTCCAGGCCTAGAGCGACATATCCGGCCATACAGAAACGGTCGGGATCTGGTCGATGGGCTGCGCGGCGTTATGGTGATTGATTTGTTTGGGCTGACGGTGGAAGAAGTACGCGACAGATACCCCGAGGTCTATCAGTGGGTATATACACGGGTGAAGCCGGAGCGGGATCAGAATCCTCGTGAATCTCGGAAAAAAAATTGGTGGATATTTGGCGAGCCGATAAGCACTTTTCGTCCCGCTTTGACTGGTCTGCCTCGTTACATTGCCACCAGCGAAACGTCCAAGCACAGGGTATTTGCGTTTCTGCCTGCTGAAATTTTGCCGGACAATATGTTGGTAAATATAGCCAGTCCAGATGCTTTTTATTTTGGCATCCTGTCCAGCCGTATTCATGTTTGTTGGGCGTTGGCTGCCGGTGGAATACTGGGGCCGACCCCCCGCTACAATAAATCACGTTGTTTTGATCCTTTTCCCTTCCCCATAGCTACACCAGCACAGGAGACCCGCATCCGCGATTTGGGCGAGAAGCTGGATAGTCACCGCAAGGCGCGGCAGAATTTATACCCACGTCTAAGTTTGACCGGCATGTATAACGTGCTGGAGAGCCTACGCCAGGGTCGGGAGCTCACGGCCAAGGAAAAGACCATCCACAAACAGGGTCTTGTGACCGTGCTGCGTGAACTGCACGACGAATTGGACGTCGCTGTTGCCGAGGCCTACGGCTGGCCCGTTGACTTGCCGGACGAGGAAATACTCGCCCGTCTCGTGGCGCTCAACGCCGAGCGCGTGGAAGAAGAAAAACAGGGCACAATCCGCTGGCTGCGCCCTGAATACCAGGCCAAGCCCAAGGCGGAACGCAGGGCGCAGGCGACCATTGGCATTGAATTTCCGCCGGCGCCCAAGGGCAAAACGGGCAAACCCGCCAGGGCAAAGGTGGAAGCCAAGCTGCCTTGGCCCGCCGATCTGTTGGAGCAAACCCAGGCGGTGCGCGGCGTGGTGGATGCCTTGCGAGAAAGCGGCATCGCCGTAACGCCGGATGCCGTGGCAGAGCGGTTTACCCGCGCCCCTCGCGCCAGGGTGCAGGAAATTTTACAGGCGTTGGAGACGCTGGGGTTTGTGTTGCTGTTGTAATCAGACCGGCATGTAACAAACGATTTCAATATACTATAATTGTTGTCGTGGTACGACAATTGGGCGTATTTATGATGCAAACCCTCTCCATGACCAGAGCCGGCTTCAGTTTTTGCATCTGCCCGGACGGGCGGCTCATCCGCGAGCATGTGGCCGCGAAGCTCGCTGAGCAGGCCGCAGCCGGCGCATGGCAGCGCCACGTGTACTGGGGGGATGAGGAACTGCCCCCGGCCTTCTGGGAGCATATGAACCTGCCGGGCTTGTTCCCCGTGCGGCGCGCCTTGGTGATCCGCCAGGCGCACTCCCTGCCGGCCGCTGTATGGAAGCGCCTCTCCAACGCGCTGGCAAGCCCGAAAGATCACTGCTGGCCCTTTTTCTGCCTGGAAATGGACTGGGAGAAGGGGCAGCCGAAAATTCCCGCGCATATCGTAAAACTCAAGTGTCTTGCCCATGCGGACAGCCAGGGCTGGATATGGCGCCACGCGGGTCTGGATGATCGCTCGCTGCGGGCCTTTGTGCAAAAGGAGGTCACGGAGCGCAAGCTGCGTTTTGAGCAGGGAGCCCTGGATCTCCTGTGCGCCGGGCTCATTCCGGATGCGAGCGCCGTGGCCGCGGAGCTGGACAAGCTCGAGCTTGCCGCGCCGGATGGGCTTGTTTCCGCGGAATTGGCGGCCCAGGCCGCGCATGTGCCGCCCTTTGACATTTTTCGCTTTTTGCGTCTCGTACGGGGCGGCAAAGTTCAGGATGCCTGGATAGATGTGCTGCACGCCCGGCGGGAAAATGAGGGACTGCTTTTTCCCTTGCTCGGGCTTTTGATCCGCGAGGCCAGGCTGCTGTGGCAGCTCGTGCAGGGGGAAAGCGTGCGGGCGCACCCCGCAGAACTGGATACGAAGCGGAAGCTGGCCTCCCGCTTGGGACACGAAGGCTTGACAAGGCTGTTCAGGCTCCTGTTCCTGGCGGATCTGTCCGTAAAATCCGGTGAAAGGCAGCCGGAACAGGCGCTCGACGCCCTGGTGGCGGATTTGAGCCTGTTGTTTGCGGCTGGCGCCGCGAGGACGGAAAGGCTTCCATGAGCGCTGCGCCGCACCAGGCAGGGCACCGGGCGCGCCTGAAGGCGCGTCTGCAAAAAGACGCAACGCAGCTTGCGGATTATGAAATCCTGGAATTGCTGCTCGGCTGCGTGGTGCTGCGCCGCGATACCAAAGCCCTGGCCAAGGCCTTGCTCCAGCGTTTTGACAGCATACGCGGCGTTTTGGATGCGCGCCCGGACGAACTGTTGTCCCTGGAGGGCTTTGGCCCGTCCCTTGGCCTGTTTTGGCGGCTGTTGCGCGAGTTCATGGCCAGGTACGAGGAAGCGCCCGTACGGCGCAGGGAAACGCTCTGCACCCCGGACGCCGTGGCCCGTATGGCCCGCGCCAGGCTCGCGGCCTGTCCGCACGAAGAACTGTGGGTTGCGCTGACGGATCACGGCAACCATCTCATCGCCTGGGAGCGCCTGCGCCAGGGCACGGTGGGACAGGTGGCCGTCACTCCCCGCGAGGTGCTGGAGAGGGCGCTGCAGCATAAAGCAAGCAACATCATCCTTGTGCATAACCATCCGGGCGGCAGCGCGCGGCCCAGCGATCCGGACCTGCGCCTGACCGCAGAACTCGCCCGCCTTGCCCCCGCTCTGGGCATGGCGCTTCTCGATCATGTGGTGGTGACGGAGAATGCCTGTTACAGCCTTGATCGCGGCGCGCTCTTGTAAGGCCGGACCGGAGCCGTACAAGCCCTCCGGCGAGACGCAAAGGCGCAATGCGGCACATCGCGCAAACTGAAGCCGTTATGCGCGTCATCCGGCGCTTGCCGCTGCCTGCGGCTTCTGCTAGCATATCACTCTTGCGCAACATTTTGCATCGGAGAAAACCCCATGGCCAAAAAGCCGTCAATGAGTCCTGAAGAGGCCCGCCGCGAAGCCCTGCTGACCGCGCTTTCCACCATTGAGCGCAAATACGGCCAGGGCGCGGTGATGAAGCTTTCTGACGACGCGCATGTGGATGTGCCCGTCATCCCCACCGGCTCCATCGGCCTGGATTTGGCCCTGGGCGTCGGGGGCATTCCCCGCGGGCGGGTCACGGAAATCTTCGGGCCCGAGTCTTCGGGCAAGACTACCCTGACCCTGCACATCATCGCCGAATGCCAGAAAAAGGGCGGCACCTGCGCCTTCGTGGATGCGGAGCACGCCCTGGACGTAAGCTATGCGCGCAGGCTCGGCGTCAAGACCGACGAACTGCTCATCTCCCAGCCCGATTACGGCGAGCAGGCTTTGGACATCGCGGATATGCTGGTGCGCTCCGGCGCGGTGGACCTGGTGATTATCGATTCCGTGGCCGCGCTCATCCCCCAGATGGAACTGGAAGGCAGCATGGGAGAAACCCAGGTCGGCGGCCATGCGCGCCTGATGTCGCATGCCTTGCGCAAACTTACGGGCACCATCCACAAATCCCGCACCGCCGTCATTTTCATCAACCAGATCCGCATGAAGATCGGCGTCACCGGCTACGGCAGCCCGGAAACCACCACCGGCGGCAACGCGCTGAAGTTCTATTCCTCCGTGCGCCTGGACATCCGCAAAATCCAGACCCTCAAGGACAAGGACGAAGCCTTCGGTTCGCGCACGCGGGTCAAGGTGGTCAAAAACAAGGTCGCGCCCCCCTTCCGCGAGGCGGTGTTCGACATCCTCTACGGGCAGGGCATCTCCCGCTCCGGAGAACTGCTTGACCTGGCCGTGGACGCCAAAATCGTCGAGCAAAGCGGCTCCTGGTTCGCCTTCGGCGCGGAAAAACTCGGCCAGGGCAAGGAGAAGGTGCGCGCCCTGCTGGACGACAACCCGGACCTGCGCGACAGCATTGAGCAAAAAGTCATCGCACACCTGGGCATGCACCCGCGCGAGTTCGTGCCGAACCAGGAAGATATGGACGAAGACGGCCTTGAAGAAGAATGATCCCCAGGCCAACCCTTACGACAGGACAGCAGCAGCCGATGCTCACCGCTAGAGAGATCCGCCGGCGTTTTTTGGAATATTTTCGCGCACATGGGCACGAAGTCGTGGCTTCCTCCGCCCTGATTCCCCGGGACGACCCGAGCCTGCTCTTCACCAACGCGGGCATGGTGCAGTTCAAAAAACTCTTTCTCGGGCAGGAAAAGCGCGGGTACGCGCGAGCCGCCACCTCCCAAAAATGCCTGCGCGTAAGCGGCAAGCACAACGATTTGGAAAATGTGGGCCGCACCGCGCGCCACCATACCTTTTTCGAAATGCTGGGCAATTTTTCCTTCGGAGCGTACTTCAAGGAAGAAGCCGTCCGCCTGGCCTGGAACTTTGTGACCGGCGAGCTGAAGATCCCTGTGGACAAGCTCTATGCCACGGTATTCCGCGAGGACGACGAAGCCTTTGCGTTGTGGCAGCGCGTGGCCGGCATGACCCCTGACCGCATCTTTCGCATGGACGAGAAAGACAATTTCTGGGCCATGGGCGATACCGGCCCCTGCGGTCCCTGTTCGGAAATCTATTACGACCAGGGGCCGGAAATGGCCTGCGGCCCGGACTGCGGCATCGGCAAATGCGATTGCGACCGTTATCTGGAGATCTGGAACCTGGTGTTCATGCAGTACGATCAGGTCACGCCGGACGAACGGGTCAACCTGCCCCGGCCTTCCATTGACACCGGCATGGGCCTTGAGCGTATCGCGGCCGTGTGCCAGGGCAAGCAGTCCAACTACGACAGCGACCTTTTCCAGGAGTTCATCCAGTTCGCCGCGCGCCTGGCGGGCCAGCCCTACCGGGCGGGCAACGAGGAAGCGGATGTCGCCCTGCGGGTTATTGCCGATCACAGCCGCGCGGCTGCCTTTCTGATCACCGACGGCGTCCTGCCGTCCAACGAGGGGCGCGGGTACGTGCTGCGCCGCCTTATCCGCCGCGCCTGCCGCTTCGGACGCCTGATCGGGATGACGAAGCCCTTTTTGCACCAGGTGGCCCTGAAGGTGACGGAAGTCATGGGCGAAGAGTTTCCGGAAACGACCGCCAACGCCGCCTTCATGGCCCAGGCCGTGCGGACCGAGGAAGAACGCTTCAGCCTCACCCTGGACAAGGGACTCGCCCTGCTGGAGGACGAACTGGCCAAGCTTGCGGCGGGCAAAAGCGCGACCGTGCCGGGCGAGGTGTGCTTCACCCTGTACGACACCTACGGCTTTCCCCTGGATATCGTGAACGACATCGCGGAAAAGCGGGGCTTTCTCGTGGACGAGCCGGGCTTTCTCGCCCGCATGCGGGAACAGAAGGATCGTTCCCGCGCGGCCCAAAAGGGCGGCCTGCTCGGCGTGGAGGGCGGCGATCCCCTGCGCGTCTTCCAGCCTTTGCTGGATGCGGGCCTTGTGTGCGAGTTCACCGGCTATGGCAGTCTGGCGGAAGAGGCCCGCGTGCTGGCCCTGCTGGATGCGCAGGGTGCGCCCGTGGACGCGCTGGGCGAAGGCGCCGAGGGCTTTGTGGTCACAAATAGTACGCCCTTTTACGGAGCCTCCGGCGGCCAGACGGGCGATGCCGGGCAAGCGCATTCGCTGACCGGGCAGGCGGCGGTGACGGATGCCCTGCGGCCAGCGCCGGAGCTTGTCGTGCACCGGATTATGGTGACAAGCGGCGAAGTGCTGCCGGATCAGGAAATCCGCCTGGAAGTGGACAGGGAAAACCGCCTGGCCTCGGCCCGCAACCATAGCTGCACCCACCTGCTGCATGCCGCGCTGCGCAACGTGTTGGGCGAACATGTGCGGCAGGCGGGTTCGCTGGTGGCCCCGGATCGCCTGCGTTTCGATTTTTCGCACATCAAGGCCATGACGCCGGAAGAACTGGCCGCCGTGGAGCAGGAGGTCAACCGCGCCATCCTCGCGGATTTGCCTGTTCAAGGCGTGACCATGACTCGCGCGGAAGCCGAGACAGCCGGCGCCATCGCCCTGTTCGGCGAAAAATACGGCGAAGAGGTGCGCGTTGTGCGCATCGGCGATGTATCCACGGAACTGTGCGGCGGCACGCACCTCACTGCCGCCGGGGAGGCGGGCTTTTTCGCCATCCTGTCCGAAGCCGGTATTGCTGCGGGCACGCGGCGCATAGAGGCCGCCACCGGCTGGAACGCCCTCGGCCTTTTCCAGTCCCAGCGGCGGGAGTTGGCGGAAATCGCCGGGCAGCTCAAATCCCGGCCCGGCGAACTCGCGCCCAGGGTGGCGGCCCTGCAGAAGGAAACGCGCGATCTGCGCAAGGGGCAGCAGGCGGGCCGGGGCGCGGCCAGTGACATTATGGCCGGCCTGACGTCAATCGGCTCTGTCCATCTGCTCGCCGCCCGCGTAGAGAACCTGCCGATCAAGGCGCTGCGGGAACTGATGGACGATGTGCGCTCCCGCCTGCCGTCCGGCGTGGCCTGCCTGGCTTCCGTCGAAGACGGCAAGGTTGCGCTTATCCTGTACGTGTCCAAAGATCTGCACGACAAGTTTACCGCGCCGGACCTGATCCGTCACATTGCGCCCCACATCGGCGCGGCGGGAGGCGGCGGACGGCCGGACCTCGCCCAGACGGGCGGGTCCGAACCGGCAGGCGTGGATGAGGCCTTTGCAGCACTGCGCGGCCTGCTGAAATCGGGCGGATAATACAATATGATAACAGCAATGAAAAAAACGCTATGTATACTTTTGCTTGTAGGATTGACAATTTTTTGTGGATTTCACGCCCCTCATCACCAACTTGGAAACGCGGCGGCAGAAGCGAAAAAACTTGTCAAAAAAGATGACATCAAGGATGGCGATCTTATTTTCCACACTTCGCTGTCAGCACAAAGTCAAGCTATTCAACTTGCGACAAAATCAAAATACTCACATTGTGGAATTATTTACAAGAAAAACGGACAATATTTTGTTTTTGAAGCAGTCCAACCCGTCAAGTTCACACCGCTTGACAAGTGGATTGCTCGCGGGAAGAATGGTCATTATGTCATCAAGCGCTTGAAAAATGCAGATAAAATTTTAACTGCAGAGACACTGAAAAAAATGAAACGTGAAGGCGAGAAGTTTATAGGAAAAGACTACGATTTGACGTTCGAATGGAGTGACGAAAAAATTTACTGTTCTGAGCTTATTTGGAAAATATATCAGAGAGCGGCAGGCATAGAGATAGGTAAACTTGCACGGCTCAGGGACTTTGACTTGACGAGCGAACTTGTCAGGAAAAAAATGCAAGAGCGCTATGGCGATAAAGTTCCAATGGACGAGCTTGTGATTTCACCCTCCGCAATTTTTGACAGTGAACTGTTAATGACTGTAAAAAGATAATACGGTCTGGGGAAATTTTATGATAGGCATTTCCAAACTCTATTGCGGCCAAGTGGAACCTTCGGACGCGCTACGCTACGGGCGCCACTCGGGCGCCCTGCCCTCGCACCTGCTGCAATTTTCCGCAGACAAAAAACCCGTGATCGTCTGGAACATGACCAGGCGCTGTAACCTGCGCTGCGTGCACTGCTATGCCGGGGCGCTGGACGAGCTGGGCAGGGACGCCATCTCCACCGGGCAGGGCAAGGCGCTTATTGACGATTTGGCCGCGT
>Ga0082212_10004175_pt1 | contig 20142 bp, 19 predicted proteins | sample TergutNt197P3_FD_71548 | JGI IMG/M metagenome (GOLD analysis project Ga0082212, IMG submission 71548) | Neocapritermes taracua P3 segment gut microbial communities from Petit-Saut dam, French Guiana - Nt197 P3 | ecosystem: Host-associated > Arthropoda: Insects > Digestive system > Gut ... | reverse complement strand
GCATCATTCCGGGAATCACATGGCTGTTTTCCAGATGAAAATTGTCATTAGGGCCGTACAGGTTGGTGGGCATGACGGCGATGTAGTTGGTTCCGTACTGCAAATTAAAACTTTCGCACATTTTCAGTCCGGCGATTTTCGCGATTGCGTATGGCTCGTTCGTGTACTCCAACTCGCCCGTAAGCAGCGCGCTCTCCTTTATCGGCTGGGGCGCGTTTTTGGGATAGATGCAGGTGCTGCCGAGAAAGAGAAGTTTTTTTACACCGTGGCGGAAGCTCTCACCGATAACATTTTGCTGTATTTGCAGATTCTGGTAAATAAAATCCGCGCGGCAGGCATTATTTGCCATTATGCCGCCCACGCGCGCTGCGGCCAGAACTACGTACTCAGGCCTTTCGTCATCAAAAAAACATCGCACTGCGACACTATCCAATAAGTCGAGTTCTTTGTGAGTTTTCCCAATGATGTTTGCATAACCCTTTGAGAACAGGTTGTTCAATATGGCCGATCCGGCAAGCCCATTATGCCCGGCAATATAGATTTTAGCGTTTTTATCCATAGTGCATCCGTTAATATGCTGCTATTTCTGGCGTTTCACGTATTGAAGATCGTGTTTCACCATGATTTTAACGAGATCCTCAAAAGATGTTTTACGCGGATTCCATCCGAGCATATCCCTGGCCTTTGCGGGATTTCCCAAAAGCGTATCCACCTCAGCGGGACGGAAATACTTGGGGTCTATCTCAACCAGAACCCGGTTGTCCGCCGTATTGACGCCTTTTTCATTGACGCCCTCACCCTCCCATCTCAGGTTGATTCCGGCGTTTGCGAAAGCCAGCCCGGCAAATTCTCGCACCGAATGCTGCTCCCCGGTCGCTATTACAAAATCTTCCGGTTCTTTATATTGCATCATAAGCCACATGCACTCCACATAATCAGGGGCGTATCCCCAATCGCGCAAGGCGTTCAGGTTGCCGAGGTATAGTTTGTCCTGAAGACCCAATGCTATGCGTGCGGCAGCAAGCGTGATTTTCCGCGTCACGAAATTTTCGCCGCGCCGCTCTGATTCATGATTGAAAAGGATGCCGTTGACGGCAAACATACCGTAGCTTTCACGGTAGTTTTTGGTGATCCAGAAACCGTACTGCTTCGCCACGCCGTAAGGGGAACGCGGGTAAAAAGGAGTGTTTTCGTTCTGTGGGATTTCCTGAACTTTGCCGTAAAGCTCGGATGTGGAAGCCTGATAGATTTTAACTTTCTTTTCAATATTGAGGATTCTCGCCGCTTCAAGCAGCCGCAGCGTACCCAGCGCGTCGGTCTCCGCCGTGTATTCTGGAACATCAAAAGATACTTTTACATGGCTTTGCGCCGCCAGATTATAAATCTCGTCAGGCTGGACAAGCCGCAGGATGCGGATTAGCGAACTTGAGTCGGTCATATCGCCGTAATGCAGATTGACGGCGCGTTCGTGGCGCATGTCGCGCACCCACTCGTTCAAATACAGATGCTCAATACGCCCGGTGTTAAACGAAGACGAGCGGCGGAGCATGCCATGAACCTCGTAGCCTTTTACAAGAAGAAATTCCGCAAGAAAACTGCCGTCCTGGCCTGTTATTCCGGTTATTATCGCTCTTTTCATATTCGCACCCTTTCTTTCCTAAAAAATATCAAATCACCCGTGACAGCATCTCAGCGGGGGCGCCCTGCCGCTCAACCTTTCCTTCACCGATAAGAATCATGGTCTTTCCAAGACGTATTGCTTCATCGTTATTGTGCGTTACATACAGAAATGGAACGCCCGTCCGCCGCTGTATGTCGGCTATTTCTTCCGTCAGGCGCGATCGTGTCGCGGCGTCTACCGATGAAAGCGGCTCGTCCAGAAGCATTATCGCGGGGTCGGTCGCCAACGCCCGCGCGAGCGCGACGCGCTGCTGTTCTCCGCCCGACAATTCATGCGGCCGCCTCGCGGCGGTTTTTTCTATTCCCATCATGGCGAAAAGATCGCGGACGCGTTCCGTCGCGGATTTGCCGGCATCGCCACGAGCGCCGTACAGCGCGTTCTGTTCCGCCGTCATATGCGGGAAAAGAAGGTGATTCTGAAAGACGTAGCCGACTCCGCGCTTTCGCATGGGCATATTGACGCCTGACGACGAATCAAAAAAGATTGTCGACCCAAGCGTTATGCGCCCCTCATCGGGGATAATGATTCCGGCGACGGCGCGGAGAATGCTGGTTTTGCCGGCTCCGGAAGGGCCGAAAAGCACGGTGATGCCGTCCGTGGCCTTGATGTGAACATCAATGGCGGCGGCGTTGACGCCATTGCCGAACCGTTTGCGGATACGCGCGTCAAGCATAATCAGTTTCTTTCCGCGGGACGTGACAATCGGTTGGTGATATAGACGACAGATATCGAAATTAAGGTCAGTATAACGGCCAGCCACGCGGCAGTCCCGTCTTCTCCGGCTGCCATTGCCTCATAAATAGCCAGCGGCATGGTCTGCGTCTTTCCCGATATGTTTCCGGCAAGCATTAAAGTAGCGCCGAACTCCCCGAAAGCGCGGGCGAAACTCAAAATTATGCCCGCTATAATCCCCCTTCCGGCCAGCGGCAGAGTGACGCGAAAGAATGTCTCCCATTCGCCTTTTCCCATAATGCGCGACGCGTTTTCATAATCAGGATTGACGCTCTCGATGGCGGCGCGTGAGGATTTAATCATCAGCGGGATGGCGACTACGGTTGACGCGATAACTGCGGCAATCCAGGTAAAAGTCACTGTCCATCCTGTCAGGTTGTACAGCGGCGCGCCCAGAAATCCTCGTCGTCCCAGGAGCAAAATCAGGTAATAACCTGTTACGGTCGGAGGAAGCACCATCGGAAGCGTCAGCGCGGCGTCCAGCAGTTCCTTTCCATGAAAGCGGCGTCTGGCAAGCAGAAAACCGAACGCGGTTCCAGTGACCGCGATTATGAGCGTTGAAACGCTAACAACCAGAAGTGATAACCTGAGCGCATTCCAGATCATTTTATTATGCCAGCCTTATGAAACATTCAGCTTCCCCAGAACGAACATCATTATACAGGGAGTGTATCTACGTGACGCTACATTTTGTGTTTTACGCACCCCAATGAAACAGAATTTCCTGCCTATCCTGCAGCCAGGATCATAGAGACCTTTGCGATGGGCTTTACTTTATTAGACGATATGTAAAGGAGACAGTAAGGGCGCAGCGCGCTGCGCCCTTACCCTATTGCGTCGATGCCGTTCAATCGTGATGAAATGTCCGGGCCGGCCCGTTAATTAATCTTAAACTTTTTAAATCCGAGCGCGGCGAGCGCGATAATTATCAAATACAAAAGGATTATGATGTAAAAGACGGGGCCGGCTTTGACAACCACCCCCGGCAAGACCAGGAGGATATTGGCCACCGAATTCGTAAACATAATGTTAAATAATATTCCAAAAAAGGATAATCCCGCCGCGAAAATGCGGATTGTTACTGCGGGGAACGGCAGTTTGCGCTTTAAGGAAAGCAGCGCGAATATGACGATGGGGACGATAAAGGCGAACCGCGTCGTCCAAAATACAGCCCCCAGGTGATCCTCGGTCATGGTTCTATATCCGCTGACCCAAACGTTTGAACCATAGCTGCTTTTTATTACGAAGTACGGCAAGAAAAGCAGCAAGACATGGATGACTGAAATCACCTTGATTAATAAATCAGTTTTATCCGGTTTTACAGAAAGAGGTATCGCCGTGGCATACCTGCTCGCCTGCGGCGTCGTTGGTTGCTGCCGGGGCAGTTGAGGGGTTGCTGTTGTTGCAGCCCCGCAGGACGCGCAAAACGCGGCCCCTTCCTTCGCCTGCGCTCCGCATTTTCCACAAAATGCCATAATTGCCGACTCCTTTATTGTCCTTGCTGTTTGTCGATTTTATTCCCGCAACCTATGCAAAACGCATCGTCCGCCGCGAGGGCTTTACCGCATACGGAACACCTGTTCGTCTCAGGCGCCGCGGCCTGTTCGATTTTATTACCGCAGCCGGTACAAAAAGCAGTGTCCGCAGCAAGTTCCATACCGCAGGCGGAACACCTGTTCGCACCCGATGTCGTCGCCGGAGCGGTTGAAGCGGCAATCACGGCCGTTCCGCAATTGTTGCAAAACGCGGAATTAACAGGAACATCGCCGCCGCATTTCGCGCATTTGACGATCCCTTTGAGTTGCTTGATTTGGTCATTATAAGCCGCAATTTTCGCACTTGCGTCGTTTATGCCGGCTACGTAATCCGCGAACTGTGGTTCGGGAGCGTTGCCGCCGCAAGCCTCGTAATAAGTTCTGCCGATTTGCGTAAACAGGTCTTTGATTCGGCTTTCCTCGTCGGAAATCATTCCATTCAGTTTGACGGTTTCGGCGATATTTTTTGCCTTTTGCGCCGCGCCCTGACTCGTTTGCGCGATTTTCTTTCCAACATCATCAAAAAACGACATCCTGCCCCCCTATATCATTACCAATTATCAGGATTACCACAAAACGACGCGCCCCTCTCAGCTACGCAGATATCCCACGATCTCTCACAGTACGATTTGGCATTATCGCGCTCTATGCACTCATTTATAAACCCGCTTTTACCGCCGCCGCCGAGAATGCCCCCACTGCTCCTGCCGCCGCCGCTCCGGCCGCCGTCGCCGGATTTTATGAAGATAAGTTTTCTAAGTTTTTCATCCAGCATTGGGTTAGTCGCGGTAAGAATTAATAAATTGCCCTTAATTTCAATTTTAAAGGTAAGTTCTTCTAAACCTCTATCGAATCCATATAGTTTTAAACTTTTACCGGCATATGTTCCGTTTGTTCTATCGCCGTCATCGCTCAATACAGCCCTGCCGTCCTCATAGAACGTGATCGATAAACCCTCGCCGTCCGTTTCGTGCAGCCATTTGCCGATTACCGATCCGCCGCCGCCGCAAGCGGCGATGAAAAGCGCCATTAACATTGCCATTACAAGTGTTGCCGGTTTTTTCATTTTAAAATTCCTCCTTTATTACAGCTTTCATTATCTAAACTATAGTTCTTCTATACCGCGTTTTTTTGCGGCAGCAAGACGCCGAGAACGCCGCCAAGTATCATCAATATTGCGGGCGTAAATTGAATAACGGTCATTTTCGTACTTGTCAGGAACGTATCGGCATCAGCGCCGACAATGCCGCCAAGCGCGTCCTTCATTGTGGAAATATACACAATTACCGATATGGCCGAGGCGGCGCCCGCAAGCAGCAGCGTCATCGACCCCCATCTTGTTTTTCGTGCAACAGCGCCGCCGGCAATCGCCACAATTGAAAAGAAAAATATCATCCATCCTGTGTCCTGGAACGCCGAAATAAACCTGTTGAGAGCTTCAAATGAAATCCCCCTGGATTTATAAGCGTCGCGCAATACATTGCCTAAAAATGCCATGAACGCGCCTGAAAGCAATCCGATTATTCCGCCGATGACTGCAAAAACCAAAGGCGCGGCTGTTCGTGTCGGATTACACCATTTGCCAAAAATTATTAAACCGGTTTTTACCGTTTTTCCGGCAACAGAGATCGCCGCTGCATACCCGGTCGATTGCTGCCCGGGGCGTTGCTGTTGTTGTGTTGCGGTTACCGCAGCCCCGCAGGAGGCGCAAAACGCGGCACCATCTTTAGCCTGCGCCCCGCATTTTCCACAAAATGCCATAATTTCCGACTCCTTTGTTAGTTGCCCTAATATGTTCCTGCATACGGGACTGGTGCGCTACGGCTTATATCCGTACCGTCGCCAAGCTGGCCGCTAACGTTTCTACCCCAGGCCCATCGTTTATTGCAATTTTTCATATCAAAAGTTAATTATTGCATATATTCATATATATCAACTATTTACAGCCTGATTTAAGATTCGGAAGATTCGTCTGTTACAATTATTCGTTTCGTATTGATCAGCGCATTCTTAGAGTTTCAGTGTAGTTTTATTTACATTTTCGTATAGTTATCTTTGTGATTCGCTCAAAGTGGTTATAATGTGGCGCTAACGCGCCACATTAAGTTTTTCTATTAGAACCTGTAGCCCACGCCAATCTGGAAAACATTGTTCTTCATTGCCTTCCAGTCGGAAGGTTTATCTTTGACAATATCGGTAAGTCCCAGGTTATAGCGTCCCTGGATCATGAAATGGCCGATGTTATAGGTAGCGCCTATGCCTATCGCCATATCAAAGGTGTTAAAGTCTTCCTTGCCGTTATCTTCTTCCATCTCAATATCACCAAGTCCTGATTCGTCTTCTGTTTTTGCTTTAGCGCTCATCAGAAAGCCGAACTGTGGGCCAACGTCAATGCTAAACGCCTCGGCAACATAGATTTTGGCCATTATCGGGATGTTCAGGTAAGTAAGTGATTGTGTTGCTTTCCATTTTACATCATACGATTCTCCCCATAAGTCAAACTTGGCTTTAAGATCGCCTTTTACCCCTTGGCTCGAAATAACAAATTCAGGTGAAATGGCTAATAAATCGTTGAACTTGTATTCTATAAATGCGCCGGCATAGAACGCAGGCCTTATTTTTGTGTCAAAATTTGTGCTGGCATCTCCGAAAAAATAATAATCCTCTGACTGGAAATCCACGTCCATGTTGGAAATTTTGGCCAGGTTCATGCCGCCCTTGACTCCGAATGACAGTTTTTCCTGGGCGGAAACAGTCGATGCAAACACGACAATCACCGCCGCTACTACAATCAGTTTTTTCATACTTCTCCTTAACTAAAGTAAAAAACATCACGACCGGTCGTGATGTTTGAAATTCAGGTTCTTTTCCTTGCCGTCGTGACATCAACCTTTGACACACGTCGTTACTCAATTGATCAAAATGTAACCTTATATATCAAAGGTTGTAAGTAATCGCCGTTTATCCGTTGTTTAACAATGAGTTAAACGTCTCGCTGAACTATTTCGAAGCGTTAAGATACATTTAGTCAAAAAGGAGGCACGTCTCCAACCGATTCACAAAAAAGCGCTTGCAAATCACGGAAGTTCGCTTGTATGATTAATTGTTGTAACCTTTGATATATTAAGTTACATCTTGTTTATTATCTTATAAATCAATCATTTACGAGTTGCATTCAAACACGCGGTTTCCGTCCACGGATCCGGGGAGTTGAAAACAATCTCCGCGCCTTTTGTTTCATCGGCGTATAGGGTCTGTTCCATCCCGCCCAATACTTCCAGTCCTGGAACTGTTACCGTCGCGGTAGATTTCTTTGTCGCGTCAGTCGTGGCCGTGACCGTGACCGTGTAAGTTCCCGCCGCCTTCGGCGTACAGGATATGGCATTATTGCCATTTTTTTCGCAGCCCGAACCGGACGCAGGACTGACCGATAACGTGAAATCATCGGTATTCTGCCTCGTTACCGTCAGCGGTTTCGTCTCGCCGACACGCACATTCAACGAAAGCGGCGCTATTGAGATATTTATAACCGTTTGATTATTTCTGTTGTTATTATCGCCGCCGTTTTTTCCGTCGCCGCCGCAAGCGGCGATGAAAAGCGCCATTAACATTGCCATTACACGTGTTGCCGTTTTTTCATTATGAAATTCCTCCTGAGGTTTTGCTGGGAGCGCGGGTGTCCCGCCCGGTAGACAAAGGCATGCCTTGTCTACATTCATGTTTCACATATTTCGCCGTACATTCATAAAATAGTATCGGCTATTTATGCCTACGTTGCTTTTCGCAGGCGGGACGCATGCGCTCCCGGGGCATGCTGTCGGCATCGGACGTTAATCAAAAACCAGACGACCGATCACGTGCGATCTGTTGGATTCAATCCTGTCTAAAAAAATTGTTGTGCTTTGATATTGCCCCAAATTGTATATGCCTCCTGACGGCGGAACAATATCATTTCTTCCATAAGTTCCAGTGTATTTTAAATTCGACGAGCCATCCACCCTCCAATTAAACGTATATGTTGCGTTTGAATTATTATCGAATCTGATTCTCACCCTGTTGCCTTCCGATATCTCGGATATTTCGTAGACTACGCCTGTATTAGGTACTTTGCCGCTCGTCCCGCCGGAATTGCCGGTTAATATTTCTGTCGGATTTGACACTGTTGTTGTGATAGTAGTTACATCTTTTGTCGCTTCGATAACATCGCGTATAGTACCAAGTGGATTTCTACTTCTGCCACCTCCGCCACTGTTTTGGTTTTTGTTGGCCTGCTCTTGGGCAGGTTTATTCTCTTGAGGAGCAGGACTCGCGGTCTCTATATTCTCTTGAGGTGCAGGTCTCGCGGTATTTGCACTGGCCTGAGCCTGCTGAGGGAACGCTGACTCTAACAGTCTGGGGGTCAATTTATAAATAAGTTCCCCGATGTGTCGGCTGCTATCGCCATCCGATATGCCGCGGCTGGTAGTTTTTTCAGTCGATTTAATATCCATCATCGAAATGATTATGCGGACATCGCCATCTTCCTTGAATATTTCCGACGCAAAGACATAATCCGCCATCAACCAATCCCCGATATCCATCATGTCTTCGTCTTTATAAATACCGTTTTCCTTTTGGTAAGTCGAACTTGAGGAAATCTTGTCGGTGTTGTTTCTGGCAACAATGCTGTACGCGCCGGTTCCTTTAAGGAAGTCTTCCAGGGCATCTCTTGCCGCAAGCTTGTTTATGTCGTTTACAGCGGCGTTGCCCGCCGGCTCCAGAACGACAGCCACCTTTGGTTTTTGCTGGGCGGGCAGATATACGCAGAAAAGAAAGGCCGCCACCGGCAGCATGTATTTAAATATGCGGATGAGTTTGATGTTGGTCATGTTGCTTTCTCCTTGTTTGCCTTGCCCTTACAGGGCGGCGTATGTTTTTATTTCCCTACCCGGGGCGACGGCGCGTTGCGCCTTTGCCCCGGGCTGTTATGCCAAGCCCCTTCAGGGCTTTTGAACGCGCGCTAAAGGCGCGCGTTTATTACACGACGGCGGGGACGCATGCGCTCCCAGATTCCTTACCGCAACGTGACGGTCAGCGGATCCGTCAGGTTAAATGGGATTACGGTTTCAGGCGCGATCACAGCCGGATTGCCGCGTGTCGCCAGCGCAACGCCCACACCCGTTGCCGCGCCCGCGCCCGCGCCGATGCCTGCGCCTTTTGCGCCGCCGGCGATAGCTCCGATAGCCGCGCCGATGCCTGTACTGGCCCCGGTTACAGCCACGTTTTTACCAACGGAACCCGGAGCGTCCATGTTGTATTCATTCGTCCTGATTGCGGCCTGGCTGCCGTCGGCAAGCGTAATACCCGTAAGCGTCACGGATATCGTGGCGACTCCCTTGACCCGTCCGCCGGGATCGGATTCCGAAACAACGCCTCTGACTGTAGCGCCGCGACGCGCGACGATCCGTCCGCCATAGCTGATGTCTTCATTGAGTATCAACGTAAACCCATCGCCGGTCTTGCTTGTGTCGGTGGAAATCTCCGAAGATGTAATTACCCTGACCGGCGTTCCAGCCGCCAGAGTCGCCTGAGTTGTTTTCGGTTCAGCAGGTTTTTGCGTTGCCGCCGTTTTGGCAGCCGACTGCGCTTTGCTCCGTCGCGCTTCCAGTTCCTTGCGCCTGACTTCTCTTTCCAATTCCAGACGTCGCGCCTCGGCGGCGGCTAGCCTGGCTTCTTCAGCCAACCGGGCCTGTTCGGCTTCGGCCTTTGCCTTTGCTTCCGCAGTCCTAGCCTGCTGCGCCTGTTGTTTTGCGTCGGCAAGAGCTTTTTCGGCTTCTGCCTTTACTTTTTCTGCGGCCAACCGGGCTTCCTCTTCCGCCTGAGCCTGTTCGGCAGCCAATCTGGCTTCCTCTTCCGCCTGAGCCTGTTCAGCAGCCAATCTGGCTTCTTCGTCTGCCTGAAACTGTTCGGCAGCCAATCTGGCTTTTTCAGCGGCATCAGATTTCCGGCTATCCAGCATCTGCCAGGCGAAAAAGCCGCCGCCGGCAAGAACAACTGCCGCTAATGCCGCTATTACAATAGTTTTCATGCCTGATGACGCATTCTTTTTGGGTTCCGCGAAAGACCGATTTTCCGTTTGCCGCTGGATATTATCTTCAGTTGCCGCATATGTATGCGCCTGTTTCACCGTATCATTAATTTCGACTTTACTTCCGCAGCCGCTGCAAAAGAGACTGCCATCATCCATCGAACTACCGCATTTTTCGCAAAACATATTACTTCTCCATATGCATCCGCTACCTGCATTCCGCAACCGGTCTGACCTGAACCCGACCTTCGTTTGAATTGACCGGGTTTAACTTTTTGTATCAAATGTTACAAATATTCATTTTACAAGCAAATCTCAATGATACGCAAACGCTTTTTTGTGAATCGGTTGTATTAGTTGAGGTTTTCGGATAAAGAGTTCATTAATTTTTATAAAAATTTCGTGAAACGCCTAAACCATTGTTAGATAAAGAAATATCGAATGTAAATACGTAACATTTGATACAAACGGTAACATTTCGGAAAGCTCTGATTAGTTGCCTGTGCGGGATGAAGCGCAAGGCGCACGGAACGCAGAAACCGAGGCATATATAGAAATATATCGAGGTTACGTGTACCGCGCAACACAGCGATTCGCCCGCACGGGCAATTAATCAGCGCTTTCATAGGGCATTGGGACGACGGGACTGGTTCGTATAAAGCGATAACCAAGAATACGGAGAAGGAATATGTTTTGCGAAAAATGCGGTAGTTCGATGGACGATGGCAGTCTCTTTTGCAGCGGCTGCGGAAGTAAAGTCGAAATTAATAATACGGTGAAACAAACGCAAACATCCGCGGCAACAGAAAACAAAGACTGTCCGCAAACGGAATACCGGTCTTACGCTGAACCCAAAAAGAACGCAGCGGCTGGCGTGAAAATCATTGTTATTGCCGCGATAGCGGCGGTTGTTCTCGCGGGAGGCGGATTTTTCATCTGGCAAATGATGGACAATCAAAAGTCCGTAGCCGCCGAACAGGCCCAGGCTCAGGCGGAAGAAGACGCCAGATTAGCCGCCGAGCAGGCGGAAGAAGACGCCCGGTTAGCCGCCGAGCAGGCCCAGGCGGAAGAAGACGCCAGATTAGCCGTCGAACAGGCCCAGGCGGAAGCCGAAAAGGTTAGAGCGGAAGCCGAAAAGGCTCTGGCCACCGCAAAACGACAGGTACAGCAGGCTAAAAGTGCTGAAGCGAAGGCAAAGGCAGAAACAGAGCAGATCAGATTAGCCGCTGAAGCTAGTGCCGCTGATGAGGCCAAGCGTAAGGAATTGGAAGCGGAAATCAGACGCATGGAATTGGAAATGGAAGAGCGGCGGCTTATGGCGGAGTTGGCGACTATGCAGAAATCAAAGAAACCGGCCACGACGCAGGCAGCCCCTGCGCCGACACAGGTAACTCTGGCTGCGGGAACGCCGATCAAGGTAATTACGTCCTCGGAGATATCCACTAAGTCAAACAAAGCCGGTGACGGATTTACGGTGATACTTAACGAAGACATTACACAGGGCGGCCGCATTATTGCGCGGCGTGGCGCGGCGGTCAGAGGCGTAATTTTCGAATCCGATCCAGGCGGCCGGGTCAAGGGTGTAGCCACAATGTCTTTGAGATTGAGCGGTCTGACACTGAACGACGGCGGTCAGGCTGCAATCATCACAAATGAATACAGCGTGGATGCTCCCGGTTCTGTTGGAAAAGACGTTGGCACGACTGCCGCCGCTTCTGGCCTCGGCGCGGCTATAGGCGCTATTGCCGGGGGAGGTAAAGGCGCGGCAATCGGCGCGGGCGCGGGCGCGGCGGGTGGTGTGGGCGTCGCGTTGGCGACACGCGGCAATCCGGCCGTAATTGAGCCTGAAACCGTAATTACGTTCAACCTTGCGGCTCCGCTAATCGTTACGATGAAGTAAATATGAGATAACAAGTACAAGTAAACAAGGAGAAAGTACATGAGGTATCTGAAAAACGCGGGATTTATTTCAACGGCAATACTATGGATGTTCTTTTTATCGTCTGCGTCAGTTATCGGCCAAACCGGTGAAAGTATAGAAGATCTGGAGGCGCGAATAAAACAGCTACAGGAAGAAAAAAAACTAATGGAGGAGGGGCAACGTCAAGCCGCTCCGTCTGTTCCGGTTCAGCCGGCGGGGTCGCAACCGACTCAAGCGCAGCCGCGTGTAACACCGGTCTCCGTAACAACACAGGCGGTATTGGGCAGCGATATAAAGACATATCGGGTTGAAGGCCAGATAAGTGAATTTACATCATCAAGCAAGCCTGTAAGCATGATGGGCAATGAATTCAGGCAAGGCGTTACGGCAACGGGAAGAGGTGGTTCCGCATATTATAATCTAAACTCTCAATACACAAATATGTCCGGAGTATATGGGCCGACGGATAGTGCCGGTGCCGGTTCCACTGCAACTCTGACAATATTTGGCGACGGTAACAGTCTGGCATCTTTTGAAATGCGGTCTGGTAACGCGCCTATACCGTTTAATGTAAAAATAACTGGCGTGGCAATACTAAGGATTGAATATAGTGTAAAGGGAAATGGCCCCTTTGTCGTAACCGACGCTGTATTTTCTTCAGAGCCGGTAAACGCGTATCCGTCGACCCTGATCACGACGGATGAACAACCTACGATTCATGTATTGGGCAGAGATATTAAGGCTTATCGGGCCGAAGGTATTTTAAGTGAATTTACATCAACATTAAACAAACCTATAAGCATGACAGGTATTGAATTCCGGCAGGGCGTTGTTACAAAGCAGCTATCTGCTACGGATTTTGGGGGTACTGGTTCAATTTATTATAATCTGAATAATCAATACATGAGCATGTCCGGATTATATGGGCCGACGGATGGCGCAGGCAATGTCGGTACTGCAACGCTGACAATATTTGGCGATGATAACACGCTGACTTCTTTCGAAATGCGACCGGGTGATCCACCGATACCGTTTAATCTAAATGTAGCGGGTGTAACACAACTAAGGATTGAATATAAAGTGAGTAATTCTTGGCGATCATTCGACTATCTTGGTCCATATGCCGTGGTCGATATGGCGCTTTCACAAGAGACGTTCGTATCAACACCAGGCGGTGGAAGCGCCGGGCTGCCTCAATACCTATCTACGCCAGGTGGCGGAGGTGCCGGGCTGACTCGAATAACTACAGTGCCCGCGGGAACGCCAATAAGGGTGACTGCCGCTTCAAGGATTTCCACGGAAACCGCTAAAGCCGGCGATGGATTCAGGATGACTCTGGCCGCTGATATAACGGATGGCGACCGTGTAATAGCGTCGCGCGGCGCAAATGTTATAGGCGTGATTTCTGAATCAGACCCCGAAGGAAAGACCAAAGGCGTCGCAACAATGTCTTTGACGCTTACAGGCTTGACGTTTCCCGATGGCAGGCAGGCCCCGATCAGAACAAATGTACATAGCGTTGATGCGGCGGGCGGCGTTGTGACGGAGGTGAAAAATATAACAGGTACTATTTTCGGCCCAAAAAGCAAAGCCAAAAATACCATCGACAAGGCGCTGACGATGCCGGCAGTGATTGAACGCGGAAAAGATATCACGTTCAACCTGGCCGCTCCCCTGCCTGTCGCCGTGAAATAAAGAGCTGTTAACAGGAGGTATAAAGGCGAAATAAGGAGCCGCGTTTTGCGCCGCCTGCGGGGCGGCTGCCACCGCTCGGCAACAACCCGAGGGGCAGCGAACACGGCATCCTGACGGGTGCGCTTCGACGCTACCTGACAAAAAGATGGAAAACCTGAAAAAATTTTCAGACCGACGCGAAGCACTATGACGCGTACATTGTCGATTATCGGCGGAATCTTTTCGATAATAATGGGCACGCTATTCACGTTTGGCAGCGTGTCCCTGATAAAAGCCGGGGTCGGCACGGCAGGCACGGCAAGCATAACCCTTTCCAGGTTAATTAATCTGTTATATTTGACATGTCGGGTTTTGCTTATCATGGCAATTATCGCGATAGTCGGCGGCGCGGTTTCAAAGAAAATGGTTTGGGGTTCATGTACGGCGCTTATTGCCGGGCTTATTGGCCTTATTATGGCGACGGCATACATTATCGTAACGAAACGAGTTATTACCGAAAGCGTTCTTGCCCGCGTCCCCAGCGCACGCGTCTATAGAATTTCTTGCAGGATTCGTGATGACCGCATTGCTTGTAGCTCCAATGGCGCTTATAGCTCTCGGCGGTCTGCTCGGCATACTGACGCCTAAAAAATAAAGTATACGTGACACGGTTTTAAAGAGTATTATGGCGTCGTCTGCAAAGTCACAAGGCAATCTGTCCGGCACGGTTCATTGAAAGCCAAGGAGCAGTATATGTTTAAAATGCGTTTAATTCCCGTCCTGCTTACAGGGCTGATTTTCCTGTCTGCGCAATCGGCGTCGGCAATTATGTTGCGAAGGGACATAGTAGAGCGTGTGCCGGTAGAACGGCTGGCGAAGAATATGGAAGAAAAAATCAGAGAGTCTCCGAATAACGCGCAGGCTGTGTTGAACCTCGCCAGACTGCACGCGATGGCTTATTCGCTTCGCGCCGAAGAAGTGCCGGTAAACATGATAAATCCGAATGTTGTCTGGTTCGGGGACGCGCCGCCCCTGGTGCCTTTCAGAGCGGTAACAGGTACCGAAGACAGTGAGAGGCTCAAGGCCGCTAACGTACATCTTGAATCCGCGATTAACCTCTACGACAAGGCTCTTGAACTGAAACCGGACGATCAGCTGGCGCAACTCGGACGCGCATGGCTTCTTACTCAAACAGACAGGAAAGCCGACGCTGTTGCCGCGCTCAGGAAAGTGGTTGAAATAAGCTGGGAAGCTCTTAAAGACGCAACGATTGGAGTAATGGATGAGAGGGCAGGGTATCTCATTAAAGCCGATGCTGATGCCGCGCTCAGACAACCTTCCGTAGCTGGAACGATTGGAGGGAGGTCGATAATGGATGAGGGGGCAGGTTATCTCATTCCATTGCTTGATGCCGAAAAGGATAGGGACGAGATCGACATTCTTAAAGAACGCGCCGGCAAGTTGAGTAAACTTCCTGTGCGAATACAGTTTCTACGTCCGGTATCACCGATAGCCGTTCCTTTGCGGGATGGTTTAAAGGCGGTCGATATCGAAGACCGCAACGCGAGTGTTACGTTCGATGCCGATGGCGCCGGGCTTAAAAAATGGACGTGGATCAATAACGATGCCGCGTGGCTCGTTTACGATCCAAAGCAAACCGGCATTATTGAATCAGGATTGCAGTTATTCGGGAATGTGACATTTTGGCTGTTCTGGGAAACCGGCTACGATGCGCTCTGCGCCCTTGACGACAATGGTGATGGGCGGTTGACAGAAAATGAGCTCACGGGTCTGGCGCTTTGGCACGATGCCAATGGCAACGGAATCAGCGATCCCGGCGAAGTGAAGCCGCTTTCCGAATACGGCATAGCGGCTCTATCGTGCGGGTTCAAGCGCGATCCCAAACACCCTGACAACATTGCGGTCTCAAAGCATGGCGTGACTTTTGTCGATGGCGGCACACGTCCGACGTTCGATCTTATTCTGCATCCGGCGGAATAACCCCAATACTTCATACCGATTCCGGCAGACGTGCGACATGAATAATAGGGCATTGATTTATCCGCCAGGATTGTATTACATTATGTAATATTGAATATGGAGATTGAATATGAATAGCCGGATAACTACCGCGCGGATTCCGGTGGAAACCAGGAACAAACTTTTTGCGTTGGCCAGAATCAAGAATAAGACGAAATCTGACATTATCAAGGAGTCCCTGGATATGTATTACGAGCAGGAAGAAGATGAACTGGATTCCTTTGCCATTGGCGAACCTTTCTTCGGCAGGTACGGTTCCGGTGAAAAAGATCGGGCGACCGGTTACAAGAAACGCATTAAGGGAAAAATTGCCAGGAAGTTGTCATTGGAAAGGAAATCCGAATGCTGACATCCATACTGGTGGATGCCGGCCCGCTCATCGCTCTTTTTGATTCCAGCGAAAGGCATCATCGCGCGATAAAAACCTTCCTGAAAAAACGTCCGTACCGTTATGTCAGTACGCTTGCGGTTTTTACCGAAGTCTCACATATGCTGGATTTCAGCATATACGCACAACGGGATTTTTATGAATGGGTGATGTGCAAGGGTGTAATTATAAGCGACATCAACCAGAACGATATGCCACGGCTCGTGGAACTTACCGCTAAATACGCCGATCTTCCTATGGATTTCGCCGACGCTACTCTCGTCATAACGGCGGAAAAAACCGGCATACGTGAGGTAATCAGCATGGACAAAGACTTTGATTTATACAGATTGCCCGGCAAAGAACGGATACACAATGTTTATCAATGAATGATTTATGAATAAAAAAAGACTTTTTCTGATTGACGGCATGTCGCATATATACCGGGCGTACTACGCCGTGCGCGGCCTCACGAACGCGCAGGGACTGCCTACAGGCGCGGTTTTCGGCTTTACCTCGATGCTTCGCAAACTGATTGAGACACAGAAACCGGACTACATCGGAGTCGCTATGGACCTGCACGGCACGGTTGCGCGTCGCGAAAAATACGCGGAATACAAGGCCACGCGCAAGCCCATGCCGGATGACCTCATTCCGCAGATCCCCTGCATACGGCGTCTCTGCGCGGCGTTTCACATCCCGGTCATCGACCTTGAGGGACACGAAGCCGACGACGTGATTGGCACGCTGTCAAAAAAGGCGGGCGATAGAAATTTGCAAACCGTCATTGTGACAAGCGACAAGGACATGATGCAACTTGTCGCCGACGACGTAGCTGTTCTCGACACGATGAAGGACAGCCTTTTCATCGATGCCGCCGGCGTTGAAAAAAAACTCGGCGTTCGCCCCGATCAGGTAGCCGACCTTCTGGGATTGTGGGGAGACGCTTCCGACAACATTCCAGGCGCGCCGGGAATCGGGGAAAAAGGCGCGCGCGAACTGATTCAGTCTTTTGATACGCTTGATAATCTCCTCGCAAATTTCGACAAGGTGAAAAAGAAAGCGCAGTTTGAAAGCCTGCGGGATAATCGTGAAACCATTCTCATGAGCCGTGAGCTTGCCGTGATTCGCCGCGACCTTCCAGTTGAACTGAATCTGGAAGAACTGGCACTCGACGAACCTGACAGAAAAGCCGCTTTCGAGCTTTTTTCCGAACTGGGTTTCAAATCGCTGGCGGAGGAATATTTTGACGGCGGCGAGGAAAAATCTATCAGGGGAAAATGGTTGACTGATAAAGATACTGAAAGTTTTATCAACGCCACGCGCCTTGCCTCGCGCGTTTATGTTGACATGATGTATTCCGGAAGCGCCGTCGAACGCCGCAAGCCGGATACCGCATGCGTTCTATGCGGTGAAAGCAATGAAGCAACGCTGATAGATCTCGGCGCGGCCGCATGGTTGGACTGCTGGCGGAGACTTACGAAAAATTCCGGCGCGCGGATCGCCTGCTGGGACGCGAAGCTGTTTCTGGAAATGCAGAAGACTATGCAAATCTGCCCGGCGCGTATTCCAGACGACGTTATGCTTGTAGCGTTTCTGACCGCGCCGAACGCGGGCGATTTTTCGATAAACCGCTGGGCGCTTGATGAAGCGCGCGTTTCACTCGCCGTGGAGAAAAAGCCTAAACAGGCGTCATTCCTTCATGAACCGGAAAGGAACGAGGAAAATCTCTGCCGGCGCATGGACGCGCTGCGGCGTCTGGACAAAACTTTATCCGCGCGCCTTGATGAAATGGAACTACGCCGGGTTTACGATGAAATAGACCTGCCCTTGACGCCTGTACTTGCGGACATGGAACTGGCGGGCGTAAGGGTTGACCGCGCGATACTGCGGGAAATGTCCGCGTCGATGGAAAAGATGCTGGCTGGTCTGACCGAACGTGTTTACCAGGCGGCCGGCATGGAGTTCAACATCAATTCCCCAAAACAACTGGGCGAAATCCTTTTTGAAAAACTCAACCTTCCCGTTCTTAAAAAAACACGCAAGACCGGAGGCTATAGCACCGACCAGGGGGTGCTGGAAGAACTGGCCCAAACGTATGATCTTCCCAGGCTGATTCTTGAATACCGGCAGGTCGCAAAGCTCAAGTCCACCTATGTTGACGCGCTGCCGGCGCTGATAAGTCCTGAAACCGGGCGCGTTCACGCCTCGTTTAACCAAACCGGCACGGCGACGGGAAGGTTGTCGAGTTCCGATCCGAATTTGCAGAACATTCCGATACGATCTGAAATGGGACGGCTTATTCGCGCCGCCTTTGTCCCTGAAAAAGGAAATTTGCTGATATCCGCCGATTATTCCCAGATTGAACTGAGGATACTTGCACATTTTTCAGGCGACGAAGTTCTCGTCGACGCGTTCAGGTCGGACGAGGATATTCACGACAGGACGGCGCGCGAGGTTTTCAGCGAAGAGGAGTTAAAGAACCGTTCGGAATGCCGGCGCAGGGCCAAAGCCATAAACTTCGGAATAGTTTACGGGCAATCGGCGTTCGGCCTGTCGCAATCGCTTGGCATCTCGCGCGACGCGGCGCAGATGTTCATCAACTCCTATTTCAGGCGGTATCACGGCGTCCGCGCCTGGCTTGACGCCATCGTGGAAGAAACGCGCAAGACCGGCGTTACAAGGACGCTTTACGGGCGCCTGCGGCAGATACCCGACATAAACAGCCGTGATTTTAACGCGCGGAGCTTTGCCGAACGTACGGCCGTAAACAGCCCGATTCAGGGGACGGCGGCGGACATTGTAAAAATCGCGATGATCAATATCGCCCGCGAATTGAGGGAGCGGAAAATGCCGGCGAAAATCATTTTGCAGGTTCATGACGAACTGGTGCTGGAAGCGCCGGAAGCGGAAGCGGAAGCCGTCGGCTGTCTGGTAAAAGAAAAAATGGAAGGAGCGGCGGAACTCCTGGTTCCGCTCAGGGTTGACCTAAACATTGCCGACAACTGGATGGACATGAAATAGAGTGCGCGATATAAAGCAGGCTTTCATGAACACAAAAGAAATCTGTGCAATAATTCTGGCGGGCGGCAATAGCCGCCGCATGAGTCAAAACAAAGCCCTGATTGATATCGACGGCCGTCCGCTCGTTGAGATTATGGCGAAACGCGCGTCGCCGCTGGCGGACAAAGTATTCATCTCAGCGAACAATCCGGAACTCTTCAGCTTTCTGCCGTTTCAGGTCGTTCATGATATATGCCCGGATCAGGGACCATTGTCAGGACTCCAGGCGGTTATGCAAGGGTATATTTATACGCTCTACATCACGCTTGCATGCGATCTTCCCCGCCTGCCTGCTTCGCTTATCAGCCGTATGCTGGATGCAACGGAAGGTTTTGACGCCGTCATTCCACGAACAACTGACGGCATGGCGCATCCGCTCGCGGCCGTATATCGCCGCACCTGCCTTCCCGTTATTGAAGACGCCCTGCGAAACAAAGCTAATAAGGCTATCGCCGCCTTTACCGGAGGCGGCCTGCGCATTCGCTGGATGGAACCGGCGGAAGGGGGATTTACGGACGGAGATCTTGTCAATATCAACACCCCTGAAGATTTGCGACGGTTTGCCGGAAAAGTTCCTGTAAAACCTTGCCCCGTGAGCGCGGGCGTCCAAGCCGGCGAAAAACCGCGTGTTTATTAATATCTCACCTTTCGTTCATATTATTGGCTTTTTATGCTTTCGCGGCTTTTCGCTGGCGGGACGCCCGCGCTCCCAGGGGATTTACGGACGGCGATCTTGTCAATATCAACACCCCTGAAGATTTGCGACGGTTTTTACCTCTTTAGATATACTTTGTTGTAAAGTGTATCATCATGTATAACGTGGCAAATGAAGCCATCGCCGGTTACGGCGGCGAATTGACGGCGGTTAAAGGAGCGAAATGAGCAAAAAGGTATTTCTTATGGCGGTTATGAGCATGGCGGGAATGGCGCTTTCCTGCAATACGGACAATACGCCTCAACTTGGAAAAGCATCGGTTGATAAAGTCTTAAAGGCGATGACACTGGAAGAAAAAGTCCAGTTGTTGATTGGAACGGGAATGGCAGGTTTCCCGGACGATAGCG
>Ga0082212_10004174_pt1 | contig 20142 bp, 18 predicted proteins | sample TergutNt197P3_FD_71548 | JGI IMG/M metagenome (GOLD analysis project Ga0082212, IMG submission 71548) | Neocapritermes taracua P3 segment gut microbial communities from Petit-Saut dam, French Guiana - Nt197 P3 | ecosystem: Host-associated > Arthropoda: Insects > Digestive system > Gut ... | reverse complement strand
TCGGCCGCAAACGCATTTACCTGGCCGGACTTTTGGGACTCAGCCTCAGTATCCTGGCCTGCCCCTTTTCCCCCGGCGGCGGCGCGCTCATCGCCCTGCGCTTTCTTTCCGGCGTGTTCAGCGCCATGATGTTCTCCAGCTCCATCGCCATAGTGGTATCGGTGGTTCCGCCGTCCATGCGGGCCAGGGCCCTGGCCCTGAACACGGCCTCGGTATATCTGGCCCTGGCCGCCGGGCCGGCCGCCGGAGGTTTTTTAACCTATTACCTCGGCTGGCAAAGCATCTTTTTTATTTCCGCAGCCCTCACCGCCTGCGCCAGGATCCTGGCCGGCATGTTCATCAAGGGCGAATGGGCCGAGGCCAGGGGCGAACCTTTTGACGCCAAGGGCTGCCTCATCTTTGCCTGCGCCCTTTTTGGACTGATCTACGGTTTTTCCAATCTGCCCCAAGTTCGGGGCTTTACCTTTGTCTGCGTTGGGCTCCTGGCCCTGATCGCCTTTGTGGCCTTTGAAAAAAGAACCCTTTATCCCCTGCTGGATGTAAAGCTTTTTTTCGCCAACCGGATCTTCAGCCTGTCCTGCCTGGCCGCCTTGATCAATTACGCGGCCAATTCCGCCACCAGCTTTTTGCTCAGTCTTTATCTGCAATATGTCAAGGGGTTGGATGCCGATGTCGCCGGATTGGCGTTGATTGCCCAAGCCCTGGTCCAGGTGGGCGCCTCCCTGGCCGCGGGCAGGCTGTCAGACAGCCATGCCCCGGCCCGCCTGGCCACCGGCGGCATGCTCCTATGCGCCTTGGGACTCTGCGGCCTGAGCCTGGCCGGCGAGGGCAGCTCCCTGGCCTACCTGATCGTCTGCCAAATCATTATCGGACTGGGTTTCGGACTTTTCTCCTCGCCCAATACCAATATGATCATGAGTTCTGTGGAAGAAAAACACTACGGGCAAGCCTCGGCCAGCGCCGGCACCATGCGCATGGTAGGGCAGGCTCTGAGCATTGGGCTGGCGGCCATGGCCATTTCCATCTTTGTGGGTAACAGCCCTCTCTCCCCCGCCCTTTATCCCCAGTTGATCTCCAGCTTCCGCCTGACTTTCGGGATCTTCACCGTCCTCTGTCTGCTGGGGGCTTACGCCTCCAGCGTCCGGGATAAAAACGGCTGAAGGAATCCGGGTGTAAGGCTTTCTGGCGTTTACATCCACTTCCAGTCGTGGATGCCAAGTTCCACGGAGGCGATGCCGTTGTAGCGGTTGAGGCGCGGAGAGTAGGCCAGGCGCAGTTTGCGTCCCCTGTCTTCCCGGCTGAAAGTCTGCCTCCAGATCTTGCCCTTCAGGGTAAGTCCGCTTTGTTCATCCAGAATATCCAGGATGGAGAGGGAGGAGCGGGAGTATACGGCGCGGAGGATTACGGGGGGGGAGACGAATACCGGCTCATGGTTGCCGATGCCGAAAGGCTGCAACAATTCCAGTTCTTTCAGGGTGGTCAGGTTGGTGCTTTCGGCCAAGCCGGGTTCGCCGTCAATGGCGATTTTTTTGGCGGCCTGGACCCCGCCGAGCCGGTCTTTGACGGCGCTGTCAAAGGTTTCCTGGAATTCTTCCAGACGGTCGGGGTTCAGGCTGATGCCGGCGGCCATTTTATGGCCACCGAAATCGGCGAAAAGGGAGGAGCTTTCGGACAGGGCGGCGTAAAGATCAAAGTCGCCGGCGCTGCGGCCGGAGCCTTTGAGCCTGGCCCCGTTATCGCAGAGGATGATGGTGGGGCGGTGGAATTCCTCGGCGATGCGCGAAGCCACGATGCCGATGATGCCCATGTGCCAGTCCGGCTGGTAAAGCACCAGGCCCAGGCGTCCGGCGGCCGCCTGTTCCAGGGCCTGTTCCCTGGCAGCGGCCTGGATCTGTTCCTCGGCGCTTCGGCGTTCCTTGTTAAGCCCGTCCAGCTCCTTGGCCAGCTCCTTGGCTTCTTCCCGGTTTTGGGTGAGCAGGAGGCGCAGGGCGGTTTCGTTTTTGCCCAGGCGTCCGGCGGCATTGATGCGCGGACAGAGATTGAATACCACCTGCCCCGCTCCCAGCGGGGCGTTGGGGGCATAGTTGCATACGTTTTTCAGGGCGGCCAGCCCCGGCCGTTTGGCCTCGGCCAGGGCAAGCAGACCGTTTTTGACCAGGATGCGGTTTTGGCCTGAAAGATCCGAGACATCCGCCAGGGTGCCCAGGGCAACCAAATCAAGCAGGGGACGTATATCCAGGCGGGGGAAACCCTGTTCCGCCAGCAGCCGTCCCACTCCGGCCATGAGCATGAAGGCCGTGCCCACTCCGGAAAGGTGGGGACAGGGGGAAGCGGCGATGGTGGGGGAACATATGGCATCGGCCTCCGGCAGGGCGAGGGGGGGCAGGTGGTGGTCCGAGATGATTACCCGCAGCCCCAGGCTGTGGGCGGCTTTGACCTCTTCATGATTGCTGATGCCGCAATCCACGGTCAGGATCAGGCGGACGCCCTGGCCGGCCAAGCGCCGCAGATCCGGGATATTCAGGCCGTATCCGGCTTGCAGGCGATTGGGGATATGGGTCATAACCTCCAGGTTGTGCTGGCGGAAAAAATCCGCCACCAGGGCGGTGGCGGTGATGCCGTCCACGTCATAATCACCCCAGACGGCGATTTTTTCCTTGCTTAGAACGGCCTGGGCCAGGATGGAAGCGGCCGCGAAAAGCCCCGGCCAATTTTCCAGAGGAGAGAGATAACGCAGGCCGGGGTTCAGAAAAAAGGCCATGTCCTCCTGGCTGCGCAAACCTCTTTGCCAGAGCAGTTTCGCCAGAAATACCGAGATTCCCAGGTCCCCGGCCCATCCGGACAGGGCCGGCGGCGGCGGATCTGTCGGTGGATGGCGCGGCGCCCAGGTGTGCGGAGTCATTTTTTACCCTTCTTCCTCAATGTCCTCAGTCTGTTCAAGTACACGCAGGTAAAGATCTCCCTTCAGTTTTCCCAGTTTCTTGCCCAGGCCGCGCAGGCGTATGGGAATGCCGGGCTTGAATTCCGGGGGCAGATTAAATTCCACCACCCGGCCCTTGTCGGCAAAACCGTGCCGCACCTGCAAGCGTACCCGTGTTCCTGGAAAAAGAGCCTCCGCGGGCAGAAACATTTCCTGTTCCTCGTCAATTTGCCGGCGCAGCCAGTCCCGCACCCCTCCTGCCCAAGCGCTTATTTTTTTGCCCGCGGCCAGGAGCAGGGGCCGGCCCGCCGGCCGGACGCCGACCTTGCGTTTCTTTTTAAGTTTACGCGGAGAGTTGGGGGCGGCGGGTTTGGCGGGCTTGCCATCATTGTGCCGCAAGTGGCTGTAAATATCTTCAAAGACATGCCGGGCAAAGGGATCGTTCAAAAGATCCCGCAACAGGTCTTCGCGGGTTCCCCGGCGTTCTTCGCCTGCCCGCGCCTCGCGTCCCTTTTCTCCGGAAGCGGCCTGCCGCCGGTAGGCCTTATGCGCTTCGGCCCTGGATTTGTCATCCGCGTTTTCTCCTGGGCCTTCCTGGGCATCGCGAGGACCGCCGGCGCTGAAGGAAGTATTGGCGTACTCACGCATCAGGAGCACATAGGCTTCGTTCAGGCGCTGGAACTGTTGGGCCGCATCCGGGAGATCCGGGTGCAGATCCGGGTGCAGATCAAAGGCCATCCGCCGGTAAGCCTGCTTGATGGCATTAGGTCCGGCGGAAGGGTCCAGCCGTAAAATCTTGAAACATTCCTTACGCGGGAGCATGGCGGCCCTATTTTTTATCCAGAAGCGCCAAGGCCGAGTCAAATTCAAAATGGGCCAGGCAGTTTTTCACCTGCTCCAGCAGGTTCTGGTCCAGCAAGCTTTCCAGCAGCGCCTGCTTGGTTTCATAGAAGGCCACCGCTTCGCCGTCGTCGTCTCTCAAGTAAGCCAGCAGGGTATCCAGGGCGGTCTGGGCTTCGGCTTTGTTTTCAGCAGATGGAGGAGGGGAGGCTTCCGGAGCCGCCGGCGGAGGCTGGTTTTGCAGTCCCAGGGCCTGGGTTAGAAAGAGCTGCACTTCGCGCAGGCGCGAGAAACAGGTCTTGGCCAGATCCGGATGATTGACGCCGCCGTCCTTGTGCGCGGATTCCAAATTTTTGGCCTTTTCGAAAAGATCGTCCACTCCGATGGAACCGGCCAGTCCCTTCAGGGTGTGGGCGATGCGGGTGGCTTCCTCAAGGTTGTCCGCGGCCACCGCGTTTTCGTAGGTTTTATCCATATCCTGGTAAAATTCCACGAACTGAACCAGAAGTTTGCGGTAGAGCTTCTGGTTGTTGCCCAGACGCTTCAGGGCATTCTCGTTGAAACCAGGCAAAGGCGGCAAAGATTCCTGCTGTTGGGTCATTGGTGTCCTCTCTGTTCTCAAGGTATTCACTTTGGATCCTTCCTGGGGCGGCAGCCAAGCCAGGCGCTGTTCCGGGGCCGGTCTGCTTCTCGCCGGATCTTCCGGAATGGGAAAATGCCGCACAAGGTCGTATATTTCACGCACCAGGTGTTCTTTTTTAACAGGCAGATTGAAGCGTTTGTCAGCCGTATCCTGTTCCACCGGCTGCCCTTTACGCAAAATCAGCCGGGCGCGCGCAGGGGCGGTGAGCAAAATCGGCGGAATCCAGCTCAGTCCTAAATCCTGGCGGATATGCCGGATAATCGTCTCCGCATCCAGGCTGTTCTTGGAATTTTCCAGCCAGACCAAGCGGTATCTTTCACCCTGGTCATAGTACCGGAGCATTCTGAAGGCTTCCTGGGCCGTATGCGCTTTATGCGTCCGCAGGCCGAGGGCCAGGAGCTGTTCTTCCAGGGAAGCGCCTTGTCCATCGTTTTTGCGGGCTTCCGTAAACTCCGGGGACGCGGGGGAAGCGTCCAGAAGCAAGATCGGCAGGCCCGCAAGCTCCAAAACCATCCGGCCGTAATGTAAATAATCCTCGCTTATGGATTGCAGCTGCAGCTTCAGATGCACGCTGGTCCCCTCACCCGGACAGCTTTGGATATGGATTTTTCCGTCCATGAGGTCAAGCAGTTTGCGGCATAAGACCAGACCCAGCCCGGCGCCGCCGAACTTCCTGGTGGAGGATCCGTCCACCTGGGTAAAGGTCTGGAAGAGGCCACCTACCTGTTCCTCGCTCATGCCGATGCCGCTGTCCCTTACTTCCAGCCGCAGGGTTACCGTGTCTCCGGTTCTTTTAATATCCTCCAGGCGGCAGAGCACGTCCACTCCGCCTTGTTCAGTAAATTTCAGAGCATTGCTTAACAAATTGCTGAGAATCTGTCCCAGGCGCAAGGCATCGCCGCTCAGGAGCGGCGGTTTTTCCGGAGAAACGCTCCAGTCCAGACGGATTTTTTTCTCCGCGGCCTGGGGCTGAAATTTGTTCAGAACAAACTCCAGCAGGGTTTCCATCCGGAAAGGCGCATAATCAAGGACAAACTGCTCTGACTCCAGTTTTGACAAATCCAGGATGTCGTTGATAATGCCGAGTAAATTATTAGATGCTTCATGGATCTTATCAAGATATATTTTTTGTTTGGAGGGAAGATCCGTTTTGAGCATCATGCCTGTGAGGCTGACGATGGCGTTCGTGGGAGTGCAGGTGCCCTGGTTCATATTGGCAAGAAATTCGCTCTTGACCCGGTTGACCGCCATGGTTTCATTGCTGGCCTGGGTTATTTCGCGGTTGCGTTCCGCCAGGGCCGCGGCCATATTTTCAAAGGAGCCGGCCAGACGTTTGAAATCTTTGTTGAGTTTTCCCGCCGGGCCGAGGTTCGCGCCGTTTCGGTGCAACAGAAGGTGCGCCGGCTTTAACATGCCTAAATAGCTCAATAATCCTGAAAGACCCAGGGAAACCAGAATGGATAAGAAGATCATCGACAGGTCAAAGGCAAAAAGCCGTTCAGTCCGGTGATAAGCCTGGTCCGCGATCATGTACAAGATCAGGCCTTCGGCCAACGGTATGCGCTCGTAGGCGGCCACCATGCGTTTGCCGTCCTTGCCGGTGGAGGTGAAAAAATCCGTCTCTTGCAAGGATTGTTGCCGCAGTTCCCACAGGGAAGAGGCGATCTCCCCGGTCACATCACTAGCCCCGGCGGGGTAAAGAGGCATGACGCTGCCGACCGCGTCCAGGGCGAAGAGCTGGCCTTCCGCGAATATGCTTGTGGGTTTGTAATAGTCCAGAAAGTTTGGATTTACGGAAAGGAAGATCCGGCCGAGGGTTTCACCCGGTTCGTTCAGCCTGGGCGCGGCCAGGTTGAGCACGGCGCGCCCGGTGAAAGGATCCGGCAGAAAAAGGCCTGAGGCATATTCCTGGGGCGGGATGTTGACGCCGGGCCGGAAATTTTTGGCCGCGGCCAGGACGTTGCCGGCCGGATCAGTAAGGTAGATGTTTTCATAATACGGGCTGGCCGGCAGAAAATCCGCGAGTTTCGCTGAAGAAAGGTCCGGTAGGGCGGCGGCGGCCGACATCAGGCCGCGGGCGTTCCGCAGAACGGTTTCCGGGCTTAAGGACAGGAAATCCAGTTGCAGGAGATAATTCTGTTTCAGGTTCGCATCCGTGCCTGTCCTGGACGAGAGGCTGGAAAAGGCCAGGAAGCCAGCCATCGGGAACAGGCAAATCGCCAGGATCAGATAAATGGCGGAACGTATGGTGTTTGGCCGCAACATTTTGTTCCTTACTCCACGGCTATCGCGTCAGGCCAGTAAGGCAGCAGGTGGGCGATAAAGCCGCAGGCCGCATCCCACTGCCGCTCGTCGATCAGGAGCCGCAATTTTTCCGAGCGGCCGGCGCCCGCATAACGGCGCAGGGCGCTGCCCCCCTTGTTGAAAAAAGCTCCCGCCTCGGCATGGTCATTATTCAGCCTCGTGTATAGTTCACGCAGAAAACGCCCCACTTGCCCGGACCTGTCCGGATGCACCGGCAGCCAGCGCCGCAAAACTGTAAAAAGGGCGTCCTGGGCCACGGGTTTGGGGAGATAATCATCCATACCGGCTTTCCGGCAGGCTCCAAGCTCCTGGGGACCGTAGCCGGCGGTCAAAGCAATGATCGGGATGTGCCCGGCTCCCAGATAGTTGTCCTGGCGGATGCGCCGGGCGCTTTCAAAGCCGTCCATGTCCGGCATCTTCGGAGCCATGAGCACCAGATCGAAGGGCCGGCCGCGTCTGGCGGCGGCAAGGGCCTTTAGGACCTCGCTCCCGTTGCCCACCGCGCATACCTCCATCCGGGCCGCGGTCATCAGGGATGCGGCAATTTGCTGGTGCAACCGATTGTCTTCGGCCAGCAGGACCCGCAGACCGGCAAAATCATCCTGGTTTTCCAGGGGTGAGGCTTCATCCTTCGCGCCGTTGAGCAAATCCAGGGTATCCAGCATCAAGGAAGCCTGGATGGGAGTGGGCAGGAAGGCGTCCGCCCCGCCCTTTTCCACCATGTAACGGACTTCGTTGCGGCTGAGGGAGGAGGTGACGATGATTTTGGGAATTTTTTCCAGGCGCATACGCTCGCGAATCTGCCGGATGATTCCCTCCAGGTCCAGGGCCGAGTTGCGCCAGCCCAGGATCAGAAAGTCGTACCCGTCGCCCTGGGCATCGGCCTCGACCAGCGCGCTCAAGGCTGGGGGAACATGTTCGAATACGCTCACCCGCATGGAGAAACCGTTTAAAAGGTTGGTATGCAGGAGCCTGGAGGAGGAATCGGCATCGCAGAGCAGCACATGTTTATCCTCCACCAAGTTTGTGGCCTGGTGCTGGTTTTCCGCCTGGTATCCAAGGTGCACCACGCAGGAGCAGATAGTGCCGCGTCCGGGTTCGCTGTTGATAGATAATTCTCCGCGCATCATCCGGACAATCCGGTAAGCCAGCAGTAAACCCAGGCCGTGGCCATGTTTGTGCCAGTTAAGCAGATGGATTTCATCGCCGGTAAGCAGTTGTTTCGCCAGCCGCAGAAGTTCAGGGCGCATGCCCTCGCCGGTGTCGGCCACGGTAATGCGCAGGGCGCAGTCGTTACGGGCAAGGCCGGAAAGGGAACAGCCCAGGCGCAGGACGCCGTTGCGCGTGTAGCGCACGGCGTTGTCCACCAGCTGGTTCAGGGCCTGTTCCAGGCGCAGGGGGTCGCCCATGAGAACCATGGGCACTTCCCCGGAGACATTCAAGGCGAAGCGGATGTTGCGTTCGCGCATCTCCGCCCGGTAGTTGCCGGAAATTGAGCTGAACACGTCCCGGATGGAAAACAGGCTGTCTTCCATGCTGATTTCGCTTTCGGCCAGATTGTTAAAATCCAGGGTATCGCCGGCGATATGCAACAGGGTCTTGCCGGCTTCCTGTATCTTGTTGAGGTAGTTTGCCTGTTGCGGGGAGGATGCGTTTTTCAGGGCCAGGTAGGTCATGCCCAGGATCGCGTTCATGGGAGTGCGGATCTCATGGCTGGTATTGGCGAAAAATTCCACTTTGGATTGAGCGGCAAGTTCTGAGGCCAGCCGGGCGTTGTGCAGTTCCTGTTCCCGTTTTTTCAGGGATTCCGCCATGTCGTGCAGACCGTGGGCGTATTCGGCAAAAACCCCTTTTATTTTCGATAATTCGTCTATGGCGGTGAGATCTCCGGCCGCCAGCCGGTCGGAAAGCCGCAAAAGACCGGCCATGGGTTTTTTAAAGAAGCATAGGCAGGCGACGATGATCATGCAGAGCATGAGGGCCGAGACCAGGCCAAGCCGGAGCAGGCTGCCGCGCGCCATGGTTTGGGCCGAGGCGATGGCTTGTTCATAGTTCGCCAGTCCCAGGGTAAACAGGTCCGTCCGTCCGGGGTCCTGGCCGTCCAGATGGATGAAGGCGGTCAGAAAGGTTTTTCCTTCATGCCGCAACAGACAGGCGCCGTGCCCTGAACTTGGAAGTTGTTTCAGAATTCCTTCCAGCCAGGGGGGAGGCAGGCCGGTTTCAGGCGAAGTTTTTTCCAGCGGCAGCCACAGGCCTTTGGAGTTGTGTAAAAAAAGGCTGAAGGCTATGGGGATGCGCATCTCGCGCGTCCAACCAAAATAATGCCTGAAATCCAGCCCGGCGGTGAGAAAAAATTCCACTCCGCCCAATTCGTTCAGCAGGGGCAGGGCGAAGATGCGTTCGTTCGCATCATCGGCCAGGGCAATGAGAAGATTATCGTTGACCACGCCCCGTCCCAGGAGTGTTTCCGCCCGTTCCCGCAGGGACTTGGGATGGTCCTGCCCGGTCCAGGCCACGGCCTCGCCGGCGGATGAATATAAAACGAGGTTGTCGGCGAGAGCCGCCGTGTTATACAGCTTCAGGGTCTGGCGCAAAAGGTCCGGCGAGGCGTCCGTCCGCGCCCACAGGGTCCTTCCCAGGCCGGTAAGAAGGTCGTTTACTCCCCGGTCAATATTTTGTTGGTGTCCGTTCAAGGCCGTGCTGAATTCCACGGCCAGGTCCAGGATAAAAGCCTCCTTCTGCCGGTAGAGCGCCAATTCGTTGACCGCCATGGCAATAAATAAAGGCAGACCGGCCAGCAGCACGCAAAAAGCCGCCATACGGAAATAGGATCCCAGAAACAAATTTTTTAAGGCGTTTTTCATGAATAAACGCTCGGCGGATTTCCGCGTCCGGCTGTCCCCGGCGCAGGCGCGGTTACGGAGAAGGGCATAACATATACGCAAATCCGCGATCTGGCAACCAGTCCAGGGTCAGGGCAAGTTAGGGCGTTATTGCGCAATATTATTTCCAAGTTGACATGAATGTCTTAAAATACTAAATATTGAACGAACATAGTCTCAGATTGCCAAGAGTGCCGGAAATGCCTTCAGAAAGCGTAAAAATGACCTTCACCTTGTCTGAGGCAGCCGAATTGCTTAACTGCCACAAGGCTACCTTGCGCAAGGCCATTAGCGGCGGCGCTTTGCGGGCGGCCCGGCTGGGGCGGGATTACCGGATTTCCCGCCTGGATTTGCAGAGTTTTTGGATCAAAAAAGGCGGCGGCGCCTTATTCGAGGAAAGCGAAAAGGCGGCGGAAGACCTCCGGAAAGCGCGGCCCGCTGTGGAAAAACCGGAAGAAGCCTCCGGTTCCCTGGAAAAAGGACCACGGCAATTAACCCTGTTTTAGGGCAATTTTATTAAAAGCGGGAGATGTTATGATGGAACAGTTCAGCCTGCCTGGTTATAATGACGGCAATTTTTCGTTCAGGGGACGCATGTTTGCCGAAAATATCCACGCGGACGAAGAAAGTGGTTGTATCCTGCGGGTGCGCATGTTCCTTACTGAAGACAACCGCCTGGTTCATTCCATAATTTTTTCCGCGAATAGCCATAAGTACAGCCAGACGCACATCCTCTCCAGAGACGGGGATCTCTGGCTCCTGGACAACGGACGGGAACGCTTCACCCTGTCGCGGGATCTGCTTTTCATCCTGGTGAAAGACGCTTCTTCCAAAGACGACAAAGATCTGAACGCCGCCCTGGACAGCCTGATGGCCGTCGCCTGAGGTTTTCCGCTCCAGCCTGGTTTGCGCCGGATGAGCGGAGTCGCTTCGCCGGCCGGATTTGAAAATTTGGTCCGGAGGGGGGAAGTTATTTTTATTTTCTGTTCTTTTTTTGAATTTTTTGTTATGCAGATTATGTGCAAACACCGTAAAAGGCTGTAAAAGTGCGGCGACACATAAGATGTTGTTGTCGGAGCGCTTTTATAAAAGGAGTTAATTATGTCATATACTAAAAAATCCGTCAAATCGCGGGCGGCGAGCAAGGTGCGTTTTAGTTTGGACGCGGAACAGGCGCGTGGGAATGAAGCGGTTTACCTGGTGGGCAGCTTCAATAACTGGGAGTCAAATTCCATGCCCATGAAAAAACAGAAAGACGGTTCCTTCGCTCTGGAACTCGAACTGCCGACCGGCGAAAAACATTTCTTCCGCTACCTGGGCGGCGACGGCCTATGGTTTAACGACCCGGACGCGGAAGGTTATGAAGCCAACGGCGTTTGCGACTGCACCAACTGCGTTATTTGGGTGTAATGCGGACTGGCGGGCTCGGGGGGGCTTTCGCCCTGGAGGCCCGGGAATCCTTGGCCCGCAAAATGACTTCCGGTTGGCCCAGGCGCGGGCGCAAGCTCCTGGAGATCCATTGCGGCGACGGATATTTTCTGGAAGCTTTCTGGCAGTCCGGCTTTGATGTGACCGGACAGGAACGCGACCCCGGGCTTTTGGAAAAGGCTCGCCGCCGTCTTAAGCAGGCAGCGGAATTCACCCTCGGGCACGAGGAACATTTGCCTTATGACGACGGGGCTTTTGATTATGTGATCTGCCTGAACGGGCTGGCCTTTGCCCCGGATCCCCAGGATCTGCTTGATGAAATGTTCCGTCTGGCCACCGCTGGAATACTCCTGGCCTTTCCCAGCGCTTGGTCCTGTCATGGATTGGGGCAAAATTTTTCACCCAAGGCCTCGGAAAAACCTGTTTCTCCATGGAAGATCTACCGCAGGTTGCGCGCCCTGGCCCCGGAAGGGCGGCCGCGCTGGGCCGCCAACCTGCTCGGCCCGTCAGCCAGTTGGCGGGGAGAAGGCATTTTGGCCCGCCTGAACCGTATGTCCATACCTTTGCCCCTGGGGGCCTTCAGCCTTGTCCGCCTGGACCTGCCGGCGGCCCAGGCCGGCAACCCGCTGTTCATCCGCAGCAGCCGTTCACTGGCCCGCGAGGCCGCGGCCAATGGTTTGAGCCGCAATACTTGAGCGTTTTCGCGGGAGCGGGCCTAACCCGCGCCCAAGTATGCGTTCTGTATAGCCGGATTGGCCAGGAGGGCGGCGGCGCTGTCTTCCATGGCCACATGTCCCACTTCCAGCACATAGCCGCGGCCGGCCAGCCTGAGGGCGGCCCTGGCGTTTTGTTCCACCAGAACGATGGTGACCCCGGCCTTGTTGATGGATACGATGGTTTCAAAGATGGAGCGGACCAGGATGGGGGCCAGGCCCAGGGAGGGTTCGTCCAGGAGCAGCACCTGCGGGTTGCCCATCAGGGCGCGGCCGATGGAGAGCATCTGCTGCTCTCCGCCGGAAAGGGTGCCGGCCAGTTGGTGGCGGCGTTCTTCCAGCCGCGGAAAAAGTTCGTAGATCCAGCGCAGGTTGCTTTTGACGGCCTGGGGGTTTTTCAGGGCAAAGGCGCCCAGGCGCAGGTTTTCCAGCACCGTGAGCGGACCGAACACCCGCCGCCCTTCCGGGGCCTGGGTAATGCCCAGGCTGACCACCCGGTGACTGGGCAGTATGTGCAGAGGGCGGTTTTTGAAATATATCCCCCCGGCGCCGGGGCGCACCAAGCCGCTGATGCTCATCAGGACGGTGGTTTTGCCCGCTCCGTTGGCCCCCAGGATAGCGATGATCTCCCCTTCGTCCACCCGCACGTTGATGCCGTGCAGGACCTTCACGTTGCCGTAGCTGACGTGCAGGTCCCGCAATTCCAGGTACACGGCTCTTGCTCCTTGGTTTTGCTCAAAAGCCTATAGCCTGGAACGGAAAAAATTGGAATGCGCAACGCCGGGAGAAAGCCGCCGGAGAACCCGCGGCTTACCGGGATGCCGAAAGAACTTTGCCTGGAGAAGGGGGGCTAGAAGATCTCCCGTCCGGCCTGGAGCATTTGGGCGGCGATATCCTGGCTGTTAATCCGGTAAGTGCCGTTTTCCAGGGCGGCCTTGACCGCCTCCACCTTGTCCGCCCGGAAATCCGGGGCGGCCAGGGCCGTTTCCAGGGCCGCGGCCTTCAGACCGGCGCTCTTGATATCAACGGTATCACCAACCGGGGCGGAGCGCTCAGCGGCCTGGGAAGCCGGGCGTGAGCCGGCCGGGTCCATATCCAGCCGGGCGGCATACTGGTCCAGCTTGTTTACGGTGTTCTTGATTTCCATGACTAATCTCCGTTAGCTCAAGATAAGCTTAAAGCATAGTTTCGGCAACAGTTTGCCGGGTAATATCCAATAATTTGCCCATAACCAGATGCCGTTCGTCCGCGAGGATCTCTTGCAGTTCCGTTCCGCGCCGGCGGAAAATCTTGAAGTCCAGTTCGCCGGGCGGGTATTGGAAGGACAGGGATTCCCCCATGGCCGTTTCCAGACGCTCCTTCACTTCAAGCACCACGGGGTTTTCGCTCCCGGCAAAGATCAGGTTGTCCACCACTTCGCGGGTAATTCTTTCCACCATCAGTTCCCGCTGGGCTTCCGGCGAAGGCATATCGCCCCGCTGTGGTCTCAGCCCCAGCAGACGCTGGTAACGCGCAAGTTTTCTCGACGATATGAGCTGCCTGCCATATTGCAGCAACATATGCCGGGTATAAAACGATTTGCTCTCCACGTTTTTATCCCCTCGAACCGCTTATCGGAAGAGGAGAGGAACACTTTAGGCCATTTCAATTTTTTTTTTCAGGTTCAGCCCGGAGGCATCACCCTGGGTTCATAGTGTATGCGTTTCATGGTTTCCGCCGCTTGACGCGGCCTGTTTCCGGGCATAGTATGGAAAAAAGCTGGGGGAGTCCCGGGCGCATCTTCGCCCCCGGACTGAGAGTGGCCCTGCCAGACCCCTTGAACCTGAAGCAGCGTTACTGCCGTAGGGAAGCTGAATTTGCGGGACGGCTTCTTCCGGGCGGGAAGCCGTTTTTGTTATGCAAGAAAACGAAAGCATCACCCTGACGGTTAACGGCGATCTCCGGCATTGCTCCGCCGGCCTTACCCTGGCCGCCTACCTGGAAGAATCCGGCCTGGCCGGGACGCGTCTGGTGGCGGAGATCAACGGCCAAATAGTCAAAAGCGCGGATTTTGACCAATATATCCTGCGGTCCGGCGACATTGTGGAATTCGTCCGTTTCGTGGGCGGGGGCTGAAGATGGCGGATGATTTCATCCTGGGCGGGGTCAGCCTGAACAGCCGCCTGTTCATTGGTACCGGCAAATACGGTGATGACGCCCTTATTCCGGCAGTAGCCTCCTCCTCCGGAGCCCAGGTGATCACCCTGGCCCTGAGACGGGTGGATTTCAATAACCCAGCGGCCAGCCTGATCAGCCATATACCCGATCACCTGCGGCTTCTGCCCAACACCTCCGGGGCCCGCAGGGCGGAAGAGGCCGTGCGCCTGGCCCGTCTGGCCAGGGCCGCCGGGGTGGGGGAGTGGATTAAGATCGAGGTCATCTCCGATACCCGCCATCTTTTGCCAGATGGCTATGAAACAGCCAGGGCCACGGAAATTCTGGCCAAAGAAGGTTTTGTGGTTCTTCCCTACATGAATCCGGATCTTTATGTGGCCCGTGATTTGGTCAATGCCGGAGCCGCCGCGGTCATGCCCTTGGGCGCGCCCATAGGCAGCAACCGAGGTCTGGCCACCCGGGAGATGATCGGCATCCTGCTTGAGGAAATTTCCCTGCCGGTGATCGTAGACGCGGGCCTGGGCCTTCCTTCCCAGGCCTGCGAGGCCATGGAGATGGGGGCCGCGGCCTGCTTGGTCAATACCGGCATCGCCAGCTCCGCTGACCCGGTGGGGATGGGCGCGGCCTTCGGCGCGGCCGTGCGTGCCGGCCGTCAGGCCTTTCTCGCCGGACCAGGACGCATCCTCAGACATGGGGCCGCGGATCCCTCTTCCCCCCAGGAGGGCAGCCTGACCGGATTTCTGGATCAAGGCGGGGCGGAGACATGCGGCCGGCCTTGAGCGGGGGTTTTTACCCGGAACTTTCGCGCCTGCGGGTAGAGGATCCCTTGGCCCGCGAAGCCGGGACCCGCGAGGTGGAGAACTGCCTGGATCGCGAGCGGCTTACCCCGGAGGATCTGCCGGCGTTGCTTTCCCCGGCGGCCGAGTCTTTTCTGGAGCCTCTGGCCCGGCGGGCCCAGGCCGAAACCTTGCGGCACTTCGGGCGGAGCGTGCAGCTTTTTACCCCTCTGTACCTGTCCAACTACTGCATTAATCGCTGTGTTTATTGCGGCTTCAGCCGCCGCCAGGCCATATCCCGAAGCCGGCTGAGCCTGGAAGAGGTAGAGGCCGAGGGCAGGGCCATAGCCGCCACCGGCCTGCGCCGGGTTCTGGCCTTGACCGGCGACGATCCGGGGAGTAGCGGCCCGGAATACCTGGCCGCCTGCCTGCGCGTTCTTTCCCGGCATTTCAGCTCCCTGGGCATAGAGGTCCCTTCCATGAGCGTGGAGGAATACGCCATGCAAGCGGAGGCCGGGGCCGAGAGCATGACCATGTTCCAGGAAACCTATAACCCGGATAGGTACGCCAAGTTGCATCCAGGAGGTCCCAAACGCGATTTTGTTTTTCGCCTGGACGCCCCCCAGCGCGCCCTCATGGGCGGCATGCGCGGGGTCAACCTGGGGCCGCTTCTCGGCTTGGACGATTGGCGCCGGGATGTTTACCACACGGCCAGGCATGCGGAATTTCTGCTACGGCGTTACCCTGAAGCCGAGATCAGCATCTCTCTGCCCCGGATCCGTCCGCATGAAAATGGAGGAGAGACAAGCTTCCAGCCCCGGCCGGTGAGCGACAAGCACTTTGTCCAGGCCTTGGCCGCCCTGCGCTGCGTTCTGCCCCAGGCCGGCCTGACCCTGTCCACCCGTGAACCGGCATGGTTGCGTGATAAACTCCTGCCCCTGGGGGTCACCCGCCTTTCCGCCGGAGTATGCACGGCCGTGGGGGGCCATGCCCGAGGCAAGGGCGACAGTCCCCAGTTCGCGATCTCCGATGGGCGCTCGGTGGCGGAAATGAGCGCGGCTTTGAAAGCGCGCGGTTACCAGCCGGTTTTCTCCGACTGGCTCCTCCCCGGCCGGGGGGACCGGGAACTGAGTCCGGGAGTGGCCCAGGGGCTTCGTTCCCCAGGGTATGCATAGGAGCAAGGTGATGAAAAGGATTTTTCCGCGCACGGACTTGTATGGTATTACCGACCAGGCCCTTTCTTTGGGGCGGAGCAACGTGCGGGTGGTGGAAGAGCTTTTGGGGGCCGGGGTGCGGATTATCCAGTACCGGGAGAAGGAACGCAAAATGGGGGTGATGCTGGAAGAGTGCATGGCCATCCGGGTTCTGACCAGGGAGGCCGGGGCCTGTTTTCTGGTTAACGATCATGTGGATGTCGCCTTGCTGGCCGATGCGGACGGGGTGCATGTGGGGCAGGAGGATTTGCCGGCGCCAGCGGTGCGGGAACTGATCGGCCCGGATCGGATCATCGGCCTGTCCACCCATACGCCGGAGCAGGCTAGGGCGGCGGTGGAGGCCGGGGCGGACTATATAGGGGTGGGGCCGATTTTCGCCACCATGACCAAAAAGGATGTCTGCGCCCCGGTGGGGCTGGAATATCTGCGCTATGTGGCCGGGAATCTGGAGATCCCCTTTACGGCCATCGGCGGGCTGAAGCCGGAGAACCTGGGCGAGGCGGCCAGGGCCGGGGCCTATTGTTGCGCGATGGTTTCCGCTCTGGTAAGCAGCCCGGATATCCCGGAGGCTGTGGAGGAGGCGAGGAAGGCTTTAGCTGAAGGGAGGAGAAGGTGAGCTATCCGAATATTTTGAGCATCGCTGGGTCTGATTCCGGAGGCGGAGCCGGTATTCAGGGGGACTTGAAGACAGTCACGGTCCTGGGGACCTTCGGTCTTTCGGTGATTACCGCCCTGACCGCCCAGAACGGGGTGGGGGTGAAAGGCATCCATGCCGTGCCGCCGGATTTTGTCTTGTCGCAGTATGAAACGCTACGCGAGGGGTTCAGGATCAGCGCCGCCAAGACCGGGATGCTATGTAACCGTGACATTATGCTGGCCCTGGCCCCGCGTCTGCGGCAGCGGGATTTTCCCCTGGTGGTGGACCCGGTGTGCGTGAGCCAGTCCGGCCATGCTTTGCTGGATGCCGATGCTTTGGACACCTTGCGGACAGAGATCCTTCCCCTGGCGGATCTGCTTACCCCCAACCTGCCCGAAGCCGAGGCCTTGACCGGTCTCGTGATTGACGGGCCGGAAGCGGCAGACGCGGCCTGCCGGACCTTGCGCGGGATGGGGGCCTCCGCCGTGCTGCTCAAGGGAGGACACTGCGCCTTCAGTCCGCCTGGACAGGTGACCGACTGGCTCTGCCTGGAGGAGGACGCTCCCCTGATCTCCCTGACGCACGAGCGGGTGCCGCTCCCGAATAACCACGGCACGGGCTGCGCCCTGTCCGCGGCTATTGCCGCATTCATCGGCATGGGGGCCGGAATGGAGGAGGCCGTGGTCCGGGCGCGGGAATTTTTGCTTGCGGGTTTGAAGCTAAGCTTTACTCCCGGTCTGGGGGCAGGGCCGATCAATTTTATGGCCGGCGCCGGGTATGAGCATGGCCGTGTCCGCTGGCGCTGAGATGGAGGAGCGCGAGGCATTTGACGCCGCTGAAGGGGGGGCAGGGCCGCGAGTGGCGGTTTTTCGCGCCGATCGCCTCGGGGATGTGGTTTTATCCACGCCGGTAGCGGAATTGCTGAAGACCGGCCTGGGAGCGCGGGTGACTTTTGTGGTGCGGGAGTATGCCCGTCCGGTACTGGATGGAAACCCCTTTATTGACCAGGTGCTGACCGTGGACGGGCTTGCCTGCCGGGAGCTTGCCGGACGCATCCGCGGCCAGGATGCCAGCATTGCCCTTTACGCCAGCCGGGAAGCGGTCTGGGCCCCCTGGCTGGCCGGCATCCCGTTGCGGGTGGGACCTTTGTCCCGCTTGCGCGACCTCTTGTTCAACCGGCGTTTTCGGCAGCATCGCTCGGCCTGCGCCGCGCATGAGGCGGAATACAATATGGATCTGGCGCGGCGGGGCTTCGGGCTGAAAGGCTCGGCCTGGCCGCGTATTTTTCTTTCCGGGAAGGAAGAGGACTGGGCGGCGGAATACCTTAAAGCCCGGCATGGGCTTGAAGCGGGACAGCCCTTTGTGCTTTTGCATCCGGGCAGCGGCGGATCCAGCAAGGATCTGCCTTTGGATAAATACCGGAGGATCGCCGAAAAATTGGCCGGGGCCGGAGTGTCTTTCCTGGTTTCCGGAAACGCGGAAGAATTGGCGAAATACCGGGAAGAGGCCGTTTTTAAGTCCGGGCTGATGAAAGAAGCCTTGCCCTTGCGGCGCTTTCTGGCTCTCATCTCCCGGGCCGGGCTTTTGGCGGGCAACAGCAGCGGCCCCCTGCACTGCGCCGCGGCCCTGGATATCCCCACGGTGAGCTTTTATCCGCCGCTACGGGTTTGTTCGGTCCGGCGCTGGGGGCCTTTTTCCGCCAGCCCGGAAAAACACCTGGTCTTTTCCCCGGACGGGCCGGTTTGCGACAAATGTCCGCCTTCCTGCCGGCTTTATCCCTGCATGGAGAGCCTGGACGCGGAAAAAATTTTTGCCGGGATATGCGGGATGCTTAACGGCGGCTCAGCCCTCGCGCCTCCGCTAAAAGCTGGTTGATATATGGAATTTAGCGATCAGGCCATTATTCTGCGTCTGGGGGTATTCAGGGAGGCGGATATATGGGTGCGCCTCTTTTCGCCCCGGGGGGTATTTTCGGCCTTTGCCTTTGGGGGAGGACGGAGCCGCAGGCGTTTCAGCGGCTGCCTGGATTTGTTCAATGAAGTGCTTTTTCAGATCCGGCGTAGCCGGCATGGAGATTACCTGGCTTTACGGGAAGGGGCGCTGCTGCGCGGCCCGGAGCGGTTGCGCGGGGATTGGCGGCGTCTGGGCATGGCCCGCAACTGCGCCTATTTTATGGAGGCCCTGCCCTTGGGGGCCGAGGATGCGGCCGGGGCGCACGCCCTGTTTGTGGATTTGCTGAACAGCCTGGAAACGCGGGAAGATTTGCCCCAGCGTTTGCCTCTGTTTTTTCGCGCCCGGATGATCTTCGGCCAGGGCTATGCCTTTGATCCGGATCATTGCGCTGTTTGCGGGCGAACCTGGGGGGAGGGTTCGGCGGTTTTTCCTCCCGGAGCCTCCGGTCCGCTTTGCCTTTATTGCGCCCGTCCGGGCATTTCCGGGGGCATACTGCTGCGTCCGGAAGCTCTGTCCATGCTGCGCCGAATCTGTAAGGCCCCCGTAGACTCCTGGGATGTGCGGGACATCCCTGAATGGGCGCAGCAATCCTGCGCCCGCGCCCTGGAGGCTTTCTGGCAGGCCCATGCGGGGCTGCACTGGGAGCGCGGCCGTTTTCGCAATGGCTGAAACGGAAGTCCGGCGGCGCGAGCAAAAAAATGCGCCGGAGATTGACATTTTTGGATGCGCTTTGTAGTTAAAATCGGAGTGGAGGCCGTATGCGGGATGCGGGAACGTCAGGCGGCGCGTTGAAAGCGTCTGGGGAAGCGTTGACGGACTGCGGCGGCGAGTGGATTATGTCACGCAAAAAAATAATAATTGTTGATGACAACAGGGCGGATTTATCGCTGGTAAAGTCTTTCCTGGAAGATCGCTTTGAGGTTGTGACAGCGGTATCCGGGGAAGAGCTTTTTTCTGTGCTTGGCAATTTCTCGCCGGATTTGATTCTGCTTGACGTGGAAATGCCGGTTTTAGACGGCTACACCGTAATAAAAATGCTTAGGGCAGAGCGGAAATACTCAAATATCCCGGTTATTTTTATCGCCGGAAGAAACGACCAGGCCAGCGAATTGCAAGGGCTTAACCTGGGCGCTGTTGACTATGTTTATAAACCGTTTTCGCTCCCGTTGCTTAAGAAACGCATTGAAATGCATGTTTTGATTGTGGATCAGAATAATAAATTAATGGAGTATGGTAAGAATCTCCATAAACTTGTTGATGAAAAAGTTAGTGTTATTAAAGAACTGCATGGCATAATATTTGAAATAATGAAAGGGATGATGAATCATCGGGGTGTATTTACTGATAATAGCGCCTCAAGAGTGCGGAGAAATTTTGAAACTTTCCTGTCCGCCCTTAAGCATTATGGTGTATATCAGGATGAAATATCCAAATGGGACACGAATCTGCTCTGCTTTTCATCGCAACTGTATGACATAGGCAAGGTAGGCATCTCTGACGCCGTTCTTTTAAAACCCGGACGCCTGGATCAGGATGAACTCAATGAGATGCGCCGGCATACGGGCATCGGGGAGGATATTATCAAGCGGGTGGACGCGGACGGCCCGGAGGGCGACCTGGTGATGCACGCCCGCATCATGGCGGCCACCCACCATGAAAAGTGGGAGGGCACCGGCTA
>Ga0082212_10004173_pt1 | contig 20146 bp, 13 predicted proteins | sample TergutNt197P3_FD_71548 | JGI IMG/M metagenome (GOLD analysis project Ga0082212, IMG submission 71548) | Neocapritermes taracua P3 segment gut microbial communities from Petit-Saut dam, French Guiana - Nt197 P3 | ecosystem: Host-associated > Arthropoda: Insects > Digestive system > Gut ... | reverse complement strand
GCTAAAGGGAGGGGGACCGTCCGCAGACGGTGGTGGGATTCCGTTCCCGTTGCCGTCCGCAGACGCCGGGGGATTCCCCATATCAGATTTTACACATACCCGTGTCGAAACATGAAAATATCTGCCGACTTGTTTCGGCACTGTTGAATTTGTGTTTATAATTCATGAATTTTTCAGGCTTGTGCTTGCTTTTTTAACTTTTATATTCTATACTCTATAATGGTTTAATATTTGATTTAACTTGTAAAGTTATAAAAATTTAGCCGAAAGGAGTTTGATTTGATGAGTCAAACGCAAACGGGAAACGAACTTGACCGACGAACCTCGCCGCGGACGCAATCCCAGCAATCTCAACAGCCGCGTCAGCCGCATCAGCCGCAACAACAATCACGTCAGGCTCGGATAACCAACAACGAACCCAACAGTACTTTATATATATTCAACCCCAACGCAAGGACAAAACCCCAATCGACCACGTCGCCGGAAATTAAATCCACGCTTTATATACCAAATCCCAAAGCAAAATCCCGGCAAATCGGTCAGGCTCAAAAGCCCTTGGCTCTGCCCGCGCCTGAATCGGCGTCAACTACTGCGCTTACAGTCGCTAAACCTCAGCCTAAACCCAAACCCGTTCAGAATATTCATAAAAATCAAAATATTCAAAATATTCAGAAAGTTCAGGCGGTCCAAACTCAAACTAAAACTAAAACGCAAACCAGAACCCCTGTTAAACCGGAGATAAGCCAAGCCAAAAAACCGTCGCCGGTAAAACGTCTCGCGACCAGATTCAAGAAAAACGGGCTGGGCATAATAGATTCTTACTTCAACGCGTATTATATGTATTACGAATGGAAAAGCGATAAACAGGGCAGAAAACCCAAGGATTATCTTGAAACCGTAATGCAGCATCCCAAAGGCTGGGGAAGAAATAAAAGCAACGCCGATGTTTACGAGAAAAACTCCTACGACAAATATCTCGCGTTTCTCGCGTTTCTCGCGAAACTCTGGGGGTTTATCTGCTCTTTATTCAAACCCGCGAAAAAATTCTTTAAATCAATAACAGATTTCTTCGCCGTTTTCGGAAATTCGTCCAAAGCCGCGAAAAATATCGGCTATATCGCGCAAAAGGCAGCCGGCGTTATTCTCCCCGTCGCCTCTGTGATTTTCACCGTTCTGGCGATTATGAATATAAACTTATATAAACCCGAACTTGAGCTTACGTTCAACGGACAGAATATAGGTTTCGTCGATTCAAAAGAAACAGTCGGGAAAGTAATCTCCCAGTTAGAAAACACCGTTTCGACGATTCTGAACGAGCCTTATGAATTTACCGGGGATTTAAGCTACAGGATAGTCCTCGCGAAAGATAAAACGTATATATCCGAAAGCGATTTGTATTATCTTATGCACAACTCATCGCAGATACAAAACGAAATAACCACCGGATACGGGTTTTATATCGACGACGAATTTATAATAGCCGTCGAAAACGAAAACGATATAGATATAGTCTTAAACGAAATACTTGAGGCTAACTCAGGCGATATAGACGACGGCACGATAGAACTCGCGAACGATATAAAAATAATAGAGAACAAATACGCCAAGCGCGACGTCGTAACTCAGGACGAACTCAAAGATATTTTAACTTACCTGCCGGAGAACAACAATGTTCCCGAAGACGGTGAATCCGAATCTAAATCAGAATCCGAATCGGAATCCGTATATATCAATATCGCGGACAACGAAGTCCCTCTTGCCGCCGGAAATTCTTTAGCTTTAGACTACTCGGACTATCTCGACAATCCGGATTATCTTGAGTATCTCGAAGAACCGGCTGAAGCCTCCGGAGATATTGCCGCCGTAGCCGCCGCCTCTTCGATAAACCTTAACCCGGAAGTAATAAATACGATACCCAGAGGTTTTCTCGACGCTATGGACAACAACTGGCGCGACGCTATATTGACAAGACTTACAAGAACATCCGGAAGCACCACGGCAGGCTCTATACAGTTCAAAAAGACAAAAACCGAAAGCTATACGGTAGAGATACCGTTCGAAGTGAAATACGTGGACTCAGCCAGTTATTATGTGGGAACGCAGACAATCCAGACCAACGGCGCAAACGGCGAGAACATGATAACCGCCGAAGTTACGTACATAGGCGACAGCGAAGTATCGAGAGAAATAAAAGATATTGAAACCGTAAGAGCCCCCGTGACAAAAGTGATACTCGTAGGCACAAAGCAAAAGCCTGTGACAACTCCCACCGGGGGATTTATCCGTCCGGTCAGGGGCGGATATTACAGCACATATTACAGCAGCGGGCACAGGGCGATAGATATACCCCTGCCATACGGCTCCACAGTAATGGCGGCGGACGGCGGGACCGTAATCTACACCGGAAATTCAGGCTCGTACGGCAAGCATATAAAGATAAAACACAGCGACGGATATGTGACCCTCTACGCGCACCTGAGTGCGATAAGCGTAAATAACGGCGACAGCGTATATCAGGGGCAGAAAATCGGCGAAATCGGTTCGACCGGACGCAGCACGGGGAATCATCTGCATTTCGAGATAATAAAAAACGGCGTGCAGGTAAACCCGCTGTCCTACTTTAACTGAATCAAAAACAAATATAAAATCATAATTTCAGGGACGGATAAAAAAACCGTCCTTGATTTTTTTATTAACGAAAAAATTTTTCCTCTGCCTCCCTTGCTAAAGGGAGGGGGACCGTCCGCAGACGGTGGTGGGATTCGGAATCTGATGTTACATAAAAACCAACCCAACCCTGCGTAGTGGTTTTGACCTAACTTTACTATAATTTTTTATTAAATTTTCAATGTTCGGCATTCGACTTATAAGTATATTTACTCCATGTAGCGTACTTATATTTGTCATTATACACCAATAAGTATAATTTGTCAATAGGTTTTGTAGAAAAATATAGAAAAAATTATTAATTTTAAACAAAATTTACGCAAATACAGAAAATACGCGCCAAATGTAGGGGACGCGCCCTGCGCGTCCCGCCGAAAAAAACCACCGTCCCCTGCGATATTAAAATCTATACGTCATTCAAAAAATCTATTTTTTCCAATTCCCTGTCTATCTGCCTGTCTATTATATCCCAGACTTTGTCGGGCAGAAACGATACGGCGGATTTCTTGTTCGAATCGTTTTCTTCAAACCTGCATATTTTCTTCATATCGCAGAACGCGCAACTGTCAACTTTGCCTTTGAACGGCATAACGTTCGCATTGCCGTCAGATAACTCAGACGCAATATCAGCGAGCGACTTCGTAACATAACGTTCAAGCTTCCCAATCTGTTCCAGCGACGCCAAAACCCCCGAAACTTTATCTTTTTTAAAAGCTATACTTGTCCCCGACTTTAATTTCACGGGGATATATCTCCCCTCAAGATTATGCTCCATCGCGTTTAATATCTTTTCGTCTCTCAAAAACAAACCGCTTCGCGTAAAAGTCTTGCTTTTTTCTTCGTGTATATCAGATTCCGTCATATTCGCTTTTCTCTCATACTGCGGGGTTCTCGACGGCATATATAAAACCCCTGCGGGTATATTCTCCCAAACCCCCGTTTCTTCCGTTTCCGTGTAGGGCGCGACGCCCCCGGCGCGCCGTGAATTTGATTCATCATCGGTTTTTATTATCGGGACGGCGGGGGTTGTCTCGTCCCCGTATCTTCCCTGCCCGTTATGCCAAACCGAAAACAGATATATAAACATCTGCAAATTAATCCCCGTCAGAACGTCCGACAGATTAAATTTTTTCGCCCCGGTTTTATAATCAATAATTCTGATATAAACGTTTTTACTTTCTTTATCTTTAAATATATCAACCCTGTCGATAATCCCCGTAACTTTAAGCGAGCCTTTTCCGGGAATATCAATCTCCACAGGCTTTACAGAATTATTAGAATTTTCTGTTCTGTTATCTTTATCAGTCACCCCAAGCTCAAAATCAGCCGGGACAAAATCACACGTCTTAAACTCGTCTCTCAAATTTTTTATTATCTCAAAAATAATCTTGTTTAATCTTCGCAAAAGATACCTGAACCTGTCAGTTTTAAACTCATAATCTTTAATAATCGAACTCAAATAAAAATCAATAATCTTTTCAGCTTCTTCTCTTATAAAACTGTCGCTTATAGTTTTAAACTCTATATTCTCGTCGCGTATTTTCGTCATAAATAACTCTAAAATCTTATGAATAAACCTGCCAATATCGTTCATCTGCATTTTAGGGCTGCTCTCAGATTTCAAATCAAGCACATACCTGCAAAAATACGAAAACGGGCAGTTAACATAAGTATCAAGCTTAGTTGATGACATATTAATATCATAAAACAACTTATCCGCAATTTCTTTATTAACCGTTATCTCGCTGTCTTTTAACCCGTAGGGACGAACTGCGTTCGTCCGCAAATATTGTTCCGGTTCGGCGGACGAACTGCGTTCGTCCCTACAATATTCGCCCTGCCCTGCGAAATAATTCCTCAACGCCTCTTTCAAAACCATATCCTGCGTAACGCCCATTTCAATATATCCGTTTTCCCTGCCCTCAAGCTCAAAAAACATATCTCCGAAACCGTCGTCCTGTTTATAAATCCCAAGATTCGGATACATACTCAAAACTTTCCCGACAGCCATAGACGGCAGCATAGCCTCGCCGTTTATATCAGCTTTTCGATATGTCATAATAACGCACTCTGTCGCTGACGTGACAGCGTTATAAAAATAATATAACTGGTCATAAGATTTTTGCATACAGTCAAGCGAAAAATCAAGCCCGTATTGTTTTAATATCTGTTTTTCCCTGTCCGCGAATAAATCGTCGTCATCAGGAGCGGCGGGAAAAATATCCGTGTTTAATCCAAGAATAAACGTGCATTTTTTTTCGCCGTCGCGCATTAAATTGGCGTTCAACGCCGTAACTTCGTCAATCGACGTAGGGATTTTACCAATATCTATATCGTTTAAAATAAACCTGAACAATTCAGAATATCGTTTCAAATCCACAATTTCATCACCGCACACAAGCGCGATTTTCTGCAATAAATCCATCAGAATATTCCAGACCTGCACAGTTTCGGCGGCTTCCGCCAACTCACCGTTATTTTTCTGTTCGTCCTGCAACTCCGACAATCTCTCGTAAGTCTTAATCTCATCCAAAAAATCAATCACCGCAACCGTAATATTTCTAACCGAAACCCCCTTTTGTGTAGGGCGCGGCATCCTTGACGCGCCGCCATCGGCAACGCCGACATGGGATTCTTCCGAAATCCCCGTGCCCCCCTTGTTAAAGGGGGGATGTCGCCGCAGCGACAGGGGGGATTCCGTTCCCTTGCCTCCCTCTTTGAGGGGGGTGCCGTCCGCAGACGGCGGGGGGAGTTCCTGAAACTTCTTCAAATTTTTCATAAAATTATAAACAGGCTCAATAAATTTTTTTCTCGTCCCGTTTAATTTCGAAAGCGTCTCTTTAATCTTCTCGTCAGTCTCGTCATATTCTACATAACCGTCCGGGTGCATGTTCCAGTCTTTGCCCGAATATCTCTTTAACCCGTTAATTTGCCACGATGTAATATATATTTCTATATCGTCAATTTCTTTATAAGTCAACCCGCACAAGCCGTTTTTGATATAACTGTGTATATTCTGCAATCTGAAATCATAGATAATCATATCAAACAGCGATAAAAGCATCGACATCAACGGTTTTGTGCTTAACTGCGTGCGTAAAGACATAAACAACGGTATATTATATTTCTCAAACACAGAATCCAGAATCCCTTTATAAGCAGATACGTCAGCCGCAATTATCTGAATATCCGAATACTTATAATTCTTTTCTCTCGTCAGATATAAAATTTTCTTAGCAACAACCTCAGCCTCGTCGAATATCTTGTCGCATTCGTAAATCTCAAGCGTATCTTTGAATTGACTTGATAAAAACGCGAGATTTTTCTTATTTCTCCAGAGATTTTTTTCAAGATACGATAAAATATCGTTGTTGAATCTTTTCGATTCCCCAAGCACAAAATCAACCAGCCCAATATTTTTATCTTTGCATAAATCCCTGATATAATCCGCGGTATCTATCGTTTTATAAAAAATATTATCTTCTTCAAAACTTTCGCCGCGTCCCAAAGCCTCCCTCTCCGAGGGGGGTGTCAACGAAGTTGACGGGGGGAGTTCCAACCCCAAATCAAACGGCAGGCATTTACACGTCACATAAACATTTTCGCATTGGTCTAAAATACGTTTTAAAACTTCTTTCTGACCGTTCGAAAACGAATCAAACGAATCCATAAAAACATTGGTATTATCAAAAAACCTGCGTTTATTTAAACTTTTATTAGTATTATCCGTATAATCTATATATTCTTTATCCAATAAAGTACATAAATAACTCATCTCGTCGGAAACGTCGCGCAGTTTATTATTCTCGCCCTCTTTAAAATTTTTCTCGTAAGCCGAATATATCAAGCCAATCTCGTTGATTTTACGCGGCAAATCTTTTGAAAACTCAATATTCGATTCGGAATTTTTCATACCGTATTCAACCTGTTCAAGCATAAGAGGCGAAACCAGCCCAAGTTTCATATCATCGACCGTCTTGACCAACTTTTCGACAAACTCCATATTGTTCGAAACTTTAGAATAAACCTCCAGCGCAGGCTCCAAAACCCTGAGCGTCTTATTCATCACGAGTTTTTTCAGCGTAGAATCGGCGTAATCATAAGACATGCCCCCGGTTTTTCTCGATACCCTGTTGGACATTCTGTCAAAACTCAGAACCTCGATTCTGAGATTGGCAATATTCCCGAAACGCTCTATGACTTTGCGTTCTGTCACGAGCGTCTGCTGTTCCGGGACGATAAGAAACATATCAAACCTGCGGTCGGGATTTTCCTCGATTTTTTCTTGTATTTTTGAGTAAAGATATTCGCTTTTGCCGTAGCCGCTTTTCCCGAAAATTCTGTAAACCATAATATTTATTCTTTCTCCGAAAAATTATAAAATCTTGACATATTTTTTTATTCATGATATAATCTAATAAAATATAATAATTGCAGCGGATAGCAGGGCGGTTCGGCTCGTTCCCGAAAGGGGGTGAGACGATGAAAAAACGCTTACTGGAAATTTTAGTGTACATAACGATAATTTTATTATTAATGTATATTTGTAAGATGACAGTAAGTTAAGCCGTCCCACAGTTCAAAAGTGACGGCTTAACTTATTCAATATAAATTTATTTGAGCTGACCGCCAAAACGCCGTTTTTATCGGCGGCGGTGCTGTCCGCTATGATTATTATATCACCTGAATAAAAAAATGTCAAGAGATAAAATCAAAAAAATCCGGAGGGAATAATTATGCTTTACGGGAACTGCATATCATACAAAAACGCAAACCAAATCAAAATCTTAAAACAAACAGGTTTCGACTACATAGAAACTGCGCTTGCTTCGTTATATTCGGCGACCGGACAGGAATTAGAAAACTTTCTAATTGTTCTTGACGAAAATAACATAAAATGCGAAGCCGTAAACGTATTGTTCCCCGGAGATATATCGCTTACCGGGACAAACGTCGATACAGGCAAAATAAAGTCTTATACACAGGAAGTATTCGAAAAAACGAAAGATTTAAAATTCAAGTCCGTAGTATTCGGGAGCGGGGGAGCGAGAAGATACCCCGACGGCTTTTCAAAAGAAAAAGCGACGGAGCAAATAATACAAGCCATAAACGATTATCTTGTACCAATGGCTGAAAAATATGGTTTTACTATAGCGATAGAAGAATTAAACAGAGGCGAAACTAATATACTCAACACTCTAAACGAAGTCGAATATATAATAAACCAAGTAAATCACCCAAAAGTAAAACTTCTCGCCGACTTATATCATATAGCCCTCGAAAACGACGACATAGCCGGGTTATCCGAAAAAGGCGGCATACTCGAACACTGCCATATAGCGAATCCATATGACAACCGGTTTTATCCCGGCCCAAAAGACAGCGTCGAGGCTGTTGAATTATATAAAAAGTTTTTCGATAGCTTAAAACTCGCCGGATATAACAAAAAAATCTCAATAGAAGGCGGGATTGGCAAAAGAATCATAGATATAGAAATCCCCGGCTGGGTAGAAGAAGACGACAGGTTATTTTACGCCGAATCAAAAAAATCGCTCGAATTTATGAAAAGCCTGCAATAAAAATTAAAATAACGTGTGAAGCCAATAAAGCCTCCCTTGCTAAAGGGAGGTGGCACGCGAAGCGTGACGGAGGGATTCTGTAAATTATTCTTATTCTACGCCGAATCAAAAAAGCCCCCTTTCGCAAAAGGGGGTGGCGCCCGCAGTCGCCGGGGGATACACCCCGAAAGACATCATAATAAGAATCCCCGTCACTAATTATACAAACCAAAATTTTAAAAAAATATATAAATTTATAAAGGAGAAAAAATCATGATTTTAGGAATATGCTGCGGAGCAGACGAAAACTCAATAAAAATGATGAAAGAAATAGGCTACAGGTATATCGAATCCGGGATAAAAACTTTCTGCGATAACAAAGCAAATTATTACGAGACTTTAAAAGCACTTGACAAATATAAAATCAGACTCGAAGTAGGACAGCATTCTTTCCCCGGCGAATACGACCCCTCAGGCAAACAGTCCGAAGAAGCCCTCGCGAAAGTCAGAGACTATATGCACGAACTTATAAGCTCAACGTCGGACTTGAATATTTCGACTCTCGTTATGGGCGCGGGAGGCGCAAGGGTTCTGCCCTCGCCGGACAAATACCAAAACGTAATAGAACAAATGGCGGACATATGCAAATACGCCATCTCCCCCGTACTTGACGAATACGGCATAATACTTGCCCTTGAGGGACTTCGTAAAGACGAAACCCCGATGATGAACAGAACGGATGAAAGCGTGGCGATTGCGAAACTCGCGAACGTCCCGAACATAAAAGTCATGGCGGACTTATATCACGTCGCCCACGAAGACACAAGCTTAGCCGACTTCATAAATTACAAAGGCTATATAAGACACTCTCACATAGGCAAACCGACCCCAAGGGTAATGCCGTCAAACGGCGACGGATATGATTACAAGCCGTTTTTCGAGGCGTTGCGCTCTGCGAATTTCAACGGGAGAATGTCAGTTGAAGCAGGTTCTTCCTGCGACGATTACAGAACAAGCCTCGAGAACGCGTTTATCGCGCTCGAACCGCTGCTGTAAAAAACTAACCAAAACAAAAAAATCCTCCGGAAAATAAAACCCGGAGGATTTTTAATAATTATATAAAATCGTTGACATTTTCCCTAAGCCTCCCTTGCTAAAGGGAGGGGGACCGTCCGCAGACGGTGGTGGGATTCGGAGTCTGATGTTGTTTTTATGGGAGAGAAGAATCCCTCCGTCACGCGGTCGAACACAATTTCACAGAGACAACATAATATCTCGCGTGCCACCTCCCTTTAGCAAGGGAGGCTTTAGCGAAATTTATCTACGTTATTCTAATCACCCTCAAAAACAACTTCTTCTTCTTTTTTTTCTTCTTCCAAACCGCCGTCACCACCACTACTATCGTCAATACCACCACCATCACCGCCATCACCGCCGCCGCGATTACTAACGTCAAAATCAATATCGTCCGGTATCTCGTCGGGCGTGACCATCTTGGCTAAAATCCAGTAGCCTTTATAACTGCGCCCGCTTGTCCAGTAATACGTCCCCCAGCCGTGCAATGTGTTATGGTTAAAATCACCCTCGTAATAATCTTTATTCGACCATGTGTATTTGCCATGACCGTCATATAAATCGTCTTTGAAATCGCCCTCGTAAACGTCGCCGTTCGACCATTGATATTTGCCCTGACCGTGTTTCACGTCGTTTACGTAATCGCCCTCGTAAAAAGATTTGTCCGGAAAAATATATTTGCCCCTGCCGTTTTTCATGTTATCCGTAAACGACCCTTCATAAGACGAACCGTCGCTCCATTTCAAAATCCCATCGCCGTTCTTTTTGCCGTCCGTTATATATCCCGAATAAATATCGCCCTGCTCGGAAAAAAGCTCGCAAAACCCGGTTTTTATGTCTTTGGCAAAATCCCCGTAATATATATTCCCGGCTTTACTGAAATACAAACCCCTGCCGTCTTTTTCAAAATCGGGATTCAACCTGCCTATAAACAAATCGCCTTTTAATAACCCCTTGTCATAATTCAACCTGTATATTCCGGGAGCGGAATATAAATTTATAACAGTCCCGTCCGATAAATTAAACGACGCGAAATTTATTTCTTCTTTATTCAGAAAACTTACAATATCGCCTTTGTATTTTTTCGCGCTGTTATCAGCCTGCACAACTTCAAAATCCGTATAAAACGGCGGTTTATCGACCAACGGCGGCAAAACCAGAACCCATTTTATCCCGTTTAACGCGTATATCTCCCCGCTTAAAAGTTTATTCCCGACGTCTTCATAACCGGATATTAAAACTTCAAAAGTTTCTTCCCGGAAAAATACCCCCGCGTCAGTACGGTTAAATATAATATTGTCAAACGGATATAAACCGGATAAATTATCCGCGAAAACCGAATTGATAAAATCCAGAACGTTATTGTTCCTGTCCGCAGTCAAAGAAAACGACGACGCGTCGGGCAGATACTGCTCAAACTGCGGGTCTTTCGATTCAACGATATAAAATTTTTGCAGTTTAATATCAGCGGCAGTACTCGAAAGCCACAATCTTCCGCTTATTATTTTATCGTCTTTATCCATATAGCCGAAAAATTTAACGCCCGTATCAGATTTTATATATCTCAAGCCGTTCTGATATACGATATAAACAACCAGACCAACGCATAAAACTGCGGCAATAAATATCCCAAGAATCACAGTGCCCGTCCTACGGTATTTTCTCTTCATACTCAAATACTTTTACAACCTTCCAAAAATTCAAAATTCAAACTTTAAATAAACGCATAAATAATTTTTATTTTTTACGCCGACCCTGCCGCAGTACCGACGAAACTCGATATTTGCTCCATGATAAACGGCATAAACATCAGAACAATCGCGAAAAAGATAAACAACACGAGAATCGCCGCAAGAACCATAAGAAAGTCAACGTCCTTGCCACCGTAAAGTCTGCCCGCCCTGTACAGTTTATCCTCAGGGATATAATAAGAGCCTTTTTTATTATTTTTATTATCGCCGTCCGGAAGTTCGGACACGATTTTACGCAGCATGCCCCTCGACCTTAAAGCAAACGACATAACAAAAGTCTTTCTCAGATTAAGCTGCTCGAAAGTTTTGGCGAAAGCGGGATGCACCGCTTCCGCTTTAATAAGAGCTTTGACAAACTTACCCACGACAAGCTTGTTATACGCCACGACAAGCACAGCGACTATAACCCCCAAGAAAATACCCTGCAACACAACGTCCACAGTCATAACTTTATAATCCATATAATATAATCCCGCCTTTCAAATTTATTTTACACATACAATAATATACAAAAAAATATACACAAAATGTTTCACGTGAAACATTTATAAATTTTTCGGGTTTTGCGATTTTGGATTTTTCCCCTAAGCCTCCCTTGCTAAAGGGAGGGGGACCGCCGTAGGCGGTGGTGGGATTCGGAATCCGATGTTGTTCTTGGAATGGGGAACGGAATCCCTCCGTCACGCTCCGCGTGCCACCTCCCTTTAGCAAGGGAGGCTTTTTTTAGCTCCACGCGTTCTAATCCCCAGCCCTCTTTCGTAAAGAGGGTGGCTCCGCAGAGCCGGGTGTTTTATATCTTCTCTCTCCCGTTCATATACGGTCTCAACGCCGCCGGGATATTTATACTGCCGTCTTTATTCTGATGATTCTCCAAAAACGGTATAAGAATCCTCGGCGAAGCTATCCCCGTATTGTTGAGCGTGAACACATGACGCATTTCTCCGTTCGCGTTTCTGTAACGTATATTTGAACGCCTCGCCTGAAAATCCCCAAGCGTTGAGCATGAATGCGTTTCGCAATACGCTCCCCGGCTTGGCATCCATGTCTCGACTTCGTGTTTTCTTATCTGCCCTATCCCTATTTCCCCCGTACACGCAAGACATACTCTGTACGGCAATTCCAACGCCTGCAAAATCGCTTCGGTATTCCCCAGTATTTCATAATGCAATTCTTCGGCTTTTTTATCATCGGCTTCGCAGAACACTACCTGTTCTACTTTCTGGAACTGATGAACCCTGTATAACCCCCTCGTATCTTTGCCGTAAGTCCCCGCTTCACGCCTGTAACATGAAGATATGCCCGCGTATCTTAACGGCAAATCGGCTAAATTCAAAACCTCGTCCTGATGATAACTCACAAGCGAAACTTCCGAAGTGCCTATCAAATATAACTCGTCCTCCGGCAGTTTATAAGCTTGGTCATAACCAATCGGGAAATAACCCGTTCCCAGCATCGCTTTTTCTTTGACAAGCTGCGGCACCGACATCGGCGTGAATTTTCTTGACGCCAAAAAATCTATCACAAACCTGCATATCGCCATTTCTAATAAAACGGCGGCGTTTTTTAAAAAATACGAACGGCTTCCGGCGACTTTCGCTCCTCTCGTCATATCGAGCATATCGTGCGTTTCGCAAAGTTCGATATGGTCGCGAAACGTAAAATCAAAATCCCTGACCTGACCGACGCGGCGCAATTCGACATTATCTTCTTCGCCTTTTCCGAGCGGCACTTCCGGCGCGGGAACCGACGGGACACGTAACATAAGATTATCAAATTCTTCTTTTATCTCGCGCATAGAAACTTCATATTCAGCCAAATCGTTTTTTAAAGACCTGACTTGATTCGCAAGTTTTTCTTTCTCGCTGTTATCAGCGCAAGCCGGAATGAGTTTTGATATTTTATTGCGTTCAGCCCTCATATTCTCAGTTTTATTAGCGATTTCTTTTATTGAAACGTCTAATTCAAGTATTCTGTCAATATCAGCCGGCATGTTTTTGTTAATTGCCGCCTGTTTAACAATATCCGGATTTTCTCTTATAAAATTTATATCTATCATAAAATAATATTGATTCTCCTTTATGTTTGTTATGGTAGGGTCGGGCTTCCATGCCCGACCGCAAATCTATTAATGCCGACCGCAAATCTATTAATGCCAGACCGTAAATCAATTACCCAACCGCGAATCTATTAATTATTACACGACCGCAAATCGACATAACGTCGGTTTTCGGGCGGCACGGCATGGAAGCCGTGCCCTACGTAAATATATCATTCCCGCCGCACAAAACTTTTATTATAGACTCAAGCTCTTCGCTGTTTCTGTATTCTATTTCAAGCTTGCCGTTATGCGCCCCGGTTTTCTTCGCCATGTTTATTATGACTTTTTTCCCGAAAATACCCGATACTTTAGTTTGCAAATCTTTTAAATAAAGCTCTATATTTTTATTTGTATTTTCGTTTTCTGTTCCTGCATTATTTCTGTTTGTTATATTATTATCCCCCGAAAGGGACGAGATTTTACTCGCTTTTACTGTTTTTTCCGTTTCCCTGACTGACAAACCGTTTTTTATTATTCTCTCGGCGAGTTTTCTCTGCTCCCCTGAATCATTCATGGACGACAGCGTTCTTGCGTGACCTGCCGATAATTCACCCGATTCTATATATTTCAAAACCTCTTCCGGCAAACTCAGAAGCCTCAGCGCGTTCGTTATCACCGAGCGGCTTTTCGCTACCTGCTTGGCTATTTCTTCCTGAGTTAAACTGTAATGCTCGGCGAGATATTTATACCCCATCGCTTCTTCTATCGGGTTCAGGTCCTCTCTCTGTAAATTCTCGACCATCGTCATTTCGGCGGCTGTAAGTTCGTCCACGTTTTTTATCACTACCGGCACTTCGTCAAGCCCCAGCATTTTTGCCGCCCGCCATCTGCGTTCGCCGGCTATTATCTGATAATACCCGTTCGGTAAATTTCTTACGACGATAGGCTGGATTATCCCGTGTTTGGCAATCGAGTCAGCGAGTTCGGCGAGGGACTCTTTATTAAAATCTTTTCTCGGCTGGGCTTTTTTCGGCTCTATATGCGATATACGCAAAACGCTTTTATTAGCGTTGCCTATTGAAATATCCGGGGAATTATCAACCAAAAGTGCGCCTAACCCGCTTCCTAATCCTGTTTTTCTTGCCGCCATTTTATCTGTAAACTCCTTTTATATCTTTTTTTATATCTTTTATAATTTGTGGTACTGATTGATTTCTAAGAAAAGTCCGGGACTCTGCTTCAAAGCCTCCCTTGCTAAAGGGAGGGGGACCGTCGGAGACGGTGGAGGGATTCGGAGTTTTATGTTACGTGGGAATGAGAGACGAATCCCTCCGTACAATTTATAACTTAATACAGATTTTATCTATTTGCCTTGCCAGTTCCATATAGCATTCGTTGGCTTTCGACGCTTTGTCGTAATAATATATGGGCATGCCGTGAGACGGGGCTTCGCCCAATCTCGTCGTTCTTGGAACGAGCGTTTTAAGTATTTCGTTCGGGAAATATTTTTTCAGTTCGTCTAAAACCTGATTCGACAGATTTAACCTGCCGTCGTACATAGTGACCAATATCCCGGCAATGGCTATTTTAGGATTGAACAATCTTTTCACATGCGTAAGATTTGTCGTAAGCTGCGACAAACCCTCAAGGGCGAAATATTCGCATTGCATAGGCACAATGACATAATCGCTGCCGCACAGCGCGTTTACCGTAAGCAATCCCAATGACGGCGGGCAGTCTATGATTATATAATCGTATTCTTCTTCTACGGTCGAGACCGTATTTTTAAACCTGTAAAACCGTTCAGACGGGCTGTCTTCAACAAACTCGATTTCCGCCCCGGCTAAATTTATATTTGACGGCAAAATCCATAAATTTTCATAATCTGTCTGTATAGTCGCTTCTTTTACCGTGCATCTGCCGATAATCACGTCGTAAATAGAAAGCGACACGTTTCTCTTGTTTATCCCGACCCCGCTTGTCGCGTTGGACTGCGGGTCCAAATCGCAGAGCAGAACTTTTTTCCCCAGCACTCCGAGAGACGCCGCGATATTTATTGCCGACGTAGTTTTGCCGACCCCGCCTTTTTGGTTTGCGAACGCGATTATCATAACTTAAAAATCCTTTTATTTATATAACATTTATTATTTTTTAATCTGTATCTTAAAATTATAGGTATTATTAAATTATACCAACATAAAACAAAAAAGTCAATAATTTTTATTTAAACAGTTGTAAATAAAGTTGTAAACAAAAATGTTTCGCGTAAAATTTCAGAACAAAAACGTAGGGACGACCGTCCCCGGTCGTCCGCGAATTTGATTTCACGCTGGTTTTATATCCGCGGAACGTCGAGGGCGACGTTCCCTACAAGCAAAATTACCGACATTTATACAAATTTTATTATTTTTATTTTCACGTTTTTTGACTTTCGTTTTAATATATGATATAATATTTTTACCCATGGGGCTGCAAGTGGAAAGAAGATAAGATTATGATAATCAAGATAATAAGTTTGTTGCTTTCTGCGGTACAAATTGTTATCGGCATTCTTACATACCGTAAGAACGGTAAATAACATAGGCTAATCATCGGGAAAATGTTTTTGTACTGGTGATATTCAGGAAAATAACCACATCTTCCCCTTGAAATACGCAAATCTTGCAGAGAATATTGAGGGGTGCGAAAATATTTTCCATGACCCTCTTGACATACCGTTGTTAATATAGTATAATGTTATTGCAGAAAGCAGTATGATTGATTATCCGATACTGTCATTTCCATGAACCATTAATATCTACGGAGTGGTTACTGTAGATAAAAACCAATTTAAAGAATACAGGGCGTTTCATTCAGGAAACGTCCCGTTTCTTTTTTATGCTTATACAAAATTTATCCCTTCACGCTTTTTTCTTCGGGACTGACAAATATATTTCTATATATTCACCCTTGTCTGTCCTTTCGCTTTTCACGTCGATACCGCTCTGGGTTATCGTGTCAACGACTTTATCTATCGTGTTTAAAAATAACCTCACGTCTTTAACTATAAAAGTAGATTTCTGATTCTGATATTTTATTTGCTCCCGTTCTTTTTCTCTTTCTTTATCGCTCAGTATTTTATCTATATACTTGTCAGTCGAAGAAACGTTCATAGAACGTTTTATAACCGACGCGATAACTTTCCTGCGTTCTGTTTCGTCCGTGATTCTTATAAACGACCTCGCGTGGCGTTCTGTTAAATTATATTCTGTTATTATATCGCGTTCTTCGTCGGATAATTTCAAAATTCTTAGTTTGTTCGCTATATAAGACTGGCTGACAGACAATCTTCTCGCGGCTTGTTCCTGAGTAAATTCAAAAAGCTCTATTAATTTCTGTATCGCTTTTGCCTGCTCGAAAAAATTCAAATCCTCCCTTTGCAGATTTTCTATTATCGCGATTTCAGCCGACGCCTGTTTATCGGCGTTTACTATAATGCACGGCACAGTCTCCCAGAATAAAAGCTTGACTGCCCTAAGCCGCCGTTCCCCTGCGATAAGCTCGTACACCGGCGTTGGAGTTTCACCGCGGACTAATCTGACCGACAGCGGCTGTATTATCCCGTAATCTTTTATGCTCTGCGCTAAACCAAACAATGACCTTTCGTCGAAATCTTTTCTGGGCTGGTTAGGATTCGGGATAATATTTTTCACGGAAATATTCTGTATCATAGAATTTTGTATATTGCTGATATTGTTATGTAATATATTTTGTTTATGCAGGATTTTCAAAGCCATATTTTTTTCTTCGGTTTTTAATTGTTCCGATTCCAATAAATTCGCGTTTAACATTGTTTTTCCACAACCCTTTCTCATAATTGTTGATAACTTCTGATATTTCTGTTATTTTTATAATTTATTTGTATCGTATCATATTTTTACGTATAATCTTGTCAAACCGTATGCGAAAAAACAATAAGAAAACAAAAAAACTCCCGTTTATAGGGGAGTTTTTGTTATATCCGAAAAATTTCTGGGGTATTTTGGCGATGTTTTCTTCAATTTTTTTATTTTGATAAGAACCCTTTTGTTAGCCCTGTTTTGTGTAGGGCGCGGCATCCCTGACGCGCCGTTGCCGTCCGCAGGCGGCGGAGGGATTCGGGTGTCATGAAGTGACGGGGGTTTGCCGTCCGGGACGTCGGGGACGCCGTCCCCTACAAACAAATCAAACTCAACCGTATCTTCTATTTCCAACTCAAGCATTTTCAAAGCGGTTTTCGCTTCGGCAATTTCATCATGAGCGTTAATGCTTTTATAAGCAATAAAATACCCTCCCGGACGGATAAACGCCGCTGTTAACTCGCATAAAACATTAAGCCTTGCGACCGCCCTCGAAACTGCGAAATCATACGTTTCCCTGATATTTATATCCCGTCCGAATTCTTCAGCCCTGCCGCAGTAAAACATAAAATCGCCTTTTATTGCGTTTTTTATAAAATTTATTTTTTTATTTGAGCTGTCAAGAAAAGTGATTTGTAAATCTTTACGCATTATATAAAGCGGCAGGGCAGGGAATCCCGCGCCTGTGCCTATGTCGATAATCTTGGAGTTTTCGGGTATGTCAAAATATTTAAGAATCATAACCGAATCTATATAATGCTTAACTATTATCTCGTCAATATTTTTTATGGACGTAAGATTATATTTTTGATTTTCACTCAACAGAAAATCCGTGAACGAATAAAAATCTTTTATGATTTTTTCGTTATAATCAAGAGCATATGCTTTAAAATAATATATAAACTTTTCTTCGAATATTTTATAATCAATCATTTTAACCATTTTAATTTAATTTTAACCTCGCGTTTATTATAGTATAACGTCTCTTTTTACATTCGACGATTATATCCTGAACGATTTCGAAATTATTGTCATGTAAAAATTCCCGCAGATAATCGGCTTTGCTTGCCGGCTGTAAAATAAATTGTAGGGGCGAACTGTGTTCGCCCGCGGACGACCGCAGGTCGTCCCTACACGGAAATAATGAGAAGGTTTGCTCTATAATCTCCGTAATGCTTTTCGCTCCCATTCCCGCGATAACTATATCCGTTAATTCGTCAAAATCATACTCCGAATCTATATCAAAACACGATAACCCGTCGGACAACACCGGGATTATAATATCCTGCGAAATATTATATTTTTTTATGTTTGCTTCAGCTCTGTTTACGCAATTCTTACTCATATCGAGAGCATACGCTTTTTTTATTTTGTTGTTTTGATACAGCCAAATCGGCAGATACGCGTGGTCGCTCCCGACGTCGGCGATTATATCCCCGCATATCATATCCGCTATCGCTTTTAATCTGCCGTCAATATTTTTATGTATTTGAAACCGCCCCTTTAAAAAATTATATTTTTTAATTATAATTATTATGTATTATGTAGGGACACGGCGCGCCGTGTCCCTACGAAAATCATCTATCATAATATTGCAATCCGGTCACGTTCCCCTCAGAGAATTTTCTATTATCTCAAAAATTTTATCTTTCCGGGGGTGTGACACATAATATACATATTCCCCGTAGACTCTTATTTCGGCGTTGTTGAATATCCCGGACATGCTTATATTTATATCAGCGACAGAATTGCCGTAATCCTGCATTTTTAAGATTCTTGCCTGCGCCATTTCTTTGACATATTCGGCGTTTATTTTATCGTAAAGCTTGAATATAGCGATTTCGTCAGCCGAATCTTCAGTAAATTGCGTAATCGAATACTTTTCGATTTTTGACATATCGACGGGTTTGTTTTGCGCGTCCGAATATAATTCCGTCGCTTTTTTCTCCGATAATTCTTTTGATTTTATGCTGCTGTCAAAATCAGCGTCTTTGTTATATTCGGGGAATACATCGGCGATTTTCCGCATGATTTCGCCGGGCTCAAGTTTAACCGCCGGTTCCTTTTTTTCGCATGAATAAACAAACGACAAAAGAACTGATATAATTATAGATAACAGAGCATACAGGACATAAACAGTCTTGTTTTTCCTTTTCGACTTCGTTTTCATTTTCAATATCATCTTGTGGGTTATCCTTATTTATTTTTATTAATTTAATTATTTTAACTGTCAGCGCGATTATAAGTGTCAATGTCAATATTTTTTTCACTTTTTTCATATTTAATACCCTTTCTTTTATTATTTTTTATTTATATTTATGATTTTATATAATTCGATTCGCAATGTGAAAACTTTTTGCCGAAAGCCCACTTTTTAAAGGGGGTGGCAACACGAAGTGTTGACGGGGGATTGCGTAAGTCTCCCCGAAAAACATTAAATGAGGTAAAAAATAAAAATGCTTAATCAAAACATAGATTTAATTCGTGAAAAAAAAGGCTTTCTGTGCGATATGGACGGCGTAATATATCACGGCAATTATCTTCTTCCCGGAGCGACAGATTTTGTCGACTGGCTCAATAGAGAAAATAAAAAATTTTTGTTTCTTACAAATTCGAGCGAACGCTCCCCAAAAGAATTGCAGCAGAAACTCAAAAGGCTTGGGCTTGACGTTGACGAGTCGCATTTTTACACGAGCGCATTGGCGACCGCGGCGTTTGTAAGAAACCAATCCCCCGGTTGCACGGCTTATGTTATCGGCGAAGCGGGGCTTCTAAACGCTCTATACGATGCCGGAATCATGATGAACGACGTAAATCCGGATTATGTCATAATCGGCGAGACGAAAAACTATAATTATCAGAATATACTCAGAGCGGTCAAATTAATTCAGAACGGAGCAAAATTAATCGGCACTAATCCTGACCTGACAGGGCCGACCGAAGAGGGGATAGTTCCGGCATGCCGGGCGTTAGTGTCGCCAATAGAACTCACTACCGGAAAATTCGCGTATTATATAGGTAAGCCAAACCCGTTCATGATGAGAAACGGCAAGAGAATATTAGACTGCCGCACGGCTGAAATGGCGATAATCGGCGACAGAATGGATACGGATATAATCGCAGGGATAGAATCCGAAATGGATACGATATTAGTTTTGTCCGGGGTTTCTTCAAGAGAAA
>Ga0082212_10004172_pt1 | contig 20149 bp, 21 predicted proteins | sample TergutNt197P3_FD_71548 | JGI IMG/M metagenome (GOLD analysis project Ga0082212, IMG submission 71548) | Neocapritermes taracua P3 segment gut microbial communities from Petit-Saut dam, French Guiana - Nt197 P3 | ecosystem: Host-associated > Arthropoda: Insects > Digestive system > Gut ... | reverse complement strand
AGAAATAAGACAACTACAAGATAAAATGATGTTAGAGATACTAATTAATCAATCAACTAGTACAGTACATCAGCAAAATCGATTAAATGCAGCGAGTGCATTTATAGGCAATTTTGGAAGAGAAATATATACATTCAAAACTAATTTCAAACCTTTTGACGTTTTTTCGAAATATCAATCATTAGAAAATCTAATAAAAGAATACATAATAAAAGAAAAAATAGTTCCTAAAGAAATTAATGGACTTTTTAACTCGTTTGGTGTTTTTAGGGATAAAACACAAAGATATTATCAAAACGAGGATAGTGAATCAAAGATAGAACTACATAATATTATAACTAAAATATGCAATGATTATCATAAAATTATTGATAGTTATTCTTGGTTTATCAAGAATTTAGAAGAAAACCAATGTGATTATGATGCAGAAAAATACAAGCTGTTGGATGTGAAATTATTAGGAGTTGAATTTGAAGTTGCTGAATTTGCTGATAAAATCTATGATATAAGCGAAATTTATAAACACATTTCTGGAATCTATCCTTGCGATAAAGATTATAAAATCCAATCTCTTAAAATCGTAAAAATCGAATCAGGATCATTGGATTTTAGCGTACTTGGCGACAAAATAATAATTGAAGTAATATGTGGCTTAATAGTATGTGCGGTAAAAGCTCTATTAAAATATTTCAAAGAACATAAAAAACCTATGCCCAATGATGAAATTAACGCAATATTGGATGAAAGACTTAATGAAATATCGTCCCAAAATGGAACTGCAAAACATAAGAATCACATAAAAAAACGGATAATTAATTTCACGAGCAAGTTTTGTACAATAAAAATCAATTCAGAAAGTTACTCATATGAAGGCGATGATATATCAAAAATGCTGCCTTTCTTAGAAAAGAAATTGTTAAGTGAAAAAACCGAAGATAATGATAACAAGAACTAACCATGCTAAACATCACCTACAACACCCCAATAACCCATTTGCTGACCGAAATCGGCAGCCGCGCGGAGCGCGGCGAAAAAAAACAAATATTGCTTGTACCCGAGCCGCTCTCCCACGAAACCGAGCGGCTCTTGCAAGGCTTGGGCGACCATATAGGCATGAGCGCGGAAGTGCTGACGTTCCAGCGTATCGCGCACCGCGCACTGTTGAACTTCGGGGGCATTGCCGAACCAAGGCTTGATGCCGGGGGTCGGCTTTTGCTGTTAGCACGCGCGGTCGGAGACGTGCGCCCGCATTTACGGGAATGGGGGCGCGTTGCGGGTAACGTCAGCTTTTTGACAGAACTGCTGACGACCCTTGACGAGCTGAAAATGTGCGAGGTCAGACCCGAAATGCTCACCGGAAGCGCGAAACTGGAAGACTTGCGGCTTATTTGGGACGCTTTTGAGGCGCACGCGGCACAGACTGCCGCCGACCCGCGCGATGTATTGTCGCGCGTTGGCGAGTTTCTGAGCGACAGAGGCACTGATAATTCAAGGCTTTACATAGACGGATTTGTCAGCTTTACCGCGCAGGAGTACGGTATAGTCAAGTCGTTTCTCAAGCATGGAGATGTGACCGTCTCTCTTCCTGCGGCGCGGGAGGGCGAAGACGAAGACATCTTTTTTCAGCCGCGCAAGACTGCCGAAAGACTGAAAAGATGCGCCGCGATGGTTGGTGCGGATGTAAGAGAAGATACCCCGGTATATCCGTATGACAAGGGGGAAAAGCGGGTGTACTCCTGCCCCGATATTTTGACGGAATGTGAGTGGGCGGCAAAACTTGTGAAAAGTTGGTTGGCGGAGGACAACGCTCCGCCGCTTCGCCGCGATGAAATTGTGGTCGTTTCTCCGGCGTGGGAGGCTTATAAAAGCGTTCTGATTGCGGCCTTTGCGCGGAATGACATACCGATTTTCACCGATGATATGACACCCGTTACGGACAAATCCGCCGCGCGGTTCATAACAAGCTCGCTTGACGCGGCGTTGTACGGGTTCGAGGCGGATGATGTGGCGGCGTTCGTCAAAACGGGACTTGCGCCAATCGCGCCCGATGAGTGCTTCATACTCGAGGACTATATAAAGGTACACAACGCGCGGGGTGTTTTCTGGACGGCGGACAAGCCGTGGACGGCGCACCCTGCGGGATGGGGTGAGCGTGAGTTTTCCGATTTCGACAAGGCGCGGCTCGAAACACTGAACCGTGTAAGGGAGAAAATCCGTAAACCGTTACTGCGGCTTACACACGGTCTTTCAAAGCACGGCACGGGTGAGGATTTTGCAAAAACACTGTACAACTATTGCACTGATATGGAGCTTGCGGACACGCTGGCAAAACGCTGTGAAAGCCTTGTTGAGCGCGGCATGGACAGGGAAGCCGATGAACAGAGGCAGCTATGGGGCGTTATCGTCAAGGCTCTTGATAATTTCGTTGATATACTCGGGGAAAATATTCTGGGCGGCGAAGAGTTCGCGCGGCTGTTCGGGCTGTGCCTGTCGCAGTATGATGTCGGAGTTATACCGATAACACTGGACAGGGTGCGGCTGTGTTCGCTCGACCGCCTTTACGGCAGAAACGTAAAGCGGCTGATTATAGTCGGCGCGAATGACGGGGTTTTACCGAAACGGGTCGAGGCGGGCGGCTTGCTTACGGACACCGAGCGCGTTATGCTTGAAGAAAACGGGATTTTTATGACACCGGGCGCGGACGAACGCGCATCGCGTGAACTGTACACGGCGCACATGGCGTTCGGGCTGGCAGGTGAACATCTGGCGGTCAGTTACTGCACGGCGGGCAAGGCCGAGCCGTCAATGCTTGTGGCGCGGATGGGGCTTGAAGCCGCGACTGTCGAGCGTCCTCAGACTGTCGGTGGCGGCGTGTGGCATTCCGACCGTACACCGCTTGACGATTGGAAGCCGCTGCTGCCGCCTAGTGGCGCGTTGTCAGCGAGCAGGATTGAGAGCTACGGCTTGTGCCGTTGGGCGTACTTTTCGCGATACGCGCTGAAAATAAGAACGCGCGGTTCGGCTGCCGCTCCCGCGCCCAAAGACGCGGGAAGCCTTATCCACAGTGTACTTGAATACATGGTCGGCGAGGTCATGTCACTGGGCGGATTTTCACAGGTTGAGCGTGAAGACGCGCTGAAATTCGCCGCAGAGGCGGCGGATAAATGGCTTGCTTCGCTGCCCGGTTCGGAGTACGGGAGCGCGCGTATACTGTCGCTGACATCACGCCTTAAAAGGTCGGCGGTGTTCGCGGCGGGCAATGTCTATGACGAGCTGCGCGTGTCGGATTTTGAACCGCTGAAGACCGAATACAGGTTTACATCGGGGGGTCAAGTGCCGATAACGGGCATTATTGACCGCATTGACGGATGGATTCACGAGGACAGGCTGTATCTGCGCGTTGTGGATTACAAGACCGGGCAGAACAAGTTTTCACTACGCGATGTGTGGTACGGGTTGGGTATGCAAATGCTGTGCTATCTCTTCGCGCTGAACGAGTGGGAAGGGCGGAAAGCGGAAGCGGCGGGGGTTTTATACCTGCCCGCCCATGACCGTTTCGCCATGGCGGGAACGCGCGTGTCCGGCGCGGACGTTTCGCGCGAACTGCGGGCGATGCTGAAACGGAGCGGCATAATTCTCAACAACGCCGCCGTCATAAACGCGATGGAGAACGGCGAGGAAAAACTTTATATTCCTGTAAAGCTCAAACGTGACGGAGAACCCGATGCGCGTTCTCAGGTCGCTGACGCGGCGCGGCTTGGACTTCTGCGCCGCCATGTTGAGAGTATGATGGGTGCGTTGTCGGAGAACATCACAAACGGGCTTGTGGATGCGAACCCTATTTGCGACACCGAGCCGCAATGCGAACGCTGCGATTTTGCCGAGTCGTGTTACTTCGATGAAAACGATACGCCGCGATTTATGGAAAGGGTAGATTTTTGGGAGAAGGCGGGTGAAAAGTATGCCAAAGCTGACTGAACGGCAGCAACTTGCGGTTGATTACAACGAAAAAAATCTGCTTGTTTCGGCGGCGGCGGGTTCGGGCAAGACAAGCGTGCTTGTCGAGCGGCTAATCGGCGCGTTGAACGGCGGCGCGAACATTGACGGCTTTCTCATCATCACTTACACCCGCGCCGCCGCGCTGGAACTGCGCGGACGTATTCAAAAAGAGATATTAAAGAGGTGCGGTGAGAATCAGGGCGAAACGAAGCGGCTGTACGCGCAGTTGAAGCGTATGCACAGGGCGAACATCGGCACGATTCACGCTTTTTGCGCGGGATTGCTGCGCGATTATGCCGCCGAAGCGGGCATAAAGCCCAACTTCAAACAGTTGGAGGGCGCGGAGGAAGCGGGATTTAAGCAGAAAGCTCTCGAAACGGCGTTGGAGGAGCTATACGGGCTGAATCCGCCGGGGTTTGAAGTTCTGGCGGAATCACTGAGCGGCATTGGCGGCGACCGCCGTCTCGGCGAGGTAATTTTAACTGTTTACAATAAGATTCAGGCGTTTCCCAACCCTGACATGATGATGGACAGCATAGTGGGCGGACACAGTGATTATATAGAATATCTGCGGCAGAGCGCGGAACGGGTGTTGATTCTCGCCGAGAAAGTGGTAAAGAAAGCGCGGCGGGAGTTGTTGGAAATGCCGGAATTGGACGCGGCATACGGGGCGGCTTTAGACGCGGACTTGGTGAACATTAACGCGCTGAGGAACGGTTTGGAGATTACAAAAGTGAGCGCGAGAGCACCGAAAGGCATGGCGGAAGCGGTAAAACCGTTTAGGGACGCGCGGGATTATTTTTATAAACTGCTGGATGAATATCAAAATACCATGCTTGCCGCGCAGCCTCCGGCGGAGGATGAACTGCACTACAGTGAAGAACTGACGCGCGGACTGTTTGCCGCCGTCAGGGCGTTCGGCAAGGCATACGGTGACTTGAAATCGCGGAAAGGCGTTCTGGATTTTTCGGATTTGGAGCATTATACACACAATTTATTATGCGTACCCGGTTCGAGGCTAGAGATAAACTTCACGGAGGTAATGGTTGACGAGTATCAGGACGTGAACCAAGTACAGGAGGAGATTATTTCCGCGCTGAAAAGCCGCGTGTTCATGGTCGGAGACGCGCGGCAGTCGATTTACGGATTCAGACTGGCGAACCCGGATATATTTCTGAGAAAGTACGGCGAGTGGATGCCGCCGGAATACGGCGGCGACTGCGGCGGCGCGAGGGTTGTTCTGCCGCATAACTTCCGCTCAAACGAAAAAATACTGAACGCGGTTAACGCGGTTTTTGAAAAAATCATGCTCGGAATGCCTTATGGTGAAGAAGAGAAGCTGAAGCCGCCGACGGGCGTTGAATACGGCGGGGAACTTCCGGTTCTTGTTTATTGTAATGACAAATCCGAACAGGAGCGGGACGATGAAGACACCGTTCCCTACAATAGAGTACGCCTTGAGGCTGAAATGGTTGCTGACATATGCGCCGAATTGGTAGAGAGCGGCGAAAAGCCGGACGACATAGCGGTACTGCTGCGAGCAAAGTCGAGCATGATACACTTCAAACGCGCCATCGAGGCGCGGGGACTTCCTGCGGCGGGTCAGGATGACAACATATTTGAGACAACGGAAATGCGCGTTGCGGTGACTTATCTTAAAATTCTCGACAACCCGCGCAATGACACGGCTCTGCTCGCCGTAATGCGTTCGCCGCTCTACAATTTCTCGCCGAAAGAGCTTGTCAGAATACGCGGCAAGGCGGGAGGAGATTTCTACGACAGTCTCGCGGCTTCGGCGGCGGCGGGACATTCAAAATGCGTGCGATTGTTAAACGATTTGTCGGAGCTGCGCGATTTAGGCACGGACAACGGAATGGACTTGCTATACCATACAATGCTGACGCGGCTAGGGCTTTTAGAGATTTTCGGCTCGATGTCCGGCGGCGAGACACGGCGGGCGAACCTTCTTAGCCTAATTCCCATTGCGGCGGGCGCGGCAACGGCGGGAGAGTTGTGCCGAACGCTTGAGCGCAGGAGCGCGAGCGGCAAACCGCCGTCCGCCGCAACACAGGGCGGCGTGAATCTTATGACTGTGCATAAGTCCAAAGGATTGGAGTTCAAAACCGTAATAGTCGCGGACACGGCGCGAATCTTCAACCGCACGGACAGCCGCGAACCGATACTGTTCCACAAGGATTTGGGGTTGGGATTAAAATTTACGGACGCGGAACGGCGCGTTCAGTATACAACGTCAAAACGCGAGGCCGTGGCAAAGCGGCTCAACGAAGACTTGCTGAAAGAGGAAATGCGCGTTTTATACGTTGCGTTAACACGCGCGAAAGAGCGGCTGTTTGTAACAATGACGCTGCCGGACTTGGATGCGCGTCTCAAAAAACTGTCTTTAGGATTGGACGGCAAGCCCGATGAACACAGGCTTTTGACGTGCAACAGTGTTTCGGACTGGCTGCTGCTGGCGTTGATGAATGACGGAAAACCGGAGGACACATGGAAGGTACGCGAGTATGTTCACGAACGTCCAAAAACCGAGGTATTCGGAATTTCATCCGCCGAATGTTGGCAGTCTCCGCCTCTCAAAGCGGAACGGGAGGATGGCGGCGCGGACACGCCGGGTAAAATTCCGTCAAAGCTGACGGTTACGGAATTGAGCAAAACAAAAGCCGATACGGTCTTCGCGAAACCGCGCTTCATGGAAAAACACGCCGCGCTGACCGCCGCCGAACGCGGTACGGCACTGCACACCGCGCTGCAATTCGTAAATCTGCGGGCTTGCGGAAGCGTTGAGGGAGCGCGGACGGAGCTTGAATGCCTTGAGCGTGAGCAGCGTATGACACGGGAGCAAATCGCGAGCGTTGACCCGGGGCGTATAACAAGGTTTGTAACGAGCGGACTTGGGGCGCGTGTATTAGCGGCGGAGACGGTGAAACGTGAGACACCGTTTAGCCTGCTGACACCTGTGCGCGAGCTTTTACCTGAATATGACAGCGAGGAGAAGACGCTGTTTCAAGGTGTTATCGACCTCATGTTTATTGAGGGCGGCGAATGGGTGATAGTTGATTTCAAGAGCGGCGCGTCCAAGCCCGAGTACAAGCGGCAGCTCGCGTTGTATGAAAACGCCGTCCGGCGCGTGACCGGACAGCGGGTAAAAGAGAGTTTGGTGTATTATGTTTAATCCTGCGGTATGAAGTTAGGGTCAACGGAGGGGTCTTCCGGCTCAGGCTCGTGGGGAGGTTCTGCACCCGGCTCATGCCCCGGCATATTGGGGAACAGCGCGTCGTCCGGCAGCGGGTGTCCGTCATCGTCAATGGATGACGGCGTTGAATAGTCTCCCGGCAGTTCGTGTATCGGGCAGAATGTGTTGTACGGCAACGCGCCGTCAGTTCCGGATGCAGCCGGAAGGAACGTATCCTCGGGTATAGTCGGACCGCCGCCGCCCCAATAACGCACGACATACTGTTCGTCACCGACCGAAACGCCCGGGACAGCCATGCCGCGCCCTATGTTGAGCAGAGCAACGCGGGTATGATTTTCCTCGGGGCAGTAAGGCGTTGCCAGTTTTCCGGACTCCTTGCAGACATTGACAAGAGTGTGAACATTACAAGTCGCTTTCGGCACGTCTTCGGGGTAATATACGCCTAATGTCGGCGACACACGCGAACCGCGCGGGTCAAGGCGGCAGTTGTCGGTGGGGACAAGACCGCTGTCAAGACAATATGAAGCCCCGACCAATCCCTCGGGCTTGAAGAACTCTCTCGGCTCTAATCCCTCGTGGATTTCGTCCATGACGAGCTTCCACATCGCGAGCGCGGGGTTTGTACTCTGCTGCAGCGTGATTTTCTTAGGGATATTGTATCCGAACCAAGAGCCGCAGGCGTAGTACGGCGTATAGCCGACAAACCAACGGTCGCAGTCGTCTGTGGTTGTGCCGGTCTTTCCGGCGGTCGCCATAGTTGTGTTCAGCTTGGCGCGTGAGCCTGTTCCCGCCGTGACGACCTGCTGGAGGACGGTGTTCATATAGTACGCCGTTTTTTCCTTGATAACTACATCGGGAGGCGAGACATTATCCAGTAAAAGCGCGCCGTTAGCGTCAAAAACCTTTGTATATGTGTGCGGTTTGCTGTACATACCCTTGTTTACGAATGTTGCGTATGCCGCCGTCAGTTCGCGGACGGTCAAACCCTTTGTAAGACCGCCAAGCGCGAGCGGACTGCGGTCTATATCGCTCATTTTGTACTGAGAGCCATCGGCTTTAGTGTACCAACGCTCCTCAACGAGTGATGTCATGCCCATAGTGTCGCGCCCGAAATAGAACGCTTTGGCGGGTGTCATCATCTCGACCACGCGAACCGCAATCGTATTTACAGAGTTCTGCACCGCCGTTATAACGTTCGTGCGGCCTCTGTACGCGCCGCCGGAGTTGCGCGGCCAAGCCTTGCCCGCGTTTTCGCTCGGCGCGTCATCGACAACACTGTAAGGTGTGATCAGTCCCATTTCAAACGCTGCCGCGTAGACGGTGATGGGTTTTATGGACGAACCGGGCTGACGCTGTGAATGGTTGGGCAGATTAAAGATAAGGTTTCCCGTCTTAACGCCGCGCTTGCCCGCGAATCCCAGTATTTCGCCCGTATAGGGGTCAATTACCATCAGGGAACTCTGGGGTTTCTCCTCGTTTTTTACAATCGGGAAGTTCTCTTCATCCGCGTATATCTCGTCAATAATATTCTGTATACGCATATCGATGGTTGCCTCTATTGTAAGCCCGCCGCTGTATATCAGCATATTGGCGTACTGTAGGGATACGCCTTTCTGCTCAATCAAATCATCGCGCACATCAAACGCCACTTGATCCATAAACCATGACTGGACGCGCCCCAAGTCATACTCATCGTTTTCATCGCCGATGCCCACGAACTCCAGTTTTTGATTGACTGCGCGTCTGTACTCAATCTCCGTCAACTTGTTTTGCTCGTACATCTCTTTGAGTATGGTTTCCTGCCGCCCTTTGTTTTTGTCGGGATTGAGATACGGGTTATAAAGCGTTGGTTTGTTGGTAATACCGATGATACAAGCCGCCTCTGCGGCGGTTATATCTTTTAATTCCTTGCCGAAGTATACCTCGGCGGCGGTCTTGACACCGTAACAGCCTTGACCGAAGTAGCAGGTATTCAAATACCATTCGAGGATTTCCTCTTTGGTATAGCTTTTCTCAAAATCGAGCGCGCGCAGTATCTCTTGAACCTTGCGGGCAACGGTAAAATCCTTTTCATCCGTGAGGTTTTTAATTAACTGTTGCGTGACGGTCGAGCCGCCGTAAGAGTCGCCGCCGGGCATGAACATATTCAATAACGCGCCGCCGGAGCGTTTCCAGTCAACGCCCTTGTGCTGGAAGAAACGCTTGTCTTCGACCGCGACCAACGCGTCAATCATAAACTGCGGAATTTCTTCATATACCGCGAGTTTGCGGTTCTGCTGACCGTGAAGGGTGTCAAGTTCGCGGGATTCCCCCGTCTCTCTGTCTCTGTACATAACCGTGCTTGTCTGCTTTAGCGTATAGTCGCTCAGATTAACGTTCATGTCAACGCTGAGAAAGCGCGTGATATATATGGAAAACACCACCGCGAGTATAGAACCCGTGGTGAGGATTATTAGAAATACAGTTCCGATAATCTTTAACACAACGCCGAGAACGGATTCGATTTTCCGCACGGCATTACCCGATGCTTTTATTACTTCCTGTTTCACGTTGACTCCTTTCGCAATGGAGAATCTGTTTTCAACTTCTCTTTTATAAAGTTTACTAAATCGGGCATAGAATTTTTAGCAACATCCCAAATAATATCGTCATCCATCACATGATATCCGTGTGCCGCAAAGTCTCTCATACCCGCTATTTTCTTCCAAGGTATTTCATTATAAGCAATCTTAAAATCTTGAGGAAGGTTTTTAGCAAGTTCCCCAATATTAAGGATGGACATAACAACGGCTTTGCGATAAAGTCTGTTAGAGGAAAAGGCTTCCACATCATCAATTTCATCGGTAAACTTTATTATATCAAGCGCGTCATCTAACATATGCTCCAAAATATTTCTTGTTCTAATATTCATAAATCAATCTCGCTTCGCTTTCAACGTTTTGTCTAAAGGCAGGTTTTGCCCTTGATAAAGCGTTCCATGTAATTAGGTCTACCGAACACCCCAACGCTTCTTCTAAATCAACACGTAATCCAAAAAAATCAAGTCCGGGAGTATTGGGCATTAACTCGACAAGCATATCAATATCGCTTAATTCATTCATATCGTTTCTTGCCGCGGACCCGAATAAAGCAGCACGCTTGACAGGATATTGAGTTAACACATCGCAAGCAATGGTTTCAATATTTTTCATACTAATCCTCCTGTAAGCAAATACACCTTTGATAACACATTATATCTAAAAAAACATTGGTTGTCAAACATTAAAGATTATGTTAATATAATCTCGGTGATTATCATGCGTATAATGGCGGTTGATTACGGCGAGGCGCGTTCCGGCGTGGCTCTGTCAGACCCGACAGGACTTATTGCAGGCGAAGCGTTCACAGTCTTTGAAAAAGATATGAGCAAGCTGTCCGAAAAACTCTGCGCTCTATGCCGAGAGAGGGATGTCGGACATATTGTTGTCGGCAATCCCAAGCATATGAACGCCGATGAAGGCGAGCGGTCGGCGGTGTCGAAGCGGTTGGCAAAGCGTCTTGAGGACGCTCTGAAAATACCCGTTACGCTGTGGGACGAACGCCTTACAACCGTTGACGCGCACAGGATTTTGAACGAAACAAACAGGCGCGGCAAAAAACGCAGGGATACGGTCGATGCCGTGGCAGCAAGTTTGATATTGGAGGGATTTTTGAGGACATTGTAGGGGGTGGTCATTGGCCGCCTATATTTTGCATTGACAGTTGTGTAACAAGTGTGTATAATAATGTGTGAGGAGGGGCAATCTATGAAGCGCAGAGATTTGATTAAGCTATTAGAAAATAATGGATGGCGATATAAGCGGGACGGCGGGAATCACGATATATACACTAATGGTAAGGATTGTGAACCAATCTCACGGCAACGGGAAATCAAGGAACAAGTGGCACAGAGAATCATCAAACGGCGGGGGCTGAAATAAACATAACCGCCAATATAGGGAGGTATAAGCATGAAAACAGCATATCCGGTTATTTTTACAAAGCTAGACGATGGATACGCCGCTCACGCGCCTGATTTTCCTCTTGACACTCAGGGGGATAATTTAACGGCAGCTATAGAAATGGCGCGGGACGCTATTGGAATCATTGGGATTGACATGGAGGATGAAAACAAGTCGCTGCCCACTCCCTCCAATCCCGGAAGCGTGACATATGAAACAGGCGAATTTGTTTCAATGGTCGATGTAGACTTTACGGAATACCGCAGGGCAAACGAACGCCGTACTGTACGCCGCAACGTATCGCTTCCCTCGTGGTTGAACACAGAAGCTGAAAAAGCGGGTGTCAATGTGTCCGCGATATTGCAGACAGCCCTAAAACAGGAACTTCATATAAATGACCGCGCTCAGTAGGGGCGGCCGTCACGTCCGCCCGTCCGCCCCTGCATGGCGCGATGTTTTATAATTCGGTCGGTTGACAACACCCCAACCCTTATGATAATATACCCCCATAGAAAAACCGGAAGGGTGAAACCAAATGAATGTAAAAAATTCGATTCATATTGCCGAGGAAGTAGTCGCTTCGGTAGCATCGTTGGCGGCTTGCGAGGTAGACGGGGTAAGCTCGCTTATGAGCGCGGGCGGAGCGCAGATTTCGGATCGGCGCGGAAAACGCGCCCCGACAAAAGGCGTGAAGATACAGATAACCGATGACACGGCTGTGATTGACGTTATTCTTTTGGTGAAGTACGGATATAACGTCCGCACTGTTGCCGAAAAAGTGCAGGAAAACATAAAACAGACGCTTGAATCCATGACAGGCATGACGGTCATTGCCGTAAATGTCCGTGTCGGCGGCATATCGCTGAAAAAAGAAACGAAGAAAAAAAGTAAATGATTCGCAAGCACTCCAGAGAGTTTGCGGTACAAATGATTTTTGCGCTCGGCTTTGATAACGCCGGGCTTGAAGCCGTCTTGGACGAATGGCTGTCCGGCGGCTTTTTTGAGAGGCTCAACGGCGTTGATGAACTCTACGAAAAACTCCCTGACACAGAGGAACGCGCATATATTACGCGCTTGGTCGGGGGTGTCTACGAACACGGTTTGGAGCTTGACGGATACATCGAAAAATACTCCATCGGCTGGCAGTTCGGGCGGATGCCTAGAATCGCCGTGGCGATTATGCGCGTGTGTATGTTCGAGGTGTTGTATATGCACGAAATTCCGCCGAAAGCCGCTATGAACGAAGCGGTTGAAATAGCAAAAAAATACGAAGACACCGACATCGTGTCGTTCATAAACGGTATAATAGCCTCATTTTACCGGGGGGAAGTCACACAGTGAGATTTCTTGGCATAGACACGAGCAACTACATGACATCCGCCGCCGTATACGACAGCGAAACCGATACGGCGCGGAGCATAACAACGCCCCTTCCCGTAAAAAGGGGAGAGTTGGGGCTTAGGCAGAGTGACGCGTTGTTCAATCATGTAAAGCGGCTGCCGGATGTATTGAAAGAATTGGATTTATCAGCAGTTCGCGGTATCGGCGTAAGCGATAAACCAAGACCCGCAGAGGGTTCATATATGCCGTGTTTCCTTGCGGGTGTGAGCGCGGCGGAGACGTTGGCGCACGCGCTGAATGTGCCGCTTCACAGATTCTCCCATCAAGAGGGGCATATCGCCGCCGCCGCTTGGTCGGCGGGACGACCGGAGCTGCTGAACGGCGAATTTTATGCATGGCATTTGTCCGGCGGCACAACGGAATTTGTAAAATGGTCGCCAAATATCGACATATCAAATATTGCGCCTTGTAGGGGCGGCTATCAGCCGTCCGCGGGCGACCAATGGTCGCCCCTACATGAAAAACCGCACATAGAAATAATTGCCGCGACAAAGGACATCAGCGCGGGACAGCTCATAGACCGCGCGGGTTTACTGCTCGGGTTGCCGTTCCCTGCGGGTGACGCGCTTGACAAACTGGCAATTAAACACGACAGGATTATCCCCGTTAAAGTTGCTTCGCCCAACCTCTCGGGTTTTGAAAATAAGGTACAGGCTCTTATAGCCGCCGGAGAAAAACTTGAAAACATCGCGTATTTTGTTATGAATGTGATTATACAGTTTGTTATCAACAATACGCCTGACGGCGTTCCGCTGCTGTTCGCGGGCGGCGTTGCCCGCTCACAGGTATTACGCGAGAATCTGCCGCTCCGTTTGAATAACATCTATTTCGCCGCCCCGGAATATTCCGGAGATAACGCCGCAGGCGTTGCGTATTTGGCGTTTAGAAAGGCAAACAAATGACAGTAACCCAAGTTAACAACTACATAAAAGCCCTGCTCGAATCAAGCCCGGAGCTTGTAAACGTGTCCGTGTCGGGCGAGGCATCGAACTACCGCGTTTACCCGTCCGGTCATCACTATTTCACGCTCAAGGATGAGGAGAGCGTTCTGAAATGCGTCATGTTCAAGGGTGACGCTTCAAAACTGGTGTTCAAACCTCTGGACGGCATGAAGCTAATAGCAATCGGGCGGGTGTCGGTGTACCCTAGGGACGGACAGTATCAGTTGTACTGCCGCGCCTTGCAGCCGGACGGCGTGGGTGCGCTCGCCATAGCCTTTGAGCAGCTCAAACAGCGGCTGTACGCCGAGGGATTGTTCGATGAGAGATATAAAAAGCCCCTGCCTAAGTTTCCGAAAAGCGTAACACTGATTACGTCACCCGCCGGGGCGGTCGCGCGTGATATGCTCAGAATACTCAGAGCGCGATGGCCGTTGTGCGCGGTCAATATACTGCCTGTGCGAGTACAGGGCGAGGAAGCCCCGCCGGAAATAGCCGAAGCCATTGAGTACGCCAACGCTCACAACTTGGGCGATGTGCTGATTGTCGGGCGGGGCGGCGGCTCGCTAGAGGACTTGTGGGCGTTCAACGATGAAAATGTCGCCCGCGCGATTTTCAAGTCGCGCATACCCATCATATCGGCGGTCGGACACGAACCCGATGTGACTATCGCGGACTTTGTCGCGGATGTACGCGCCTCAACGCCGTCAAACGCCGCCGAAATAGTGTCGCCCAACCATACGGACTGGCGGCAGCGGCTCGACAACGCGCACACGCGCATGGCGCGGGGTATTAATCGCTCGATAAAGAACGCCAGAACGACCGCCGACACACGCCTTTTGGAACGCGCCGTCCGTGACGGCATAACGGCAAAGCGCAGCTTATTGGCGCGGTATGCCGCGAAGCTCGACGCGCTCAGTCCGCTGAAAGTTTTCGCCCGTGGTTACTCAGTTGCGTTGAACGCGGGGGGAGAAACGGTCAAGCGCGTTAAAGACGTGAAAACAGGAGAGGATATATACGTCAGATTTATAGACGGGCAGATAAAATGTGAGGTTAAGGAGAGAATCGGCAATGCCAAAGCAAAACTTTGAGACAAGCCTTAAACGGCTGGGTGAAATTGTAGAAAAACTGGAACAGGGTGAAGTACCCCTCGATGATTCGCTGAAACTGTTCGATGAGGGGACGAAACTTGTCGGCGCGTGTAACAAAATCCTTGACACCGCCGAGCAGAAAGTCGCGCTGATACTAAAGGGCGCGGACGGCGAACCTGTTGAGAGTGAATTTGAATCATGAACATCACATACAATAACTACCTCAGCCTAATCGAAAATTACCTCTCACAACTTTTCAGCGGCGATGAAAAGCTATACGAAGCCATGCGTTACAGCCTTTTGTCGGGCGGTAAACGTGTGCGCCCTGTATTGACGCTCGCGTTCTGCGAGTTGTGCGGCGGCAAACCCGAAGACGCGCTCGCGGCGGCTTGCGCCATCGAACTGATACACACCTACTCGCTGATACATGACGACCTGCCGTGCTTGGATAATGACGACACGCGGCGCGGCAAGCCCGCTAATCATATTAAATACGGCGAAGCTATGGCGTTGCTTGCCGGTGACGGGCTTCTCAGCTACGCTTTTGTACTGGCTCAAAAAACACCCCAAGCCGCCGATGAAATAGCCGTTGCGGCATTTGATATGGTACGAGGTCAGGCGTTGGAGTTTGACGGCTGCGAAGATACGCGCGTCATAAACAGATATAAAACAGGCGCGCTTTTTATTGCCGCCGCGAAAGCGGGATGCTTGGCGGCTTCCGGAAATGCGTCATCGGCAATAGAAGCCGCCGGGGTATACGCCGGAAATCTTGGGTTGGCGTTTCAATACCGCGATGATTTGCTTGACGGAGAGCGCGGAGACGGCGTTGACCGCGTAAAAGAAATAAAACGCTGTACGGACACGGCAAAGAACGCGCTGAAAGGTTTTGAAAACAACGATTTTCTGATTGAATTGGCAGATAAATTATCTAACAGGGATACGTAGGGGACGATGGCAATCGCACCGCAATTAGGGGGTTTTTCTATGGAGTTCATTCGCAACAGCGTGAACTGGTTTACCGGAAATTATATATTGAATGTGTCTGTCACCGCGTTTCTGACGGCGCAAGTGATTAAAATCATAATTGAGCTGTCGGTTCACAGAAAGAAAATCACTTTCAGCCGCTTGACAGGCTCGGGCGGTATGCCCAGTTCACACTCGGCAACCGTTGTCGCTCTTGCGACAAGCGTGTACAGAGTTCGCGGCTATGATTCGACCGACTTTGCGATTGCGGCGATTTTGGCGATAATCGTCATGTATGACGCGCTGAATATCCGCCGTGCCGCGGGGGAACACGCGAAGCGCATCAATTTTATTATGCAGAGTTTGAGTGAAGTAACGCCGGAGACATTTCAGCGTCAGTTAAAGGAACTGCTCGGGCATACGCCGCTTCAGGTCGTTATGGGCGCGTTGCTGGGTCTTGCGCTGGGATTGCTGATGTGATATAATTGTTGCAACATTTATCCCACTAAACGTTGTTTATTTATCGAAAGGATTGCGTAACGCATGGATATTGGTGAAATTCAACAGTTGTGTGAATCCGGTATTATACGATGGACTGACCATGCTATAAAACGTCTGATTAAACGCGGAATAACCCGTTCGGATGTTATATATGCCCTATCAAACGGGGAAATAATAGAGAGATACCCTGATGATTATCCATATCCAAGCTGCTTAGTTTTAGGGGTCACGGCAAATTCCCGTTATCTTCATGTTGTATGCGGGATTGGGAACGGGGAGCTTTGGATTATAAGTGTTTATTATCCTGCGCCTGAAAGGTGGGCGGATGATTTCAGAATGAGAAGGGGATTATAGTAATGAAATGCTTTATGTGCAAAGGAATGCTTGAAGACTGCCCGACCACATTTATGGTTGACGCAAATAATTGTATAGTAATTGTTAAAAATGTACCTTCACAAGTTTGTTCACAATGCGGTGAAGTCTCATATACAGACAATGTGGCGGCTCATCTTGAGAAAATCGCAAATGAGGCTCAAAAGGCATTATCTGAAATTGCGATTATTAATTATGCCTCCGGTGTTGCTTAAAAGGATAGTGAAAGAATGACTGCGACAGAACTCGCGGCTCTCAACGCCAAATGCGCGGAGCTGCGCTCGTTTTTAATAGCTCATGTATCGAAAAACGGCGGGCATCTGGCATCGAACCTCGGTGTGGTCGAATTGACCGTTGCCCTTCACAAGGTTTATAACACAAGTGTTGACCGCCTTATATTCGATGTGGGGCATCAGTGCTATGCCCATAAAATCCTAACCGGGCGGCGCGACGGTTTCAAGACCCTGCGCTCATTCGGGGGTATCGCGGGCTTTCCCAAACCGTGCGAAAGCGAACACGACGCTTTCGTTTCGGGTCACGCTTCCACATCAATTTCCGTGGCTTTGGGTATGGCGCGAGCGAGAAGCATCATTGGCGGTAAGTATCATATCGCCGCCGTCATCGGTGATGGCGCACTCACTGGCGGACAGGCGTATGAAGCGTTGCACGACGCGGGACACAGCGGTCTGCCGATGGTTGTCATTCTAAATGACAACGAAATGTCGATTACAAAGAATGTGGGCGGCGTGGCAAAGCATTTGGCGCGTCTGCGTAACGGTCAGCAGTATTTCAAGCTGAAAAGAATCTATCACAGGCTTGTAATGACAGCTCCGGGCGGGCGTTCCGTTGACAGAACGCTCTATAAATGGAAAACGGGACTGAAAGAATATTTCTTCCCCAGTTCGCTCTTTGAAAGCATGGGTTTTACATATCTCGGTCCTGCGGACGGGCATGACATTAAGACGCTAATCCGCGTTCTTGAGTACGCAAAGGGACTGAACAAACCTATTCTTCTTCACATCAATACCACAAAGGGCAAGGGGTATAAATACGCGGAGCAAAACCCGCCGCTCTATCACGGCGTTCCTAAGTTCGATGCCGGGAAGGGACTGCCTAAGACAAACGGCGAGCTATCGTTTTCCGGAGTGTTCGGGCAGACGCTGACGGAATTGGCGGAGAACGACAAGCGAATCTGCGCTATAACGGCGGCAATGGGCGATGCCGTAGGACTTTCGGAGTTTCGGAAGAAATATCCCAAGCGTTTTTTCGATGTCGGAATTTGCGAGGAACACGCCGTCACGATGGCGGCGGGCATGGCGAAGCAGGGGCTTAGACCGTTCGTGGCTATTTACTCAACGTTTTTACAGCGGGCGTTTGACCAAATAATTCACGATACGGCGATTATGAATCTTCCGGTTATTTTTGCCGTTGACCGCGCGGGCCTAGTCGGCGATGACGGCGAGACGCATCACGGCATTTTCGACACGGCGTTTCTTGACTGCGTACCCAACATGACTGTGCTCGCGCCCGCGAGTTATAACGAGCTTCGCACCTGCATTAAATATGCGTTGGAGTTGAAAAGTCCGGTCGCCATACGCTATCCGCGCGGAGGCGAGGGGGAGTATACGGGCAATTATCTCAAAAATACCGTACTGCGGAAAGGTGACGACATCACGCTTGTCACGTATGGGACAACTGTAAACGACACATTGACAGCCGCCGAAATGCTGGAGCGGGACGGCATATCTGCCGCCGTTGTAAAGCTCCTGCGCTTGACACCAATCGGAACGGATTACATACAGGGAAAGGTATTGTTTGTCGAGGAGGTATACCGCAACGGTTCGGTTGCACAGCGAACGGGGCATAAGGGACTGGCGATTGACGGGTTCGTAACGCACGGGACTGCCGAAGAACTCCGCGCTATGCTCGGACTTGACGCGGCGGGAATTTATAAAGCGGCAAAGGAAATGCTATGATAGGGACGAACTGTGTTCGTCCGCGCCACAAAACACCCTTGCAATCGTATCCATATTGTGATACAATGTAATTTGAATAGGAGTGATATATTGTGTACAATGTCCAAGTAAGACCTGTCAGAGATTTACGAAATCATTATACAGAGTTAGAAGCCATGTTAGATAACCGCAATCCGATTATAATCACCAAGAATGGCCGAGGTACGGCAGTACTTTTGAACATTGAAGATTTTGCTGATTATGAGGAGTTTATGCACGTTAGATATATTGCCGAAAAGCTGAAAGAAGCTGAAATTGAAGCTGCCTCTCCCGATGCAAAATGGTCTGACGGTAAAGATGTATTGAATAGATTACGGGAGAAGTACAGTGGATTATAATATAATCTTTTTAGAACGGGCGGAAAATGACCTTGACGAAGTATTGAGCTATAAATCTAAGTTCTATGCAGGAACTGCTGACAGATTTATGGATGAGTTGGAAGCGGTTCTAAACAGAATTAGCAAAAATCCTCGTGTTTATCAGGTATACGTTTATGACGGCAGTTACCGCAGGGCGGTTGTCATGGATTATCTGTTGTTTTACAGGATTTGTGATGATTCTCATACAGTGAAGATTTATCGTGTACTGCACGGTAAACGCGATATTAAAGAGTGCCTATGAAAATCGACCATATCATTCAACAAAGCAACATAAATCAAATGCGGCAACGTTGACGTGTTTAGAGGTATAAACAAATGTAACAATAATACAGATAATTAGTATTTTTGAGGGCTTATATTATGGAAAGACGGAAATATCTCGGACGATATGACAAGGATTTTATAAAGTCCATTATTTCTAGAACCGTTAGGATTGATGGCGTTGGTATTGCCGGCTATGCCGCGCTTGTGCAAATCCAAGAGGTAAGTCGTCCGTACATGGTCGGTGAGAAAGGTTCGGAGGTCTGCATAGCTGACAACGGTTACAGCGAATTAACATTTCTGCCCGACAATGAAAACTGGCGGTTGACCGCTGTCTACAATAATCATAACGATATTATCGAGTGGTATTTTGATATTACCCGAAAAAATGCTGTTGATGAAAAAGGTAATCCGTACTGTGATGATTTATACCTTGATGCGGCGTTAATGCCCGATGGACACATTTTGATTTTTGATGAAGATGAATTAAAAAACGCGCTTAATAATGGAGGTATCAACAAACAAGAATTTGATATGGCGTATGAGACTTTAAGAAAACTGATTGATAAAAAAATAATAGATACAGCTTATATGGAAATGTTTTGCCTAAAATTGTGGTCATTATTTACATGAATGTCAAAAATAATTATTATCGTTAATACAATATCACAATACTCCGATGTAGGGACGAACTGTGTTCGTCCGACAAGGGAAACGGGGAACGGCGGAACGCCGAGGGCGGCGTTCCCTACATAAAATATAGAAAAGGAGTTAAATTATGCCGACACTTAGTGTGTTTTACGGAATTATCATTACTATCCATTGAGGTAAGGGGGAGTTAACGTGCTATGAAAATACGCGCGGATCAACTGTTGGTTAATAAAAATCTTGTCCCGAGCCGCGAACGCGCCAAAACCACCATTATGGCGGGACTTGTGTATATAGGCGGGGAGCGGGTGGACAAACCCGGGCAGCTTCTCGACGAAAACGCCGATATAACTGTCCGAGGTGAGGCGAACAAGTTTGTGAGCCGCGGC
>Ga0082212_10004171_pt1 | contig 20149 bp, 13 predicted proteins | sample TergutNt197P3_FD_71548 | JGI IMG/M metagenome (GOLD analysis project Ga0082212, IMG submission 71548) | Neocapritermes taracua P3 segment gut microbial communities from Petit-Saut dam, French Guiana - Nt197 P3 | ecosystem: Host-associated > Arthropoda: Insects > Digestive system > Gut ... | reverse complement strand
TGGTGAGTGAAATGCGCGCTGCGTTGTTGTCGCGGGCCACGCCGCTGACCTTCATGGCTTCCATATTTACGACCTCCTTAACCTTTGTGCCGGGACGGTTCTCTAAGCTGCTCAGAACCTCGAGGGTGATATGGTATCGCTTGGCCATTTCGACCGAGCGGTTGTGCAGTACCTGCGCGCCCAGCGTGGCAAGCTCCAGCATCTCGTCATACGTGATCTCGTCCAGCTTTTTGGCTTCCTTCACGATACGCGGGTCGGCTGTGTAAACGCCGTCCACGTCCGTGTAGATCTGGCAGACGTCCGCGTTGAGCGCGGTGGCCACCGCAACCGCCGTGGTGTCCGAGCCGCCGCGCCCGAGGGTGGTCACGTCGTCGAACTTGTTTATTCCTTGAAACCCGGCCACAAGCACGATGTTCTTGCGGTCAAGCTCGGCGCGCAGGCGCGAGCCGTCCACGCGCGTGATGCGCGCGTTGCCGTAGTCGGAATCGGTGTGCATACCGATTTGCCACCCCGCCAAACTGATGACCGGGAAGCCCAGCGCCTCAATGGCCATCGCGCACAGCGAGATTGATATTTGCTCGCCGTTGGCCAGCAGCATATCCATCTCGCGCTTGGACGCGTCCGGGTTGATTTCGCGCGCCTTTTCGATCAAATCGTCGGTGGTGTCGCCCTGCGCGGACAGGATCACCACAACGTCGTTGCCCGCCTTGTACGTGTCGGTGATACGCCGCGCCACATTGCGGACGCGCTCCGCGTCCGCCACCGACGAACCACCGTATTTTTGAACGATCATCGCCATGTATTGCGTCCTCCTTATTCTTCTTATTTCCACTGCCGCTTTATTGGGGTATCGGCATGTATAGAACCTTTACCACGTCTTTATCTTTGTTGCCCGTGATTGTGGGGTAGGAAACCAAGGCCACGCCGTATTTCGTTCCGTCCACGGTGACGGGTTTCAGCCAGCCGTTTATTCCGCTCACGTCGGCGGGGGTGAGCCTACGGCCCGCAAGGTAAAGTTCTGTTCTCGGCACAGGCACAGGATCGCCCGCCGGGTTATTCAATCCGCCGATGTAATACTCGATACAGAACGGAATGTACTCGTGTTGCTCGTCGAATTCCAACTCTGTTCTATTCTCGTCAAGCCCGAAGACAGCCGCTTTGCTGGGGAAATAATTTTCGTAGCACCAAAGTGTTGTCAGCGCGGTGTTATTGCTCACATCAAGCGTGGTAAGTTGGTTTATGAAGCACCAAAGTGTTGTCAGCGCGGTGTTGTTGCTCACGTCTAACGCAGTAAGTTGGTTGTTGCCGCAATAGAGCATTTCCAGTGCGGTGTTCTCGCTCACGTCTAACGCAGTAAGTTGGTTGTTGCCGCACCAAAGCGATTCCAACTCGGTGTTGTTGCTCACGTCTAACGCGGTAAGTTTGTTGTCGTAGCACATAAGCCGTTTCAGCGTGTTATTGCTTACGTCTAACTCGTCAAGTTGGTTATAGGAGCACTCAAGATCTGTCAGCGCGGTGTTATTGCTCACGTCTAACTCGGTAAGTTGGTTAAAACAGCAATAAAGCGTTGTCAGCGCGGTGTTTTTATTCACGTCTAACTCGGTAAGTTGGTTGTCGTCGCAATCAAGCGTCGTCAGCGCGGTGTTTTTATTCACGTCTAACTCGGTAAGTTGGTTGGACCAGCAAATAAGTTCTGTCAGCTCGATAGCATTGCTCACGTCTAATTCGGCAAGTTGGTTATCGTAGCACCAAAGCCTTGTCAGCGCGGTGTTTTTGCTCACGTCCAGCGTGGTCAGTTGGTTTTTGCCGCAAGTAAGCGATGCCAGCGCGGTGTTATTACTCATGTCTAACTCGGTCAGTTGGTTGATTTCGCAATCAAACGTCATCAGCGCGGTGTTATTACTCACGTCTAACTTGGTCAGTTGGTTGTCGCGGCACTCAATCCGTGTCAGCGCGGTGTTTTTGTTCACGTCTAACTCGGTAAGTTGGTTGAAACCGCAATAAAGCTGTGTCAGCGCGGTGTTTTTGCTCACCTCTAACTCGGTCAGTTGGTTGACGGCGCACTCAAGCATCGTCAGCGCGGTGTTTTTGCTCACGTCTAACTTGGCAAGTGGGTTATTGGCGCAAGTAAGCGATGCCAGCGCGGTGTTTTTGCTCACGTCTAACTCGGTAAGTTGGTTGTTGTGGCAATGGAGCGATTCCAGCGCGATGTTCTCGCTCACGTCTAACTCGGTAAGTTGGTTGCTGTTGCAATTAAGCCATGTCAGCGCGGTGTTATTGCTCATGTCCAGCGCGGTCAACTGGTTGCCGTGGCAATCAAGCGTTGTCAGCGCGGTGTTTTTGCTCACGTCTAACTCGGTCAGTTGGTTATCATCGCATTGGAGCGATGTCAGCGCGGTAAAGTATTCAATGCCTGTGAGGTCGGAGATACCTTTATTCCATACACCTAACGATGTGAAGTTCGACACATCGCCCTGCGTAATATCCCCTGTCGGTTTGCTTATAATTACCCGCACCGCCTGTTCAAAGTTTGGATCGGGGAACGTGATAATGTCGGTCGGCGCGGCCACGGTAACAGCAGGAACAAGCGCAAAGACAAAGACGAGTGCCAGCGCGAGGGACAAGATTTGCTTCTTCATCTGTCAGTCTCTCCTTATTTCATATTGTCAAACGTCATAATGCTCATTTCGCGGGTAAACGTCCCTTTAGGGCTGAACAGGTTGCCGTCACCGCCGCGCATTATGCCGTTGGCCACGCAGTAGTTCACGCCGTCCACAGTCCAGGCGGATATGTCACCCGCGTCATTGAACCCGGCGGGCGGTGAGCCGTCCACGTCTTGACCCAGCGCGGCGCAGACGTTCTTTATCATTCCCGCCGCCTGTTCGCGGGTGAACGCGCCGTTGGGGTTGAATTTGTTGTCGCCCGCGCCGCTGGTAATCCCCAGCGCAAACGCCGCCAATATGTCTTGGTCATTCGTGTCGGTGAACGCCTTCGGGTCACGGGTCACGCCTTTCTCTTTCATCACTTCGTCTATGGCTTTGCCCGTCTTGTACTCCACCCACTTGACGGCCAGACGGCAGAACTCGGCGCGGGTGATGGTGTTGGTGTATCTGCCCTGCAAGTCGGCGGGAACGAACCCCTTGCTGACCGCGCTTGTTATGGAGTCGCGCGCCCAGCCGCTGGCGGTGGAGAGGTTGGGGGTTCCGCTCCCCGTCCAAGCGTCTATGTAGACGCGCTTCACCTTGTTGTCATCACCGTTCCCCGTGCGGAATCCGAGACTGCTAAGGTTCAATCCCCGCAAATCAAGGGTTAACTTTCCGTCTTCTTCGGTAACACGGTCATTTCCGCTTTGAAATCCCTTCCACTCGTCCGAAGACATACTCTCAAACTGAAACCAATTCAGTTTCTCATTCGTCTCGACAACCATTTTCTCCGCCGCCGCAAGTTCTATCGCGGGGATGGTAAACCAAGTGGGCGTATCCGGCTTGATAATATCGTTGATTTCATACGGAAAAGCGGGTGTTGGCACATAATCCGCCCCCGGCGTTTTGCCGTATGCCGCGAAATAGGCTTCAAGAAGCGGTTTGTTGACCCACTCGCCTGTGGTACGGTCAATCAGCTGACCCTCATCATAAGGGGCGGTTCTGCCGCTGGCAAACCAAAATGACGGTATGCCCATTCCGGCCAAATCTCCAAAATGCTGCTTCGTATATTTCAGCAAGTCGGGTATAGGATTGAAGGCGGCGTATCCGGGCTGATCTTCCTTATTGACAAAACCGACGCCTTTGTCAAGCCACGCTTGAACCAGCGGGTACTTCGTTTCGTTGATGAAATCGTCATAGCCAAATGTGCCGAGCATGATATAGGGGTCGTTGTCCGGCGCTTCCATATAGGGGAGCGCGTCGGTGTGCGCGCCGGGAACGCAAAACACCACCACACGTTTGCCGTTATTGCCGCCGCTCTTGCGGATGGTTTCCAAAGCGTCTGTGTTTAGTTTGCTGACCGTATCGCACAACTCTTGGCTGACTTCGCCGTTTACGGTAATCCACTCGCCCGGCCCGCCGTAATGCTCCAATAAATTCGGCTCGTTCATAATCTCGAACAGCAGCGTTTCGGGGTAATCCTTGAAACGCTCCGCAACCTGCTTCCAAAGGGCCGTCAGGTGCGTCTTGGCTTTCTCGTATTCCCCGTCGCGGATCAGCCAGTACAGTTCTTCTTCATGGTGGGTGTTGAGCAGGACATTCATTCCCGCGTCCAACGCCCAATCCACCATTTGCTGGATTTTGTCCAGCCACGCCTTATTGATGACATAGTTTTCATCCATCTGCGGCGTCCATGACACGCACATGCGGTAGCTGTCAAAGCCTTTCAGAGCCGCCGATTGGAAGTGCCATTGCTCGATCCTTGGCTGGCCCCATGCTAAATCCATATCTATCAAGTCTACCCAAGGTTCCTGCCCCGGCCAATGGCGGGCTTCGGTGGTGTTGGCGAAGGTGATGCCCAAGCCAAGTTTTTCCATCATATCCCAGCCCGTAATCGGAGCAAACGCCGCCGCAGCGGCGGGTACGTTAGGAACAAACGCCAGCAGCACGGCGAGAGTAAGCGCGAGAGATAAAATTTGCTTTTTCATTTGTCAATCTCCTTATTTCATGTTAAGGATTTTCAACCGTATTTCTCAACAAAGGACCGCGGTTTCAGTATCTCAGGGTACTCCAAATCCAAAGGCGCGAAATCCTCATCCCCGGATATTAAGACATCTACATCTTCATTGAGGGCCGTTACCAGTATAGGCAAATCCTTGGCGTCACGAATACCGGGATATTTTGTTATGTCGATTTTTTCCGGTGTGTAAGCAAGTTCAAACGGAAGTTCTCGCAAGAAATTTTCCAGCAGCCCGTATTTACTTGGAAATTTCTCTTTGGTTACTCTCTTTAACTCGTCAATAACGTAGGTTGACAGAACGATGGTGTGGCGTTCGGATATGATGTCCAGCAGACGGAGAATATGGTGAGAAGAAAGGACGGCGGCGGAAACGAGGACGTTTGTATCAAGCATTACCCGCATTACGTTCCTCCCAAATCTGCCCCCTTATTTCGTCCACCAATGCCGTCACATCGTCCTCGTCCCGCAGGCCAATACGTTCGGCTTCCCCGGCAAAACCCGCGCGTAAATTCGCAAACGCAATCTTGGCCGCGTTCGCAACAATGATCTGACCTTGATTCTCTATGAAAACGACTTTATCCCCTTCACGCACCCCCAATCTTTTGCGGACGCCGATTGGAATGGTGATTTGACCTCTATCGGTGATTTTTGCAATTTCCACGGTTAACCCCCTCCGAATCTTGTAATCTTACTTACAGTATACCCCCCTCAATCCGGGAACACCCTAAAGCACTGCGTGCCCTTGGGTTTCTCGCTGACCATGCCTTGGCCGCGGGCGTACCATCTGTCGGCCATGGGGTCGGGCGGCACGGCGAAGCCGGGGCGCGGCGGGTTCCACTCGAAGTATTTGCGCGCGTTGATGTGCTTCACCGCGTCTATCACGTCGGCCACCACGGCGGACGCCGTGGGCAGTTTGCCCGCGCCGCGACCGTAGAACATCACGTCGCCTATGGCGTCGCCGCACACCATGATGCCGTTGTACACGTCGCGCACGCCGGACAGCGGGTGGGCCAGCGGTATCATGTGCGGCGCGGCGTACGCGGACACCCCGCCGCCCTCCAAGGCGGCGGCGCGGCCCAGCAGTTTCAGGCGGTATCCGTTCTTCCCGGCCCACTCCATGTCCTCGGGCATGACGTTCTGGATGCCCTCGGTCTGGACGTCCTCCGGGAAGATGTGATACCCGAACGCCAGCGACGCCAAGATACAGATTTTGCGGCACACGTCCGCGCCGGATATGTCGTCGGCGGGGTCGCGCTCCGCGTACCCGAGTTCCTGCGCCTTCTTTAACGCTTGCTCGAACGGCGCGCCGTTTTCGTACATCTGCGTCAGTATATAGTTGGTGGTGCCGTTCAGTATGCCGTATACCTCTTCAATACGGTTGGCCAACAGGCATTGACTCAGCGGGCGTATGATCGGGATGCCGCCGCCCACGCTGGCCTCGAACAGATAGTTGACGTTGTGCGTTTTGGCCAGCGCCAGCAGTTCCCAGCCGTGACGCGCCACCAATTCCTTGTTGGACGTGACCACGCTCTTCCCGGCCTCGAGGGCGCGGCGCGTGTACTCGGCGGCCACCGAGGCGCCGCCGATGGTCTCAACCACCACGCACACCTCCGGGTCGTTTAAGATCACCGATATGTCGTTGACCAAAAGCCCCTCGAACGGGCTGCCGGGGAAACTCCTGACGTCGAGTATATACCCGGGCGTCACCGGAACGCCCGCCTTCTGCGATATTCTGGCGGAATTCCCGGCCAGTACCTCGGCCACACCCGAGCCGACCGTCCCGAATCCCAAAATGGCTATCTTGCCGATGTTACTCAACCCCTTCTAATATCGTGACGCCCAGCTTGAGATTATAAACGCCGGAACGGCCCACAGGATTTGATACAATAAGATATTCACGGGCGACACCTTCGAGGCGTATTCGTTGAATTTCAGCGGCGACACCCCGCCGGTGTAGATCAGGTAGAAAACCAGCAGCAGCCCGACGGCGGCGCAGATGCCCGACAGGATCAGGTTCAGCTTGGACGTGCGCGCCAGCGCCAGCGACCCCACGATGCTCTCGGCGTATGAGGGCAGCCCCTCCTTGCCCGCTATGGCCACCGTCTTTGCGTACACCTTGCGCGACGGGTCGCTCAGGGTGAGCCGTTCCTCGATTACCGGGTAATCCATCTCCTCGTCGGCCAGCTTGAACTTCTCCTTGACCAACAGGGCGGTCAGGTTGAAGTCGCGCACCGCGAACATGGGCTGCACCCGGTTGCGCGACAGCAGATGCACCGCGCTCCGCACCTCGGGCAGCGGCGTGTACTTGATGGCGAACACGGCCACGAGTTCCATGTTGATGGCCGTGTAGACCGCGTGCTTGGTCTTGAGATCGGACGGCACCGAGACGCTCATGCTGACCATGAAGTTATACGAACCCACCAGAACGCGGTCCGGGCCGATGTACGCGCCCATGCCGCCCCCCTCGTAGTGCTGGAAGTCGGTGATGCGTTTCAAGTGACTCAAATCGCCCTTGAAGAACGCTATGAACGGCCTGGCAAGCCCCGAACCGGAGGCGTACACCACGCTGGCGGTGTAAGACAGCGCCTTGTCGTGCGCGTGGGTGCCGATATACTTGTAGCCGTTTAAGGTGACGGTCTCGCCCGGGAAAATGTCGGCGTCGGTCATGACGGCCACGTTGGCCCGCAACATGCTCCGCGCCGCCGGCCATCCGGCCAGCGCCACGCCCATGTGGGCCACGCGCCGCGACACGAACGTATACGGAAGCACAAAGGCTATCAGCGAGACAAAGGGCGTCACACACGATAGTATGGCCGACCACGCCCACCAAAAATCCTTGCCGCTGCCCGCGCCGAATGACGCGAGGAAAGCGAACACGACGGACAGGATCAGCGCCAGCGGCATGAAGAAATTGAAAAACCGCTGCACGTTGTCCGGGCTTTCGGCTTGCTGTACAAAGCCCTCGGGCCGCGATTCGCGCTTGGTGACGCCCGACACGTCCTCCCATATGCGGTCTTCCATGGTGACGCACTGGCATATCTCGGCGTTTTTGGCCACCACATACGTCCGCAGGCGCGCGCCCTGGCGCAGACGTTCCCCCCACACCGACATGAACACCAAGAACGACGAGACGGCGCAGTAGGGCAGATATGCGGTCCACGAGTTACCGTATAACAGAATGCTGAACACGTGCGCCATGCTGGCCAGACAGGCCATCACCACGCCGGTATCGACGGACGGGCGCAACCGGAACAGGTCCGCCGCGCCGCGCGCCAGCACGTCTAACCCGCAGAACATGGTGAGCGTTTGCAGGGCCAAGACCGTGAACACGTATATGTAAGGGTGGAGCAGGAAGTTGATGCCGCCCGGCAGCGGAAGCCCCAGCCTGTGCGAAAAGGTGATGTAAAGCATGGGCGCGTTGAGCGCCAGCGCGGCGAACGCGCGGAACGTCAGCGACCTCACGTAAGGTTCTAACTTTTTGGCGGCCTCGGAGGGCAGGGAGTCCTTCACGGGTTCCTTCAACCGGTGCGCCCTGTCACTCAGCCGCCTAAACAGCGACTGCCGCTCGGGCGGCGGCGGGGCGGCGGGGATGTGCGTGTCCGACTCGGGTTCCGGCGGGTCTCCAAGATAATTGGCGGCGGGCGCGAACATGCGCTGAAAGTCCTCGTTGTTGGAGAAATCCACCTCGGAGGACACGAATTCGCCCGTCTCCTGTTTGGCCTCGGGTTCCGGCTCGGGTTCGCTCACCGATTGCGCCTGCGCCATGGACAGGCCGTCAGCGCCGGATGATCCGGCGTTGGCGCGCACGGAGGGCCGGTCCGCGTACTTGGATATGTCTGACAGCAGGGCCTTGGTGTCGTCGGACAGCTTGGTCAGCGTGTCTTGTGTGACGGTCGTTCTGCCCTTGCGGCCTTTAACCGCGCTGTCGTACCGGTACTCGGACAATATGTCCTCTAAAGAGTAGTTTTGATCGCCGCCGGACTCGCCGCCCGTGACAATTTTTTCATCTTCCAGACGCACACAAATCACCACAATTTCAGTTAACAGTTAACAACGAACAACTAACAACTACCTATGCAGTTGTTTGGCTATTTCAAACATTATTATCGCGGCGGCGGCGGATACGTTTAACGACGGGGTTTTGCCGTACATGGGGACGGATACCAAGAAGTCGCAGCGTTGGCGGGTAAGTTTGCTTAAACCTTGGGACTCGCCGCCCAGTACCAGAACCGTGCCGCCTGAAAAGTCTGTTTCGCTTGCGGGGCGGGCGTTTTGGCCCGGCTCCGCGCCGTATATCCACAGGCCGCGTTTTTTGCAGGTTTCCAAGAAAGACGGGATGCCGGGGACGCGGGCCACAGGCAGATGCTCGAGCGCGCCCGCGGCGGCTTTGGCGCATGTCGCGGTCAGTCCCGCGCCGCGCCGTTCGCGGGTTACTAACCCGTGCGCTCCGGCGGCCTCGGCTGTGCGGATCAGCGCGCCCAAGTTGCGGGGGTCCTCCACGCCGTCGCACACCACGATGAACGGCGGCGCGCCGTTTGCCCTGTTGAAAATATCGTCAGGTTCCGCGTAAGCGTGCGCGGCGGCCACGGCCATTACGCCTTGGTGGCTGCCAAGCGCGCCGCCGTTGGCCTCGCGGCTCAATGCGTCCATGCGCGGCCTGTCGCACTCGTGTACCGGTACGCCGCGTTCGCGCGCCAAATACTTGAAAGCGGATAGGCCCTCGCCGCCGGTCAGCAGGTAGAGCCTGTAAATCGGCCTGCCCGACTCCAGCGCCTGTTTTACCGCGTGTCTGCCTTCGATCAGCCCGCTGATTGCCTCGGGCATGGTGTAACACTCCTGTTTGACCGCTATAATATGCCGTTCACGGTATTATAGCACATTTCGCGCCGCGTGAAAACCCCGTTTTGCAAAAAAATAGGGATTACATGTTGATGACCGTGATCACGCCGATGACCATCCCGGCGACTACCGCCAGCCCCAGCAGGACGATCAGCGCCTTTATCAGCCTGTCGCGCAGCATATGCGACGCCCCCTCATGGGGACATTATACAGGAAAAATTGACAGTTGACAATTGACAGTTGACAGTTATGCGGGGGCGGTGTCCTGCTCCCGGACGCAGACAAGGCACAGGGACAGAAATCCTTGTGCCTTGCGGCTGACAGCGGGCTATGGTGTTATTTCACCGGCTCAAAGTTGCTTATGTTCTTTTCTTTCCCAACGACCACAACTCAAACTCGTCGTAGAACTCCTTCGGCATGTCATAACCGTCATTATTTGACAGCCATTTATAATTCCGCATAACCATGCCGTAGGTTTTGCCTTTATAAGTCACGCTTAACGCTTCGTCACATTCAAAGAATAGAGCCTCGCCGTATAGGGTATCGTCGATAATTGCCACGCTGTCGGGAATTTCAACGTTAGTAAACCCCGTACAGCCGCGGAACAAATTCGAACCGATTTTTGTCACGCTCTCGGGAATTGTAATGCTTGTAAGGCTTTTACAGCCGCTGAAAGCGTATCTTGCGATATTTTCCACGTTTTTTCCGATTGTGATACTTTCAAGGTTTTCACAGTCGCTAAAAGCGTAAACACCGATAAGCGTTACGCTGTCGGGAATGATAACGCTTGTAAGCCCTGTGCAACCGTAGAACACACCTAATCCGCCCATATGATCTTCTTCCCCGAGGTCGGTAACGCTGTCGGGTATTGTAATGCTTGTAAGCCCTGTGCATTTTAAGAACGCGCTGTTCTCGATTATTGTCAAGCCGTCGTTGAGCGTGACGCTTGTAAGCCCCGTACAGCCACGGAACGCTTGCACTGAAATTTTTGTCACGTCTTTAGGTATTGTGAAACTTGTAAGCCCTGTGCAGTCCGCGAACGCTTCCACACTAATAAACGTCATGCTGTCAGGGAGCGTTATACTTGTGAGTTCCGCACGTTCCTTAAACGCGCCCCAGCCGAGATGCGTTACGGGCTTGCCTTTGATTTTTTCAGGGACTACAACGTCATTCGATTTTCCGATATAGCCCTTTATCCTTACTTTGTCCTCTTTGCTGTCTACATACTCCCACTCAAAATCACCCTCGGAATTCGCTTTCGCCGCGCCGCCGATGTCCGCAGTGGACTCGGCCCTCGGCGTGGGTGTCGGCGTCGGCTCATACCTTCCCGCGGGGGCTGGGGTTGGTTGATTGCCCGGGTTGTTGAGCATGACCGCCGCCGTGACACCGCCCGCGACCGTCAGCCCCACGATTACCAAAGCCACTTTTGCCTTTATTCCCATTGATAATACTCCTTTCGTAATTCCTCCCGCGGAGGACGCCGCGCTTGACGAGGCCGCCGAAGCGATGTTGCTCCACGCGCGCTCGGCCAAGCCTTGCGGCATTTCAAATTGTTTCAGCGATTCCCTGAGCATGGGCGTGAGCAGAAGCGGGACCGCGCCGTACAGTTTGATGTCCTCTTCCTTGTTGAGCCGCTCAAGTTCCTTGCGGATTTTCGCGCGGGCCAAAGCGAGGCGGCTTCTGACCGTATGTTCATTCGTGTCAAGGTTTTCCGCGATTTGCGCCACGGTGAGGTTTTCAAAATAATAGTAGTAAACGCACAATCTCTGCGGCAACGGCAGCTCGTCAACGATTGCCGTGATCATCCGCGATGTCTCCGCGTTGTCAAGCGATTTTTCGGGAATCAGCAGCGGGTCGGCCTCCTCGGAGAATTCCAATGCGCCCTCTAATTCCTCAATATCGGCATTGATTATACCTTTGCGCTTGCGAAGCGCGTCCGTGCATTTATTCGCGGTAATACGGTTCAGCCAATGCGGAAAGGTCTCGGGTTCCCGCAATTCCGATATGCGCTCAAACGCGGTTTTGAAAACCTCCTGCATCATATCTTCCGCGTCCTCATGGCTGCTCATCAGCTTTAACGCCAGATAATAAACAGGCTTGGCGAAATCAATATACAGGTTCTGCCGCGCGTCGTCGCCGCCGCTCTGAGCCGCTTTGACTGTTTGGATAAGGGTATCCTTCTCCATAACGGTTAAAATCTCCTTTCAATTATAAAGACGTAACCAAAATAACAAATGATTAAAAATCAAATTATTTTGGCATATCGCACAAACGATCACGCCGCCGCGCCTTAGATTACAGCAAACAGCACAATTATTTTATCACATTTCGCCGGAAAAGCAACCCGCTATTCGCAATGACGAAGCGAGTGTCCATATAGGCCCGCGCTGTGAAATAATTGTCAATTGTCAACTGTCAATTGTCAATTGACTTATCCTCGCCCATGGCATATAATGACATCAGGACAAGATAGGGCGGTGACACTATGAGCGCGGTTGAATACGATTTTAAGAAACTGGCGGCCATTGACAACCTCCAGATCGCCGTCGGCAACTTCTCGAGCCAGACGGCGTATTTTAAGGAATTAGCCGATTTTGAAGACAACGCGCGCGGCTATCTGCGCTCGTATACGCCGTCCGTGGTGGTGTACAGCGACGACATGCGCGACGTGTTTATGAAAGAGGCAAAAGACATCCAGCGCAAGCTGATCGCCCTCGGGATGATATACGCGGCCTCGAAGCTGACAGAACTGGAAGTCGCGGCGTGTTCGGGCCAGGTGCCCGAACTGACCGACGGGCTGACCGTGTTCTTCGCGGGCATGGACATCATGGCGAACCGGCTGGCGGCCTCCCGCATAGCCGAAAAAGCCGGGAGACCCAAGGACAAAAAGATCATACTCGCGGTCGGCGGCGATCAGGAGGCCCTGCTGGAGATTGTGGGCGCGCTCCGCAAGGACTTCAACGTCATCACCTCAAACAGCGGGCCGTCCGCGCTTGAGCATGTGAAAACCCTGACCCCGGACCTCTTCCTGATTGACACGGTTATGCAGGGCATGAACGGCTTCGAGCTGGCGGGTATGCTGCACGCCGTTGACTCGTTTCAGTGGACGCCCATCATGTTCGTGTGCGGCCCGGAATGTAACTGCGGGCATCTTATAGAGCGCGGCGCCAATTTTATAGCCAAGCCCCTTGACAAAGAGGGCTTGGCCGACAGGATCTCTTTCAAGTTAAGGCAGCAGTCTTATCATTAGACCTCCTCGGAAACCGCACATTACCGCGTTATCCTCCCTTGCAGTATCAATATACAGCGGCGGTCGTCTGCCTTGTACTGCACGGTTTCCGAGGAGGTCTATTAGACGTATACCCGCTCCACGCGCGGCCCGACGGCGCACAGAATTTCATACGGTATGGTGCCGGCGGCTTGAGCCAAGTCGCCGGCCGTAATATTCAGGCCGCCGTCCGCGCCTATTACGGTGGCCGCGTCGCCCTCGGCCACGCCGCCGATCCCGGTCACGTCGAGCATACACATGTCCATGCAGATATTGCCCACCTGCGGCGCGCTGCGGCCTCTGACCAGCATCGAGATTTTGCCCGACATACAACGGTGCAAGCCGTCCGCGTAGCCCGCCGACACCGTGGCGATCACCGAATCGCGTTCCGCGCGCCAGCGGCGTCCGTACCCCACGCTTGCGCCTTTCTCTATGGCGTTGACCTGTATCACACGCGCGCGCAGGGACATGGCGGGACGCAGTTCCACACCCTCCGCCGCGCCGCACCCGTACAGCATCAGCCCCGGCCTGGCCATGTTGGCCAGCTTATCAATCCGTGTCATCATCGCCGCGCTGTTTGAGCAGTGGCGGTTTTTTATGGGCAGTCCCTCAAGCCCGGCGCATACCTCGTTGAACAGCGACTCCTGCATGTCGGTGAATTCGCTCTCCGACGGGTCGCCCGACGCCGCGTAGTGCGTGAACACGCCGTCTATCTCAAAGCACGGCATGGCGGCTATGGCCCGTATATCCCGCGCGGCCTTTTCCACAGACGCTGTATCGCCCGCGTGAAACCCGGTGCGCACCATGCCGGTGTCGATCTCCACGCAGATACGCGCCCGGCGTTTGAGCGCCGAGGCGTAGGCTTCCGCCGTTTTCAAACAGCCCACACTGAGCGCGACATCGTTTTGGGCCAGCGTATCCACAACATCAGGGCGCGCCGCGCCCATGAGCAATATGTCCTGTGTGACGCCGTGTTGGCGCAGTTCCAGCGCCTCCTCGGGCGTAAAGACGGCGAAATGCTCCGCACCCGCGCCGGCCAGCGCGCGCGCCACCGGCACGGCCCCGTGGCCGTAGGCGTTCGCTTTGAGCATACAATAAAGCGGGCGGTTTCGGAAACACGAAACAGCCTGCTTATAATTGAATATAATCGCGCCAAGATCCACCTCGGCCCAGACGCGCCTTTCGTGCGGGGCTTGATTACTCATTGTAATAACAGGACTTGTTGCGCCCGGTTTCCTTGGCGTTGTACAGCGCCTCGTCGGCCCTGGCGATCATGTCGGGGATGGTGTCGCCCACTTTGGGGATCAGCGAATAGACGCCCACGCTGATGGTCACTTTGGTGGTGGAACCGTCCGCGCATGGGATCACCAACCGCTCGACGGCCTCGCGTATGTTTTCGGCCACGATCATAGCGCCGTCGCGGTCCGTGTTGCGGAGCAGGATGGAGAACTCCTCGCCGCCGTAACGCGCCGCGAAATCGCTGGAACGCTTGAGGGCTTGCGAGAAAGACCCGGCCACCGTCCGCAGGACGACGTCGCCTTGGATATGCCCGTAGGTGTCGTTGTACGTCTTGAACTTATCGACGTCCATCATCAGCAGGCTGACGGGCGTCTGCTCGCGGATGGAGATGCCCCACTCCGAAACGAACCGATCGTCCAAACTGCGCCTGTTTGCGATGCCTGTGAGCTGGTCAATGCGGCTCAATTTCTCGATGGTGCGTATTTGATTGACGATTTGTATCTGATTCCGCACCCGCAGTTTGACGATGGCGGCGCTGAACGGCTTGCCGATGTAGTCGGCTGTGCCCATCGTCAGCCCCTTCTCCTCGTCCTCCTTGCTGTCCAAGCCGGTGATGAAAATGACCGGGATTTTCTTGGTCTTCTCGTCGTCTTTCAGCACGGCCAGCACGTCATACCCGGTCATCTCGGGCATGATGATGTCGAGCAGTATCAGGTCGGGCTGATCCTCCTTGGCCATTTCGATGGCCGACATACCGTCTTTCGCGGTGAAAACGGTGTATTCCGGGCCAAGTATGCTGACCAAGACCTTGAGGTTCAGCTTTTCGTCGTCAACGATAAGGATTTTGTTCCTTTCGGCCTCATCCATTTGTATACTCATCCTTTCCTCGGAGTATTATTGGAATCAAATTTACGATGTTTCGCGCCTCAGCGCGAAACTCGCAGAGTATTAGGAAAAACTAAGTTTTTCCTAAACTCTTTCTTAGTTCGGCCAGCGTTGCCATAGCCGGGCGGAAATCGTAATCTTCCATCTGCTCGATCAGTTCCTCGCTGCCGGGCACGCCGCGAAGCGCGTCCGCATAGTTCAAACACTCCGGGCTGCCGCTTTTCAGCAAGGGTTCTAACTTATCAAGCAGTTCAGCCGCCTTTTCGCCGTCCAGCATGTCGGCCTGTTCCGCCTTGGCGGTCTCTTGCAGCAGGGGCGCCAATTCTTCCAAAACCGCCGTCAGTTCGGTTTCGAGAAGGTCTAAATTCTCTTGGGTCAGGTTGTTGGTCTCGTTGGCCAGCAGATGTTCTGCTTCTGCCGCCGCCTTTTGCAGTTCGGGCTTGCCGATCAGACCCGCGTTGCTCTTCAGGGTGTGGGCCAGCCTGTGGGCCAGCTTGATGTCGCCGGAGTTGACCGCGCCGCTAATCTCGGCGAACCTGTTTTGATTCGACTTGGCGAAGTCGCGCATGAGTTCGGTCTGGAGCGAGTCCTCAACTTCCTCATGCTCCGGCCCGGTCTCCAAAGCGGCGTCGTTTTTATCAACGGGTTTCAGGTATCTGAGCAGACAGCCCCACAGTTCCTGCGACGTGAACGGCTTGCCCACGCAATCGTTCATGCCGCTCTTCTTGTAAAGCTCCCTGTCGCCCGACATGACGTTGGCCGTCAGCGCGATGACCGGCGTGCCGATGTTCATGGGCAGGATGAGCGCGGCGGCCTCGAGGCCGTCCATCACGGGCATGTGCATATCCATGAAAATCAAGTCGAACGGCTTTTGGCCGCTGTCCGCGCGGGCCTTGACCAAATCGACGCCCTCGCGCCCGTTCCCGGCGATAATCAGCCGTAACCCAACGCGCTTGAGGTGTTCGGTGATCACCCGCTGGTTCATCTCGTTGTCCTCGCAGACCAGCACCTCGCCGTTGAAGTAGGGCTTCTCGATCAGGCCGGTGTTGATCTCGCGGACAGCCGCGCCGCTCTCGGGGACGTCCACCGTGTTAAACTTGAGCGTTATGATGAACGAACTGCCGTGGCCGGGTTCGCTCTCCACGGTCAGGTCGCCGCCCATCAGCTCGACGATGCTCTTGGATATGGCCAGCCCAAGCCCGGTGCCGCCGAACTTGCGCGTTGTGCTGGAATCGGCCTGGACAAAGGGCTTGAATATCTTGTCTATCTGGTCGGGCGTCATGCCGATGCCGCTGTCCCTTATGGTAAAACGCACCGTGCAGACGTCCGTGATCTGGCCCAGCACGTCCGCCGTCATCCTGACCATGCCGCTGGAGGTGAACTTGATGGCGTTGCCCATGATATTGATCAGCACTTGCCGCAGTCTGGTGGGGTCGCCCAGCAGCATCTTTCCGGCAGTGGACTCCGCGTGGAAGGAGAGCGGCAGGTTTTTCTCCATCGCCTTGGGCGAGGTGGCGGTCTGGCATTGCGTCACCAGCTCGGCCAAGTCGAACTCGACGATCTCCAACTCCATCTTGCCCGATTCGACCTTCGATATGTCCAGTATGTCGTTTATGATTTGCAGCAGCCAAGTGGAGTTCTGCGAGATTTTGGAGAGGTATTCGGCCACCCTCGGCGAAATATCCTCGTCCATCGCCAGTTCCGAGAAGCCGATGATGCTGTTCATGGGCGTCCGTATCTCGTGGCTCATGTTGGCCAGGAACGCGGATTTGGAGCGGCTGGCGGCCTCGGCGGCCACGGCGGCCTCCTCGAGCGCGTTCATGGTGTCCCGCATGTTGCGGGCGATCTTGCCGCGCTGTATGGTGCTGACGGCCAGCAGTCCCCACGACCGCAGTGTGTTCTTCTCCATGTCGGGCACCACGCGGTTGTCGTGGCAGTCCGAGAGGCTGACAAAGCCCCAGAACTCCTTCTCTAAGAACAGCGGTATGGCCAAAAAGGACATGATCTGCAAGTCGCCGAGCATCAGGCGCAGGGACTCCGGCAACATATTGAGCGGCCCGTTCAGCACGCCCGCAGTGCGTAATTGCTCCTCCCAATCCGGGAGTACGTCGTCATACACGAACTCAAACGGCCTGCGGCGCGCCAGCGTCAGTTTTTGGGCGGTCCACTCGTAGAGCTGCTTGAAATAGAGTTTGCCGTCCGCGCGGCGCTCGTTTTGCCAGAAATGCACGCGGTCGGCGCCCATGCACACGCAGACCATGGCCATACTCTCGTTTATCTCGTCCGAATAGTCCTCCAAGTCCGCGCGCATCAGAATGGTGGCGGCCTCGTTGACCACATGCGTCAGCTGGTTTTGCTTGTTCAGTTCGGCGGTGCGGTCGTTGACCGCGGCCTCCAGGCGCGCGCCCCGGCTGCGGTTCCTGCGGATGAACACGAACAGCACGGCGACCGTGAATATAAACGTGATCGACGCTATGATCAGCGGCGTACGCGCCTGCGCCAGCTTGACGCGGTAATCGTATGTCTTGCGCGTCCAGTTGCCCGAAATGGCGTCCGCGTCCACGAGTCTCATCGTCTTGTCTATGACGGAGCGCAATATCTGCTGGTCTTTGTTCAGCCCGAATGTGGACTGGTATTGATGGTCAAACACGATATTTGCCTTGTATCCGGGGTCTTCGAGGTAGTTTGACAGCATGTACAGCAGATGGCAGCTGGCCATTACCACGTCCACCTTGCCGCGCTCCAAGGCGTCGAACGCCGCGCCCACATTTTCATAGGTTGTCGCGTTTTTGTGGGCGGGGAACCATTTAGAGAATGTGGCGGAAAAATGCGTGTCGCGCAGAAGCGCCACCCGCACATATGAAATTTCGTTTATGCTGATGTTGCGGTAGTCGGCTTTTGAGATCAGCGCGTAGGAGTCGGTCGCGTACCCGTTTTCGGGCCATATGAAACGCCCCGCCATGTCGTCCCTGCGTATGAACTCGGACACCATGTCGGCCTCGCCGTTTTCCAGCATCCGCATCACAACGGGCCAGTCGGTTTCCTGTTTGTTGATGATCTCATAGCCAAGGCCGGTCAGCGCCTTGATGTCGTCTAACACGTCGAAGACCATACCCTGCCACTCTTTTTCGCGTTCGTTGTAGAAACTGACCGGGTAATTGTCGTACTCGGCGGCAAACCGTATGGCGCGCCCGCTGTGTATGTATTCCAATTCCTCCGGGGTGAACCGCATGGCCAGCGTGTGCTTCTTGTAACTGACATACCCCTCGTTATACAACTCGATCAGATGGCGGATGCTGTCGTCCTTCAACGCCTTGTTGATCACGTTGACGACCGCCTCCAGATCGGGGTGATCCTTGTGCGCGGACAGCGACACCGGGCTGTAGACAAGCGGGAAAAAATCCTCGGCAAAAAGCCCGCCGTACAGGTCGAAAGCGGCCTCCGCCGGTTTCTCGTCGAAGAAGGCGTCGATTTGACCGCTGATTAGCAGGTCGTAGGCGTCGTCGTAGTTGTCCATGAAAAACGGCTCGAACTCCCACGTCACGCTGCCGGATACGTCGTCGATGGTGATCGCGCCGTCCAAGAAACCGTAACGCGGCGCGCGCTCCTCGGCTATTTCCCTGAGCGGTTCGCTGCCCTCGGCGCGTATGACCACGATGGGCCGTTCGGCTATGGCGTCGGTCATAAAATAAGTCTTGCGCCGCTCGGGGTTGGCGGTCAGGTCGCCGGTGAAATGTACCTCGCCGGACTTCAAGCCGTCCAACAGGTCGCCCCACTCGTAGATCACGGGCCGGAATTCGATGCCGAACAGTTTGGTGAGCCATTGGCAGAACAGGGCCGCGTAGCCGTCGATTTGGCCGTCCCCGTTTATAAATGCCTCGGTGCCGAATTCGATGCCGTAGACAAAGCCGTCGTATTTGCCCTGAAGGTTCTCCACGGCCTTGATCTCGGAAGTGGACAGCCCGGGAATGTCCCGAAACGTCTTATAATCCGGCGCCAGGCCGGTCTTGGCCGCTTGATTCCCCCGGCACGCGGACAAGGGCAGCAGTATCAAGACGGCTGTTATCAGTATACAAGCTAACCGGCGGACCCTTCGCATAAAGCCAATACCCCTTCGGTTGAAATCATAAACACATTATACCAGCAATCCCGAACTTTAACAAGGGGTAAAATTCAATAAAATAACCAAGGGCCGCGGCGTCCCCCGCGGCCCTTGGTTTGAATACGCTTAGTTTTTGCGTTTCTTGATCATGAACCGGAGCGCCGCGCCGGCCGTGATCAGTAACAGGCCCGCGCCGAACAGGATGTACATAGGCGTTGTGCTGTCGGCTGTCTGCGGCATGTCGAAGTCGGCTAACGGCACGTCGTCGTCGAAGAACATCCACATGTCCTCGTCGTCGTCCCATCCCCAGTTACCCAGCGGCACGTCGTCGTCGAATTCGATGAAGAATAAGTCGCCGTCGTCGTTATACTGGGGAACCAGCGTATGATCCGGGGTGTTGGGCACAGGCGGCGCGTTGTGGTTGGTGCCGCCGGGCTGATCCGGGTCGGGCTGCCTGGCCGTGAAGTCGATCTCCGGGAAATCATCGGGCGTGGAGCCGTCCGGGAAGTTTATGTACGGCGGAGGCTCAACCGGCGGAACGTCGGTGGGCACGTCGGTTGGAACGTCAGTGGGTATATCTGTCGGAACGTCGGTGGGCACGTCGGTGGGCACATCTGTGGGCACGTCGGTCGGGACGTCGGTGGGCACATCTGTCGGCACGTCGGTCGGGACGTCAGTGGGGACGTCAGTGGGCACATCTGTGGGCACGTCGGTCGGCGGTGTGGTTGGAGGAGTAGTCGGTGGTGTGGTCGGCGGTGTGGTTGGCGGGATATAAGGCGTTGGCGTGGGTGAAGGTGTGGGTGTTGGCGTTGGCGTGGGAGTTGGGGTTGGCGTCGGGGTTGGCGTCGGGGTTGGCGTGGGGTCGGGCGTGGGTTCAGGCGTGGGTACTTCCGGCGGGCCGTCCGGGTGATACGTGTTGGTGAACGGCACCGAAATATTGCCCCTGTTCACCGTGCCGGTGGCCGTGTTGCCGAACTTGTCGGAGTAGTACCCCTCTTCGGAGTAATCCTCTTCCACGATGGTGTAGGTAGTTCCGACCGGTATACCTTCAAATACGGCGGACTTGCCGTTCTTCAAGGATACCGCCGCCCCGTTTGCGAACGGCGCGCCGTCGCACGTTATTGTGTCTGAGAACGGTGTGAATTTCACCGAGA
>Ga0082212_10004170_pt1 | contig 20153 bp, 20 predicted proteins | sample TergutNt197P3_FD_71548 | JGI IMG/M metagenome (GOLD analysis project Ga0082212, IMG submission 71548) | Neocapritermes taracua P3 segment gut microbial communities from Petit-Saut dam, French Guiana - Nt197 P3 | ecosystem: Host-associated > Arthropoda: Insects > Digestive system > Gut ... | reverse complement strand
AATAATATTATTAGGCTAACTGTTTATAAACAACCTAAGAGCGTAGGAACATTTGAATATGATGTGGGAATAAGAATTGTTGCTAACGGGTCGGATTGGATAACCGTTCCCAAAGAATGGCTCAGCATCCCCGAGGCTCTGCTGATTGGCAAAGTTGGAGACATCCCCATAAACGAGCATGACCGGGACGATTACATACCAATTCCCATGCCGATACCTATACCAAATATAGTCATAAATTGGGAGGATTATCTTCGCAAACTCAAAGAGCATGAAATACCGGATGAATTAACAAAAACCAAAGTGGAGGCAGAAACAAAGACCGAGGAGAAAGAAGCGGAGAAGGAAGCAGAAAAAGAGGATGATAAGAACAAGCCTCCACCGGGTGGCGTAATCGGCGGATTTCACCTCTTTCCGTTCTGTATCCCTATTGATGTAATCGACATGGTGAAGGGGTTGAGCCGAACCTCGGAAGCCCCGCGCTGGGAGATACCCTTCCCCCTGCCTAGTGTCCTCGCGTCGTTCATGGGGCAGGATTCGATAATGCTGGTCATTGACTTAGCCTTCTTGGAGGACATCATGCCGTTTGTGCGGATGTTCATACTGGCGGGGTTCGTCATGATGCTAGCAAAAGCCACATCCAGCTTTATTAAATGGTAGGAGGGATAGTATGTGGGATTTTTTGATGGGGCTGTTGCCGACGAGCTTATGTCCATTCAGCTCGTTCATCGGTATGCTGGAAAGCTCCTCGTCGGGGTTTGCTAACGTCATGCGGCAAATCAACTGGTTTATCCCGATCTCCGACATGATCGTCATTTTGGAGCTATGGGGAACGGCTATCCTTGTATGGTATGCGGCGTCTGTCCTCCTGCGTACTATGAGGGCAATCCAATGATTACAGCGTACACAGGCGCGCCGGGAAGCGGGAAATCGCTCAACATGGCGAAGAAGATAGAGGAAGCGATTAAGTACGGACGTAAAGTGATCTGCAACTCCGAGATCATGCTGCCGAAGAAGCTGCAAAAGAAGCGGGACAGGCTCTTCTGTGTAGATAACGATGAGATCACGCCGGAGTTCCTCTACAGCTTCGCCGCCGAGAATCATAAACCGCGCAAGGAATCGCAGACGCTGGTTGTGATCGACGAGTGTCAGCTCAAGTTCTCCGACATATTCCTGACCAAAGCTACCGCCCGGCCGTGGCTGAAATTCTTCTCCCAACACCGCAAGCTGGGGTATGATTTCCTGATGATCACGCCCGCGATACGGACAGGGTTAACCCGTACCATCCGTGAGATCGTGGAGATAGAGGTAATCCATTGGAAGATGACCAACTACCCGACAAAGGGCGTGATCTCCGGGCTGATCCTTCTGCTCATCCAGCTGCTGCCGATCAATCTGTTTATGAGCGTGTCGCAGTGGCGGGCTATGCCGAGCAAGAAGCACCTGATCAGAAAGCTGTTTCTCTATAAACCCAAGTACGCCAAGATGTACGATACCTACAAGATATACGAAGTGGAGCAGTTGAGCAGAAAAGCACAGCCTCCGCCCGAGCCGGAAGATCGCGGCGGGGGGGACACCGCTTGCGGCGGGGGCCCGCCGCTATCTGCCGGGGACGAGACGGAGGACTTTGCAACCCAAATCATCACGCTGCGCAATCCGATCCGCGCCGACGGTGCGCAAGAATGAGTTACAAGGAGGAAGATAACCATGAAAGAGCCTAAGTCGATTTCCCGCTCCATCCGCATGACCGAGACGGTCTATACCTATGTGAATCAGCACATCGGGGACGGTTTCAATCAGAAATTCGAGAACATATGCCACCGCTTCATGCGGGAGGAAGCCGAGCTTGACCGCAGGATCAGCGAAAAGAAAAAGCTCCTCCAACAGCTGAATGATAAGGTTAGGGACATCCAAAACGGTCTTCGGACTGCCGAAGATATACATTGGCAGTTAGAGCGTATCAAGACGGAATTACGCGACTCAATAGACAAGTGTAACTCAAATCGATCTCCGACCGCCGGCGCAGCTGGGTAGCAATGAGTTACAATCCGCGGCGACAGGCTTTGGCGAAGCACCCATTTCCTCTTTCAGTGCGGAACAGCCATTGATAAGCCAGCGGCAACCATGAGGGAGCGGTGAGACCCCAGCGAAGCCCCACGATGCGAAGCGGGGGTCTGCACCGACGTATAGATTAACCGTTTGATTGTGTCACGCTCCATGCGCGGTTCGCTGACGGTCGCCTTTCGCTTTCCGGCTTTTGCGCCGTTCGCCCTTTGGGCGCGTGCGCCGTAAAATGCCTTCGCGCTCCAAGTCTCCCTGCTCACCGATGGAGCAGCTCAACTAAACCCCCACCAGCTAATCAGGGGGGTACTCATGACAAAGGAGAGAACAAGCCCATGAAAGCAACTGTATCCATAGACTGGTGTTCCTTCACCGTACGATGTGAGCCGATAGAGGAACAGGAAGAGCGGCACAGCTCCACCTATGACGATGTGCTGTATATCATTGAGGGCGTTCTCCGGCTGAAGCCGGAGCAATTTTCCCCGATGGAACACGGCGGACGGCACGGTTACCGCAAAGGGGTTTCCTTTAACGGCATAGAGATATACTATGACGGCAACAGCCTCACCATGGGGGCTAACGTCTCCATGTCCGGGGACGGCTGCCGTACCTTCACGCAGTTCCACCCGATGGAGGAGCTGTTACAGATCATCCATGAGGGGGTAAAAGAAGGCGAGATCAACCCGACCCGGCTTGACGTAGCCTGTGACGATCATACTGGTTTATTGAATCTCCGGCGTATCATCGAAGTGATCAGAGAGAGGAAGCTCCGTTCCCGGATCACCCACCGCCGGGGTATCTTCAACCTTAACGGCTCCGATCAGGACGAGGGCGACACCGTGTACATAGGCTCGGAGAAATCCGAAATGCGTATCCGTATCTACGACAAGGCAAAGGAGCAAGGTGATTACGACGGCACTTGGAACCGTTTGGAGATGGTAAACCGCCGCGACTACGCCCGGGCGGTGATTGAGGCTTTGGTGACCAGCGGCGCGGAGATGGGCGAGATCGTGGCGGGCATCCTCGCCGACCGGATCGCCTTCATCGAGCTGGATGATGTCAACATATCCCGCTGCTCCCTTGCTTCATGGTGGGCGGAGTTCCTCGAAACGCTCAAACGGATCAAGCTGATGTTCAAGGAGAAGCCGGAAATGGCGGTGGAGAGATTAGCGCATTTCTTCGGCGACGATCTTGCCGCTTGCGTCTATGTCCTGTCCGAAGCCTTTGGGGACGGTTTCTGGAAACATGTTAAAGATAAAGGCAAGGAGAAAATCCGAAAACGGCATAAAACGGCGTTGGATGCCTACCGTGCCTTTAACAGCTGACCGCTTGACATTGTTAAAAAATGTAAAACACAACATGGTATGGCATGGCGGTTGCTATGCTTGTATTTGCCGTGTCTGCAATTTCAAACGGTGTCGTTATAAGACAAAATTCGAGAAATGTTTAGCCTGTACAAAGCTCCGAAACCGCGCGATACTGGACTGTGACAGCTTCGAGAGCAAGTATGAGCGCAAGGTATGGCGCGTCCGGCGTGATTTGATGGACAAGAAACATCCATCGTTGGCAAAGATGGTGCGCGAGATGTATAACGCCGGGTTTTGGAAATAACTACAACTAAATTGTACAAAACTATCATTATGTACAATTATATGACAATAAACATACCTTACCATAAAGCCTCCCTCTTGTCAACCAAAAGTTCATGTGATAAAATACGGCTATGAAATTGAACCGCCTGCTTGAAATCACAAATCTCCTGCTCAACCGCCGGAGCATCACAGCCGCCGAACTGGCCGGACGCTTCGGTGTGTCGGTCAGGACGATTTACCGCGATATTGACGCGTTGTCGGTTTCCGGGATCCCGGTTATCACGTCGCAAGGTTCGGGCGGCGGCATTTCGCTGATGGAAGATTATACCGTCAAGCGCGCGGCGTTGAGTGACGGTGAGCGAAACGAGCTTACATTTGCCCTTCAGGCGTTAAAAGCGACAAAATACCCTCAGTTGGATGCGCTGATCGATAAAATATTCACCAAACCCGCTCATAGCGACTGGGTGACCGTTGATTTCACACCCTGGGGTGCCGACCCTGACGCGCATGAACGCTTTACGACCGTCAAAACGGCGATATTGCAAAGCCGAGCCGTGTGGTTGGAATACATCAACGCGGACAATCAGAAGAGCGAACGCGAAGTGGAGCCACTGAAACTCATTTACAAGGGACAGGCTTGGTATATGTGGGGTTATTGCCTCGAACGCGTGGATTATCGCATGTTTCGGGTCTCACGAATCAAAAAAGTCCGGTTGCTGGAACGCGTATTTGACCGGGATTCGGTGCGTGTGGTCTCCCCTCCCCTTGAAAATAAACCATCCGTGCATTTGCTGCTTGTGTTTACCGAAGACGCCCTGTCCCGTTTGTATGATGATTACGACGAGGAAATGCTTACGGTGAACGAAGACGGCACATTGACGCTGGCGGTGGATTTACCTGAAGATGAATGGATTTACAGCTATATCCTGTCATTTGGCTCGTCGGTTTGTGTGGCGTCTCCCGAACACATCCGGCGCGGTGTGGAAGAACGGCTGATGAAAACCTTGGCGCAATATGAGAAACCCTGACATACTGTTGTCAGGGTTTCCATGATATGCTGAGCAAAAGCGGAAAATTACTTAATGAGGTGAACGTATGATAGAGTTACCCGAAACCTATGTGCTGGCCGACCAGCTCAATGAGGCGTGTAAAGGAAAAACAATTACACATGCCGCTGCCAACTCTTCCCCGCACGCATACGCGTGGTATACCGGCGATCCGGCTTCATACAACGAAAAACTGGCCGGGAAAAAGGTTACGGCGGCCAATCCCGGCACAGGCTATTCCTGCGGCGGAAACACAGAACTGGTCTGCGAGGACATGCTGCTGGTGATGTCGACGCCAATCAAATTTCACCCGCCGGGCGGCAAACTGCCGCCGAAGCATCAGCTTTTGGTGGAGTTTGACGATGGGGCGAGCATAACCTGCACCGTTCAGATGTGGGGCGTCATGCTCTGCCTGCCCACCGATAAGCTGGAATGGCCGGAGGGGTTTACCGTTCGCAAGTCCCCTTCCCCGCTGGATGACGCCTTTGACGAAGGGTATTTCAACAAGTTATGGGAGGGCGTCAAGCAAAACCTCAGCGTAAAAGCCTTCTTGGCAACCGAGCAGCGCATCCCGGGGCTGGGAAACGGTGTGCTGCAGGACATCCTTTTCAACGCGGGGCTGCATCCGCGTATCAAGCTGAACGGCATAGACGATGCCAAACGGGAAAAACTCTTCCGTTCGGTCAAACAGACACTGGTTGATATGACCTTGCAAGGCGGACGCGATACCGAGCGCGACCTGTTCGGCTGCCCGGGCGGGTATCAAACCATCCTATCGGCCAAAACACTGAATAAACCTTGTCCGGTTTGCGGCGGAGAGATCAAACGGGAGGCTTATTTGGGCGGAAACATCTATTATTGTCCGGCTTGCCAGCCGATGTAAATGATGCTGCCGCTGCAAAGCTGACAATCATTCCCTTGCAAAAATCAAACATTCCGCGACATAATAACCCTACTATCGCCAAGCGTAGACCTAGCGCAAGCTGGTCGCGCTGGGTGTTAAGGTGGGGTTATTGTGTTTATCAAACGAATCACAGCCGTATTGCTCGCGTTCTGCCTGTTTGTGCCGTCTGTTTTGACACAGGCGGAAGAACAGAGGCACATCAAATGGGTGGATTTCAACGTCCCCGCGCCGCTGATGAAGCAGGCGTTGGCTTGGGATGTGAAAAACCGGGAGAGCGGATTCAATGTCAATTGGATCGAAGTGCTTGCCTATCTTGGAGCCAAGTGCGGCGGGAATTTCAAAAAGAATAAGCAGCAATCCTTCCAAAAACTGATCAAAAAGCTCGACGAAGGTCAAACAATGGAGTCGCTGACCTGTGATATGAAGCATTACGATTATTACCTCGAAGCCTACACGGCCGTGTTGGGCGGATTGGCGGGGCATTACGCCACCGAAACGGAGAAGGACGGCGTGAAGCATTGGGAAGAACGGTACGGGTTAAGAGCCTTCCATCCCATTGCCCGCGGTTTTGACTATCAGCATTATGACGATTTCGGCAACGGGCGTAATTACGGGTATAAACGCAAGCATCTCGGGCATGACATGATGGCACTCACCGGCACGCCGGTCGTCGCGGTCGAGTCAGGTACGGTCGAGGAACTGGGCTGGAACCAATACGGAGGCTGGAGGGTCGGTATCCGCAGCTTTGACGGGAAACGGTATTACTACTATGCCCATTTGCGGCAAAACCGCCCGTATGCCGAAGGGCTGGCCAAAGGCGGAACCGTTTTGGCCGGGGATGTGATCGGCTATGTTGGGCGCACAGGCTACAGTGCGCGCGAAAACACCAACGGCATCACCCAAAGCCATCTGCATTTCGGGATGCAGCTGATTTTTGACGAATCGCAGAAAGACGGCAACAACCAAATATGGATCGACACCTATGAGATCGTAAAATTGCTGTCCTCCAACCGCTGCTGTGTGACGCGCAACCCCGATACCAAAGAGTACACCCGCACAGTTCCGTATCGTGAGGAAACTCCCTCCGCCAAGCGTACGCTAGGCGTTGAGGAGGGTGCCGCGGAAGCGGCGGGAGGAGTGCCGCTTCCGGTCATCATGTATCATTCGATTCAGAAAAACCGCGCGAAACTAGGAAAATACACCATATCCCCGGACGAGCTGGAACAAGACCTGAAATGGCTGAAAGACAACGGGTATCATACCGTGACCACCGAGCAGCTCATACGCTTTGCCGAAAAGGGCAAGGAACTACCCGATAAACCCATCCTGCTGACCTTTGACGACGGGCATTACGATAATGTGCAGTATGCCGACCCTCTCTTAAAAAAGTACGGTTTCAACGCGGTTGTCTTTGTCGTGGGGGAATTTATCGATAAAAGTGAAAAAGAAGGCCAACAAAACCCAAATTATTCGTATTCCAGCCGGGAAACATTGAAAAAGCTGGCCGATGAAGGGGTTTGGGAAATCGGAAGCCACAGTTATCACTTGCATCATCACAAGAAGGGGCGCGAGGGCGTCAGGCGGATACGCGGCGAAGGAGACGAGCGGTATTACGCCATGCTGCGGGATGATTTTCAAAAGATACACGGCCTGATTGAAGACGTCACAGGCAACCCTCCCAACGCCTTTGCCTACCCTCTCGGCGCGATGAGCAAAGAAGCCGAAGAGGTTTTGAAAGAGATGGGCATCAAAATAACCCTCTCCTGCATCCTCGGCGTTGGAGAGGTCAAGGCGGGCGACCCTGGTTCACTCTATAAAATGAAACGGGTTTTGCGTCCCAGCGGGAAGCCTCTGAGCAGCTTTTTAAGGAAAGGGTGAGCCGGTATGATCCCCTGTACCGAAGAATGTGTCTACCAAAACGAAGGCGTTTGCGAACTGGAACAGGCGGCGTCGTCAGGGACGGCCGAGGGTTTGTGCCGCAACAAAGTGCCGGTCAGGAAGTGAACGCCAGTTTACAGGCTTCTTTCAAGGTTTTTGCTTTCATCACCCTCATCCCTTCCGGGATGGGGGTGTGTTTGACATTCGGGATGACGGCCGACGTAAAGCCGAGCCGGTATGCTTCCATCAGCCGCTGTTCGGTGAACGGGACGCCCCGTATCTCCCCTGCCAGTCCAACCTCGCCGAAAGCCGTTAAGTCGGGCGGGAGAGGTTTGTCGGTATGGCTGGACGCGAGAGCCAGCAGAGTCGGAAGATCGACCGAGGTATCGCTGACGCGCAACCCGCCGACAACGTTGATGTATGCGTCCTGATTCCCCGCATACAGTCCGGCGCGTTTCTCCAGCACCGCCAAAAGCAGCATAGCGCGGTTGTATTCCAGCCCGCTGACGGTGCGGCGCGGGGATGGGAACGGCGTGGGCGTGACCAACGCCTGTATTTCCGTTAAAACAGGGCGGACGCCCTCCACGATGCAGGCGACGCATGTGCCGGAAACATTGACCGGCCTTCCGGCCAAAAGGGTTTCGGAAGGATTGGGGACTTCGCGCAGCCCGTCCCCGGCCATTTCAAATACGCCGATCTCATGCGTAGAGCCAAATCGGTTTTTCTCGGCGCGCAAAACGCGCAAGTGCCTGTCCCCTTCTAAATAAAGCACACAATCGACCATATGCTCCAAAACCTTCGGCCCCGCGATGGAGCCTTCTTTGGTGATATGCCCCACCAAAAAAATGGTGACGCCCTCGTCTTTGGCCAGCCGCATCAGCGCGAGAGCGCATTCCCGCACCTGCGAGACGCTGCCCGGCGCGCCGCTGACCTCTCCGCAGCGCATGGTTTGGATGGAATCCACCGCCAAAAACTCCGGTTTTTCCGCCCGCACGGCGTCCAGCAATCCGTCCAGCTCGGTCTGCGCGGTAACCAGCATGTTCGCCGACGATAAGCGTTCTCCGCGCAAACGGAGCTGGCGTACCGACTCCTCGCCCGAGCAGTATAAAACCTTGTGCCTGCGGGATAGCTCACCGCATATCTGCATCAGCAGGGTCGACTTCCCTATGCCCGGATCCCCCGAGAGCAGATACAGCGCGCCGGATACCGCGCCGCCGCCGAGGACGCGGTCGGCCTCGCCAAGCCCTGTGGAGACGCGGACTTCTTCTGCTAGACGCACTTCGTCAAGCCTCACGACTTCCGCAGTTGCTCCCTGCGTACGCTTGGCGTTGCGGGCTGTTCGGCTCTTCTCTTCCACAGGTTGCTCAACCAACGTATTCCATGCTCCGCAGGACGGGCACTTCCCCATCCATTTGGCGTTCTCGTTGCCGCATTCGGTGCAAAAAAAAGCGGTGCCGCGCTGTTTCATTTGTTCGTCGCGCTCCAATCTAAGAAACCTTTCGTGATCGCCATCGCCATTTTCAGCTGATATTCATCCGAGCGGAGTTTGGCTTCCTCGCCCGGGTTAGAGAGAAAGCCGCATTCGATCAGCACGGCGGGTTTTTGAACATGGCTGAGCAGATAAACGCTTCCGGTTGCCTTACTCTGCCGGGTGTTGACCGGATCGAGCGACGTCCGCAGCATCTCCTGCATGATTTCGGCGAAACCCTTGTTCTCCGAGCCGTTGTAAAACACCTGCGCGCCGTGGTATTGGCTTTGATCGAAATAGTTTTGATGGATGCTTAGCAAAACGCCGTTTTGAACGCCATTGACCAATTTTACCCGGTTTCGTATATCGCTGGCTTTTTTATCGCGGATCGACACCATGTCGGCGTCATGGATCGAGACGTCGCTCTCGCGGGTCAGCACCGGCTTAATGCCAAGAAAGCGTATCATCAACTCCGTTTTCAACGCAATGTCAAGGTTCATGTCTTTTTCAAGAAAACCGCCGGCCGATTCCGCGCCCGGGTCAATGCCGCCGTGACCCGGATCAATGACCGGCGTATAGGCAAACGGCGCGAATACCGAGGACAGTTCCGGCTCTTCGGCGGAAACCGGGCTTGCCTCTTCCGGCTTAAACAAGGCGTAACCGATGACGCTGACAAGGACGATCAAAAACAAGAGGATGACTGTATACCGGCGGAACATAGGTTACCCCCAAAATATAGTGGTTTATTTTTTGAAAACCACTTGATATATGGTCAAGCATATGCTATACTGCTTATAGATTGATCCTTACAAAGATAATCGGGCGAAGGAGAATGGTTTGCCTTGATCCATACAACCGATGCGCTGATTCGCCAAGCCGAATTCGCGCTTGAATCAAAAGATTTATGTTTGTTGCTTCCGTATGCGGCCGAACTGGAGACGCGGGCGTCTTCTCCGGCTGTTTTCGCTTTTTTTCAAAAATTGACAAAAGCCGTCCTATGTAACCCTGAAACGCATATGCGTTTGTTTTCCCATTGCCTGGACGCCGTTTGCGCGTACGACCCGATCGAAGGGGCGGCTTTTCTCGAACAGATGCTCACGCTGGCCGGGGGGTTGGAGGAAGCGGCAACATCGCCTGTCGGTATTTTACACTAAAAACGAACCGATTGTCAAACCTGGCTCCCGCTTTCTGCGGAAGGGTCAGGTTTTTTGATGCTTGCCGCGATGGATATTGTGGTCAGCGTATCCCCAAGCTGGGTAAAAACAGATCCCAATAACGCCGTTTCGTCAGGCTCTAAGCCGTTGGACAGAGCGATCGCCGCCGCCGTGACGCTTAACGCGATTTCAGTGCCGTTCGCCACAATCCTCCTCACCCCGTACACTATATGCGGGATGGGACGTGATTAGGTCATCATAAAGCCCGAGCATGGTCAAAACCTCGCACAAGGCTTTGGCCGAGAGGTTTTGCGGCAGACCGAGCTTTTCCTGAAGCTCTTTGCGCAGCCGCGCGCTGTCGGGTTTGCCCGAAAGTCCCCACTCGTAGAGATCATTCCGAGTCACAACCCTGCGCTCGCCCTCGTGTTCGGTCGCGCCCGCATTGATTAAGGCTGTCCGCAGAATGTCAGGGGTCATCCCTTCCACGCCAAGCAGCCCTTCTTTGCCCGCCTGCTTTTTTCGCGGTTCTTTCCCCTGCCGCGCCGGGATATAGGCGTGTTTGACCAGTTCGGGCGGCAAAAAGCCGCGCAGGCTGCTTCGGATGACCAGCCCCGCTCCGTCGGCGTCGGTCAGGACAATGATACCGCGCTCTTTGGCCAGCCGCAATAGAAGTGAGCGGAGGGCTTTATCCTTAAAAACAGAAAATCCGCCCGTTGTCATGATGGTGGCGTCCACCACTTGCGAGAGCATGATTTTATCATATTTCCCTTCAACAATGACGACCTCTTTGATCTTCAAACGATCCGCGCCAACAGCCATTCCATCACCCTCTCCCGTTCGTATTCAATTTCACCTTTCAGCATGGCGTCGGCTTCCCTGCAAGCCAAAAGGGCATTTTGACACCATGCCAGCGAGCGTTTTTTCGCGCTCCGCAGCAGCTTTTCCGCAGGGTATGGGCTGCGGTATCCGCAAACATCCATGACGTCCCGCGTGGTTTTCTTATGCTCAATCGCCAGCCTTGCGGCATACAAGCCGCGCAGCGTTTTGCCAACCGTGCCCAGCAGCACTTCGGGCGGCTCGCGCATCCATTGCAGGGTTTGCAGGAGCCGCGACGCTTTGCGGGTGTTGCCGTCGGCGACGGCGTCGCTCAGGTCAAACGAAACGGCTTCCAGCACCGGCTCGGTGACCTCGTCGATGACGTTTTGTGTGATGCGCGGCTCTTCGCTGTAGGCCGCCGCCTTTTGAACTTCACCGTATAGAGCCGTCATGCTCCGGCCGCAGCGGAAGATGAAATACTCGCACAGCGAACGGTCGATCTCTTTGCCCAACGCTTTGAAATGCCGCGCCACCCAAGCAATCAGAGCCGAATCCTCCTGCTCCTTGAACTCAACGACCGAAGCGTTGCGGTTCAGCGCGGCTTGAATCTTACTGCGCCCGTCCGGCTTGTACGGAATGGTATCATAATGAAAGATCAGGCAGCAGGTTTCGGGGATATTGTCCAGCAAAGCCGCCCAACCGTCGCGTTCGGCCGCCGGGATACCCATTAAGTCGAAATCATCCACCCAAACGAGTTTGCGCTCGGATAAAAACGGAACCGATTCAACCGCGTCAGTCAATTTTGGCAAAAGCAAACCTTTGCCGGAGAACCGGTGCAGATTGAACCCTTCGGCTCCGTCCGGGACGAGAGCTTTTTTTATTTGATCAAGGCAATGGAACCGCAAATAGGCTTCCTCACCAAAGAAAAGGTAAAGCCTGCCGATTTTACCTTCTTTGATGTCGCGGTTGACTTCGGCATATCCCGGCATAGGGTTCACCTCCGTATGATCACATGACCGCGCCGGTCGGTGCGGTAAACGGCAATATCACGCTCCAGCAAGCGTCCGAGCGTATCCGGGCTGGGATGACCGAAGCTGTTGACCCCAGAGGAAATGACAGCGGCCTGCGGGTTGAGGGCGTCCAGCCATTCCGCTGAGGTTGACCCGGCCGAGCCGTGATGCCCGGCGATGATGACGTCGGCGGCGGATAACCCTGACCAGCGTAAAAACCAGCGTTCGGAGGGATGCCCCAAATCGCCTGTGACAAGAAAGGAATAGCCGTCCAGCGTCACCAAAAACGATAAACAGCGGGCGTTGTCGTCGCCGTACCAAAGAGACGGGATGACCATCAGTTCCGCTTGTCCTACTGTAAAGGTTAAAACTTCCGTCACGGTTTGAACGGATAGTTCGTCGGGGATGGCTTCCAAATCGGGGCCGAGGGTGCGGTCAATCCGTATCGTTTCAGAAAGCGTTGGAACGCCGTTGATATGGTCGGCGTCATAATGCGTCAATAGCAAATGATCGATTTTCCGTACGCCGCGGCTTTGCAGAAACCGTCCGGCAACCCGCCCGGCGTTCCCGCTCCCGCCGCAGTCGATCACGGCGGTTTGACCGCCTGAGCGAACAACGACGCATTGCCCCTGCCCCACATCCAACACGGCGATTTCCAAAGAAAAACGCCCGTTGTGCCAAACGGTCAGCGAAAGACAGATGATCAGCCCGGATAACGCGCATAAAGCGGGAGCCTTCCAGCGTTTGGTCAAGACCAGTATAACAAATAACACGTAAGCATACAACAGCCAGGCCAACAAATAAGGCTGTTCGGTATACAAAACGGTATAAGGCAGCTTTCCCAGCAAACCGATGACCGCGCGGAACGACCAAACGGCAATTCCGGCCGCCGGAGCGAGAAAGGGTATCATAAGCGAAAGCGCGCCGCCGATGAAGATGATGTTTATAAGCCATAACAGCAGCAAATTGGACAAAGGCGCGAGCAGGGAAACCCCGCCGAACCAATAAGCCGCAAACGGCAGCGAAAAGACGAGGGCGGCAAAGGTGGCGGCCAGCGACGAAGCGATGAAACGGGCAACCCTTTTGGGTAAAGCTGAAAACCGTTTATGGAAAGCTGTTTGCCACTTGGAGGCAAACAGAACCAAACCCAGCGTCGCGGAAAAGGAGAGCTGCAAAGCCGGTTCAAAAACGGCATACGGGTTGATGACAAGCAGTATCAAAAAAGCGGTTGTCAAAGCGCGGAGGGATTGATACTCCCTGCCGAGCAGCGGCGCAACGGTAAAAAGCGCGATCATGATCCCGGCGCGCACAGCCGACGGCGTGAATCCCGTGATCGCCACATAGAGGAAGACCAAAGGCAGGGAGATGAAAAACGACCGTCTCCTGCTTCGTATAACCAACGTGATGAAGCCCGCGAGGATGGATACATGCAGCCCCGAAACCGCCGCCACATGGGTCATTCCGGTGGAGAAGAGGTCTTCGGTCAGAGGATCGGAAAAGCCGCGCCGATCGCCTGTTAGGATCCCGGTCAGCAAAGCCGCAGTATCGCCTGAGTAGAGATTTGCGATACGGGTCTTGATGGCATTCGCCCAAACAACGGGTTTATTTTTGAGGCGGCTGACACTTCCCTCTTGAATGATCTCAAACGACGTTGTTGCCTTAAAATGATTGCCGGAGCGGTATTCAACCGTGATGCGGAAAGCTCCGGCCAAAAGCTCCCCCGGCTCGAAATCCTGTTGACCGGCATAGTACAGAACGCCTCTGACGCCATGCAGGGATACCGATACTTGCTTGCCGTGCGGGGCTTCGGAGGAGAACCCGGTGGTTTCCAGCGTGAGTTCATGCGTTCTGCCGTCATACGGGAGGATGGGTTTGGGGATGGAATTATACCGCCAAAGTGCTAGACCAATCATCAGGAATATCAATATGACAATACCCAGTTGCTGCAAAGACGGTTTTCTCATAACTACGCCCTGCCGCTCAGTACACCGCTGTATCGCGCGCGGAAGGTTTGAAACGTCCCCTGTTCGATCTCTCCGCGTATCCGCGCCATCAAATGATTGTAAAACCAAAGATTGTGCAGCACCCCCAAACGCATAGCCAGTATCTCGCCCGCTTTGAAGAGATGGCGCAGATAGGCGCGCGAATGGGTTGTACACAACGGGCAGCCGCAAATTTCGTCAAGGGGGGCGTTGTCGTCTTTATACCGTTCGTTGAGGATATTGACGCGGCCGTTCCATGTGTATAAATGACCGTGGCGCGCGTTGCGGGCGGGCATCACACAGTCGAAAAAGTCAACTCCGCGCGCAACCGCTTCGATGATATTTTCCGGCGTGCCTACGCCCATCAGATAGCGGGGTTTTTCTCGCGGCATATGCTCTTCCAAGATGTCAAGGATGTGGTACATGACGTCTGTCTCTTCCCCGACGGCCAGCCCCCCGACGGCGTAGCCCGGCAAATCCAATTCAGTGATTTGCTTCATGTGCTCTATGCGCAGATCGTCATATATACCGCCCTGATTGATCCCCCAGCAGGCACGGCCTGCCGCGTTCGTCCGGGTCAGATTGACATAATCATTAATCTGTTCTCCCGCTCTCTTAAACCACTGTGCCTTAACTCTTTTCAACCAACGGGTCGTTCGTTCGGCGGATTGCTTAACATAATCATACGGCGCGGGGTTCTCCACGCATTCGTCAAACGCCATGATGATGTCGGCTCCCAGCTTGATTTGAACGTCGGTGGCGTCTTCCGGGCTGAGAAAAACACGCCGTCCGTCGATGTGCGACGCGAAGGAGACGCCTTCTTCGGTGATTTTTCGCAGCTTGGCCAGTGAAAAGACCTGAAAACCGCCGCTGTCGGTCAAAATCGGCTTGTCCCACGCCATAAAGCCATGCAATCCGTCCGCTTGCCGAACGATTTCCTCGCCCGGGCGCAGATGCAGATGATAGGTATTGCAAAGGGCGACCTGACAACCAACAGTCTGTAAATCAACGGACGACAGGCCGCCTTTGATAGCGGCCTGTGTGGCAACATTCATAAATACCGGCGTTTCAATCGACCCGTGCGGCGTTTGGTAACAACCCCGCCGCGCAAGACCGTCGGATGCTAAAAGGGTGAAGCTCACACGCTCTCCCGCGCCGAGCCGATTTTCAAGCTGATGTCGGCGGCATGGACGGTGTGCGTCAGCGCGCCGATTGAGATCAGGTCAACCCCGGTCAAGGCAACTTCGCGCAGGTTTTTCTCACCCATGTTGCCCGACGCTTCGGTCATGGCGCGCCCGTTGACCAGTTTGACGGCTTCGGCCATCGTCGATGTGTCCATGTTGTCAAACATGATGATGTCAACGCCCGCGTTGATGGCCTGGCGCACTTCGTCAAGCGACGCCGTTTCCACTTCGATCTTGATGGAATGCGGTACGCGCTTCCGCGCGGCCATGACAGCTTTTTCAATGCCCCCGGCCGAAGCGATGTGGTTGTCTTTGATCAATACGCCGTCCGACAGACCCATACGGTGATTGGAACCGCCGCCGATGCGTACGGCATATTTCTCCAGTTCGCGCAGACCCGGCGTCGTTTTACGGGTATCACATATTTTTGCCTGTGTACCGTCCACTTCGTTTACGGCCTCGTGCGTCCGTGTGGCAATGCCGCTCAGCCTTTGCAAAATGTTCAGGGCTGTGCGCTCCCCGGTCAGGATGGCTCTCGCCGGCCCCGAGATTTCAGCAATGGTCGTTCCGGCCAGCAGGGTCGCGCCGTCCTGACAATGCAGATTGATGGTTACATCCTTGCTCAAAGTGTTAAAAACGCGGGGAATGGTAAACAATCCGCAGATAACCATCGGCTCCTTGGCGATGAACGCCCCGGTTGCGTGTAAATCAGCGGGGACACAGCTTTCGGTTGTGATGTCCCCCCAGCCGATGTCTTCTTTCAGTGCGACTTGGATCAGGCTGTCAAGGTCAAACATGCGATGCACCATCCTTTTTATTATAGTATATAGTGTGTACCGGCACTCTCGCGCCGCTGTAAAGCCGCTGATATGACGGCCTGTGCTGATAAAGCCATATTCCGCGTTTCCAGCCATTCGCGGTCATTGTGATCCCGGCCTTCCGAAAGAATCCCCTTGATCTCTTCCAACCCTTTCGTCAATCCCGGCGCAGATCTCACGATCCCAGCATAGGTATCACAACATGCCCTAATTTGTTGCTTCAACTCAGTCGGTAATCCGTCTGCGTTGTTTACTGTTAACTGTCCACTATCCACTGTCCACTGTCCACTGTTTATGACCATCGCCGCTCTCCGGCCGAAGACCAAACATTCCAGCATCGAATTGGAAGCCAAGCGGTTGGCTCCGTGGACGCCGGTGCAGGAAACCTCCCCCACCGCGTACAGGCCGGGAACCGTTGAACGGGAGTGCAGATCAACACGGACGCCGCCCACTTGATAGTGCTGTACGGGACAGACCGGGATCATAGCTGTGTCGATCCCCCGTTTGCCGCATTCTTCATAGATGGTGGGAAAACGCCGCTTGAACAGCTTGGCTGAGAGGGAACTTGTGTCCAAAACTACGCATTGTTCCCCGGTTTTGGCCATTTCGCCGACAATGGCGCGGGATACAACGTCCCTCGGCGCGAGTTCATCGCAAAACCGTTCCCCCGCCGTATTGCGCAAAACCGCTCCCTCGCCGCGCATGGCCTCGGTGATCAAAAAAGCGTTGCCGCCTCGTTCCGGGTCATACAGCCCGGTCGGGTGGAACTGCACAAACTCCATATCCCGCAAAGCAGCCCCGGCCAGTAAGGCCAGCGCGAAACCGTCTCCGGTCGAGACGGAAGGGTTGGTCGTCTTGCCGTAAATCTGCCCCAGCCCGCCTGTTGCCAAAACGGTACAGCGTGCGCTGATTGGCTCCGTACGGCCTTTTATCAACGCCTGCGCGCCGGAAACGGCTCCGTTATGGAGGGTTAGTTGGGTGATGAAGCAATCACCTAGAAAGGTGACGTTTGGTTTGCCGACCGCCAGTTTCATCAAAACACGAACGGTTTCACGCCCGGTGGCGTCGCCGCCCGCGTGGATCACCCTGTTTCGCGTGTGGCCGCCCTCGCGCGTAATGGCAAGGTCGCCTTCCTCATCGAGATCGAACGGGACACGCATATCCATGAGGCGGCGTATGTCCTTCGGCCCTTCGGCAGCCAAAATACGAACCGCCTCTTCGTCGCAAAGCCCGGCTCCGGCCTTTATGGTATCTTCCACATGGTAAGCGGGCGCGTCATCCTTCGAGACAGCCGCCGCGATGCCGCCCTGAGCAAGCCAGGAACTGGAGGCATCCATGCTCTCCTTTGTCACGAACAGTACCGACAGCCTCTCGTCGATGTGCAGAGCTGTATACAACCCGGCAAGCCCGCTCCCTATAATCAATACATCCGTCTTCATACACTTATCATACGCATCAGGGAGGCGCGCGCGCTCTTCATGACGCCTTCATCCAGTTCTATGACCGTCCCTCCCCCGTTGATTGCGCGCGTTAAATCGTCCATCGTCGTCTTTTTCATATCTTCACAGACAAAATTCGACATAAGTAAGTGACATTCCCGCCCCGGCGCGGTTTGCCGCAAACGCTCCGCAACGCCGGTCTCGGTGCCGATGACGAATTTCGTCCCCGGCGGAGCCTTTTCCACTTCGTTCAGAATCCAGGAAGTGCTGCCTGTCCCATCGGCCAAAGCAACGGCTTCCGGCGGGCATTCGGGGTGGAGCAAGATTTGCGCTTGCGGAAACCGGCTTCTCGCGGAACGGACGTCTTCCGCCGTGACGCGCTGATGGACGGGGCAATGCCCGTCAAAGAGGATAAACCGTTTCTCCGGCACAAGAGAGGCGATATAGGAACCGAGGTTACGGTCAGGCAGGAAGATAATCTCCTCTTCCTCCAAACTGCGCGCCACCCGTTCGGCGGAAGAAGAGGTACAGCAAATGTCGCATTCGGCTTTGACGTCGGCGGAGGTATTGACATATGCCATCACGGCGGCTTTCGGGTGTTCTTTTCGGAGCTTCTGTACATCTTCCGGTTTGATCATATCGGCCATCGGGCAGCCCGCATTTTCAACGGGCAGGATGACCCGTTTCTCAGGGCAGAGGATTTTCGCGCTTTCCGCCATAAAGCGCACACCGCAAAAAATCAGTGTTTTGGCCGGGGAAGAAGCCGCCTTTTTCGCCAACTCGAACGAATCGCCCACCGCGTCCGCGGCGTTTTGGATGTCCATTGCCTGATAGTAATGCGCTAAGACAAAGACGTCACTCGTCATCTTTTTCATCGTGCCCTTCATGGCAATGCCCGCAGCCGCAGCCGCTGTTTATATCAAAGGTCAGCTTCTCGCCGCAGGATGGGCAGGAGGCCTTGCCTTTGAAAATGGTATCCTCATCCACAATAAAAACGTGCGAACAGCCGGGGCAGGTCACTTCATACTCCCCGTTTTCCTCGTCCTCGCTATCGTCATCCCCGCCGGGGAAGGGGCGGATGTTCTCTTCGTCGCCGCTCTCTCCGAAAACCCCGTCCAAGAGGTCGCTCACAGCGTCCATCTCCTCGTTCAGCCCGTCGATGGTATCCTCGAGGTCGGTGACATCCTCTTCCACATCGCCGAGCGCGCCGCCGAAGGCGTCCAACGCTTCGATGACGGCGGTAAACAGCTTATACTCATTGGTGTTCGGGTCAAGGGACAACCCTGCCATCAACCCTTTGAGATACTCAACTTTTTTTGCATACATTTTTTTACGTTCCTCCTATGACTTCGCTCTTTCAAGATACTCCCCTGTCCGGGTGTCGATCCGCAGCATATCCCCTGTGTTGATAAAAATCGGAACCCGGACGACCGCGCCTGTTTCCATCGTAGCGGGCTTTGTGACGTTGGTGGCGGTGTCGCCGCGCACGCCCGGTTCTGTTTCGGTGACCAGCAGTTCGACGAAGGTCGGCGGCTCGATGCCGTAGACACTGCCCTTATACGACAACACCTTACAGACCATATTCTCCTTTACAAGGTCGAAGCGGCATGTGGAGATGATGTCTTTGCCGATGGGGATCTGCTCGTACGATTCGTTGTCCATAAAGTAGTATAGGTCTTCGTCGGCATAAAGATACTCCATGTCGCGCCGTTCGACGAAAGCGTTTTCAAATTTGTCGGTGGGGTTGAATGTCCGTTCGATGACGCCCCCTGATATGACATTCCTGATTTTCGCCCGCACAAAAGCCGCGCCTTTCCCCGGCTTGACGTGCTGGAACTCAACCACCTGCATGACGTGACCGTCCATTTCAAACGTAACGCCGTTGCGGAAATCACCCGCAGAGATCATACCCGATTCCTCCTAAACAATAGCATACACGGTATTGTATACCATTACACCTTATTTGGCAAGTGATTTTAACGAAGTCCGATAAAGTCCGATAAGGAATATTAGTTTACTGCTTCTTTCTGCCTTTCTTTCTTTAGAATCCTCTTGATGCTCATTTCAGTCAACCTGTATTTTTTTGCAAGTTCTTTGTAATTCCTTCCAGTAAACTCTTTATGGATGCTTTCGTCACGCTGCTCTCTTTCAACTTCGGCCAGACGCGGAATATAAATCGGCGGGCCTCCTCCGTACGTCTCAACCAATTTACAATACGCCGTTATTCCAATCAAAGCGGCTAAATCCTGCTATTCTATAGGCAGCTTGTCCAAAGATAAATCAAACCTCATTCCATTCACCCCGCATTCTCAATAATGAAACAACTGTACGATAATATTATATCTGATTATACAGCGATGTCAAGCGCATTTTAGAAATAAATGTTTGTAACATCTGTTAGTAACAGGTGTTTTTTACGTTTATATAGAACCTTTATATTATGGAACTATTATAGAACAATAGTTCACAATCCTCTGCTATATTGAGATCAAATCAACAAAGGAGGTTGTTCTCAATGCGTAGATTAATCATCCGCCCGCCTTAGACGGTGAAATAATCTGTAAAATCGCTTGCCAAAGGTTATTTACCCATTTATAATGAAAGGAACGAAAAACCATGAGTAAAGCTAAAACCATAATATCCCTGTTGCTGATCGTTACGATGATGATCGGATTGGTGCCTGTGCAGGAGGCATTTGCGCACACGCACACTAGAGACTACGGCCCGAGTATAAACGGTTCTCATGTAGCGGGAAAGGGTCACGAAATCTTCTACATCTGCGGGACAGAAGGAGCCTATGT
>Ga0082212_10004169_pt1 | contig 20154 bp, 33 predicted proteins | sample TergutNt197P3_FD_71548 | JGI IMG/M metagenome (GOLD analysis project Ga0082212, IMG submission 71548) | Neocapritermes taracua P3 segment gut microbial communities from Petit-Saut dam, French Guiana - Nt197 P3 | ecosystem: Host-associated > Arthropoda: Insects > Digestive system > Gut ... | reverse complement strand
GGTTCGTTCAAGGGTAGATAATACTCCCCTGTTCACAAGCGATGAACTGGTTCATTACGAGACGGTACTGGGCGAGATTTATTCCAGTGAAATAGCCGTTGAGCCAACAGGCAAAAGAGGTCGTCCCAAGAATCCGATTAGAAAAATTGATGAAGATTTGGACTATGCAGTAGTACACAAAACTAGGGAAAAAGGTAAAGTGGTAAAGGTTGAGAGGCGCATTGTGTACGGAGATGAAGAACGTATTGATGAAAAAATAGCACAAAATCCGGGCAATAAAATAAATACTTCCTACATTGAGCGGTTTAATGGAACATTGCGACAAACAGACAGTAATCTTAGAAGGAAATCTCAAACATTCGCAAAAGAAATGCCTTATTTCAAAGCTCGGGTGGCAGTGGCTGTATTAGTTTATAATTGTATCAGACCACATAATACTTTGAGTAAGAACCACGACAAATCTTACACTCCGAGAACTCCAGCGATGGTCGCCAAATTGATAGATAAGAACTGGACTGTAGAAACGGCATTTAGAACACCGATGATTTTATAACAATAATATTATGACACTACCCAATTTTGAGTAAAAATAATATTTGTAAAAAAATATATTCTGAAAAGTCTGTTTACCGCTTATACCAACGGTTCTATGGTTTTACTGTTTTTGTGTATAATGTAGATTATCAGTCGCTTCGCCAAAAACCGAAGCAAAAATATGCAATGCAGAAAAAATCATTATAAGGGTAAAATAAACATTCAGAAGGACTTTCCTACAAACAATACCATCGTTACCGTTTTAACGTATTAAAACGGACAAAACGTCCCTTTTTGTACATTCATTTACGGTTTTGGTATATTATCCTACAATCAAATGCTTTTGAGAAGGTATAAAATACCTTCTTCAGCAAGTCAAATTGTATATCAATATACCACTTCCAAAATACCTCTTCCTGTTCAACTTCTTGTTGTTCTTATTCATATATACATATTTATTGAAATAAATATGTTCAATATAGAGAGAAGAAGACTGTTAAAAAGAGAAGAAGGATATTGAAAATGGCAGGGAGAAGGTTGTTGTTACATTTTTTGACAACAACCGCAAATTACTATTTATATGTATGCACTCAAAGATTATATTTCCGTATGTACTTTTATAACCTTGTCAAATGCAGTTTCAAGTTCCAGTACCATTTCGCTTTTTTGTGCTGCGGGTGCTGCAATAACTCCGTACAGTTTCTTTTTTAGACGGTTATTGTCGGTTCTGTTCGGAAATATGTTTGCAGTCTTACATTCAATCAAATATTCCGTTATTGTATTCGGTTCGGCTTCCAGTAACAGCCTTGCAAACAAAATATCTTTTGCCTCATCTACCGTTTTCGTTCCTTCGAGTATTGTATTCATTTTATTGACTTTATTAATGTTATGAAATTCATTGTACAAATATTTAACGACTTTATTATAAAAATCCCTGTCGTACAGTGTTGCGCCTGTTACCTCCGTTCCCAACTGTTCCTTCAAGTCTTCCAAAAAACCTAATTCAATTTTTGTATAATTGCCCTCTTTAAACTTTTCAGGTATATTGCCTCCGTTTTCCGTTGCCTCCAGTATTTTATCATAGACAATTAATTTTCTTCGTTTAATTATGTAATACAGAGAATTAAGCACTATCCAGCGGTCAAAACCGGGCTTGTATCCGAAACAGAGGTAATAATCGTGCGGAGGGTATATTGTCCGTATTACAAAACCAATATCCAAACGTGTTACCGTTGCAATTTTTAAATTAATATGCAGGTCGTTTTCCAGTTTTTCAACTGCTTTCCGTATCATTTCCAGCGTTGTCGGTTCAAAATTATTGTCTGTAAGGTATTTTGATAAACTGCCCTCCAGTGATATGCCATTTTCATAGATTTTCACAATATAATTGCCGATTGTGCCTCTCCAGTAGTAATAATCATCATAACTGTAATCGCGAAAATGAATGTAACTGTAACCTTTTATTTCTACATATTCCTTTTTTTTCCAGTGCAAATAGCGTAAAATCATGCGCGTATCGCCGCCCGGAATATCTTCCCTTTTTATCCAAAACCCTACTGTATCGTAACTCATAACGTATTCTTATTTAGATGTCTGTATTTTCAGTTTTATAATTTTTCCCGTTACCGATTTAGTAACATATCTATCTCTTTCCCTTGCTGCGTGGGCGATTGCCTGTCTTATATCGAAGGCTTCCTTCCTTGTAAACTTTCCCGCTTTTTGCAGTTCTTTGATTTTTGCAAGTAAATTCGATTTACTGCCCTGTTCATTTATTAATGCTATTGTTCCCAGTGTGTAAAAATTTGATAATCCGTTCATATTTAATGTTTTTAATGGTTTGACTTAATATAACTTCTTAAAAAACAGAGAAAAGGGCAAAAACCACCCCTTCCCTGTCCGCTGTTTTCGGCTACTTTCATAATGCAACTCCTTTTCTTTTGCCGGTTACAACGATATTGGCGGCTTCTGTTTCCAACTCCGATGCGCTTTTCATCCTGTTTTCCAACAACCACCGGTATAACTCATCCTTGTCGAAATAGTTTTTATTGCCGCCCTGCCTTTTGTGGTACGGTACTTTTTTTGCCGATGACAACTGGTACAGATACGGTACGCTTAACCCTGTCAAGAGGGCAGCCTCTTCCATTGTAACCACCTGTTTAACACCCAGTAATGTCAAATTCTTTATTTCCTGCAACTCCTTTTTGAGTATCTGCAAGTCGCTTTTGATGTCTTGATAATCTGTATTTTCCATATTATAAAAATATATTATGTTATTAAATATTAGGTTTTTACAAAAAACCGTTTCCGATTTTCAGGAGGTATAACAAACATCGTGCCAGAACGACAAAAGTTGCTTTTTGTTATTTTTTTGAAATATCCGTGTTATACAGTATATTGAATACCAAAGTAACACGAATTATAAAAGTATACTTTAAAATATACTTTGATAATTAGCACAATAGAAAAAACGAGGCTGAAAATGAGCATATAAATCTGATAAATACGTATTTACATGATTTTGAAAAAAAAGTGAAAAAAAATCATTTTTTTTGAGTGCAAAGGCAAAATTTGTTGCAAAATATATGTTATGTGGCTGGTATATAAAGAAAAAGCGATGCCGCTTCAAAAACAGCATCGCCCAAAAGTTTTTAACGGTTCATTACACTTTTATTTCACTTCCTTTAAATTCATGCCACGTAACACATTGCCCAGTTTATTAGCCGCTTCACGCTTTTTAGGTTCGATTATCTTTGCGTATATCTGCGTTGTTTTGATTTCGCTATGTCCTAACATCTTTGATACTACTTCAATAGAAGTTCCATTTGACAAAAGCATGGTTGCGTATGAGTGGCGACTCACATGGAACGTTACCCGCTTACTTATACCCGCTGCCATTACCCAAATTTTCAATGCTTCGTTTGCATGACCGTTACCTGGAAGATATTTAAAAATTATTTCATTGTCCTTTGCGCCTTTGCGGTCGGGCAAAAATTGCAATACATCTTCGTCTATCTGCAAATGTTCATGTTTTTTCGTCTTCATCTGCATATATCTTACAACCTTTTTGCCTTCGTTATCGGTTATTATGTCTTCCCATCTTAACGCCTTACAGTCTGAAAAACGCAACCCTGAAAAGCATGAAAACAAAAAGGCGCTTTTTACCATTGGTTTAATACATGGTGTTTCCAACAGTTTTGCAACTTCGTCTTCCGTTAAATATTCACGGCTGCTGTCCGGCTGTTTCGGGCGTTCAAATCTTGTAAGGCTTTTCATCGGGTTGCTCTGTATAATACCCTCTCTTACAGCACAATTCAAAACAACCGACAAAGTCCCGCTATATCCGCACTGCGTACTCGCCGATAAAAAACCGGAAGGGTTCATTTCTGAAATTCCCTCCTTATACGTGCCGTTTGCGGCTGTTTTCAGATATTCATTGAATCCTGCGCAGTATTCCTTCGTAATGTGTTTGAAATTGACTTTGTCGCCTTTGTAAGCGGTCAAATGACGAATCAAGCCCATGTAATTGTGATAACCGCCACGTCTGGGGTCAGTCTTCGGACTGTTTCTGTTTACCTGCCCTTTGACGTAATCTTTTTGCTTTTTTTCTGCAACGTCTTTAACGTATTCAATGAAATTAGCCTTTTGCTTCAGTCCGAAGGAGGCGAGTCCGTTTTCACTTTTCGCAAGTTCCAAAATTTTTTGCGACTTGATGTTGCTTGCAATTACAAGCGTTTGACGGTTCAATTCCTTCTCTGCTTCCGTCTTTTCGGGATAGTTAAGATACAGTTTTGGAAATTCGTAACAACGCTGCCCGTCCCGATAGATGTCAAAATAAATTGACCTGTTACCGTTTTTCAACTGTTTAAACCGTATCCGTACCGGCTCTTTTACCTTTGATATTACTCTTTTCTTTTTAGTCATGTTATACTTTTTTAATTATTATTTATAAACTTCTAACAGAAGATGTTAGTACAAACTTCGTGCCAAAAGCACCGAAAAAATAAAAAATAATTAAGAAAATATACTTTTAAAAATAATTTCAAAAACCAGTATAATACAGTTTGTTGAAAATCAAAGTAACACGAAAATTTGAATATTTTTGCAGGGTAACAAGTTTCCCGAACATAAGTAACATCATGGCATCAAAAAAACACTGGAAAAAATACTGGCAAACTAAAAATGTATTGCCTTTTTGTCTTTTTTAAACCTTCTGAAATGCCTTCTGTTATTGACTTTATTTATGTTTTGTTTGGAGGTTGTTTGATGTTCGGAAGAGTGCGGTTCTTGACTGGTGCTATTAAGAATAACAGTGTCTGCTATTTTACTCTATATTTTAATGTTCTTTTTTGATTTTTACATTGGCAAGGTTGGTATTGTGGGGTTATACAAAATATGATTACACTTCGATTTTTTCGGCAGCTTTTCGTATTCGTTCCGAAAAATCTAAAAGGGCATTTTTCAGTTGCAATTTTTCAGAATATGAGAAATCGCTTTTATTTCCGTTATCGTCAATTCCATCTAATTTATTATATATCCACGAACTTGACTTTCCAAAATATTTTTTCGATATTTTTGCCCATGACATATCAAGAATGATATCCGAAAGTTGTTGTTTTATTGTCTCCTGCTTTGATATTACTGATGTTTTCATATTTGATTTATTTATTGTCGTTGTCATATAACAAGTTTTCAAATAACCGTAGTGCATACCATTCAAGTTCAAACGACGGATTATGCATCGATTTTTTATAATTACGAATGGCTTCTATCAAATCCCATTCTTTTTCAGTTAAATTTCTCTTTTCTATTTTTTGAATCATTACTGCTTTTTATTACGGCGCAAAGATAATATAATTACTTCAATAATGTATTCACCAATACATTAAATTTTTGTTTTTCCCCAATGGGTAACGATTTGGTAACGTGCTTTTCGCACCGCTTTTCACCATTTTTACATATCAAATAACTTTTTTCGCTGCAAAGATAGTTTTTTTTGCACTCAAAAAAAAATTTTATTGAAAAAAAAATGGGTAACGATTTGGTAACGTGCTTTTCGCACCGCTTTTCACCATTTTTACATATCAAATAACTTTTTTCGCTGCAAAGATAGTTTTTTTTGCACTCAAAAAAAAATTTTATTGAAAAAAAACTTACCCCGTCACAAAAAAATGTAACAGGGTAAGAACCAATAAAAACAACTATGCTACTTCAGACAGTTCCTGCTTTTCTACTTTTTTTGCGTTGATTTTGTCTATCTCTTTCTGAATAACCGCGTGCTTTTTCTGATATTCCTCATTGTGCCGGTGTTCAATATCGGCGAGTTCTTCAGGAAAGTGATACTTGACAAATTCTATAAACAGGGCGGATTTCTTACTTATGCCAGTTACGCTGCTGATGTTGTCAACAAGATAGTTACGCTTCAGGACGTTTTTCTGCTCGTCGGTCAGGGAAGTGTACAGCGACAGTTTGACGTCTTCGGTCAGCGGCTGTCCTTCCGGTATGCCGAAAAATTCGTATTGCCTCCTGTAAACGTGCGACAGCATGGCAAAATACATCAGCGTTTCCTCGAAAGGCGTGATTTCTACCGGCGGAATTTCAACATCCCTGAGAAGCTTCTTTGCATCGTCAATGACACTGCAAAGCGCTGTTTCACGATTCTTTCTGTCCTGCATTTCAAGTTTTGTCAGCAGGTCGGGCGTAATGGCGGGACGAACAACAGAAACCGTACCGACAGCGCCGGTTTGAGAACCGTTAGACTTTTCCGAATTGCCACCTGCGGGTTTGGCAGTTTCTGACGAACTGTCACTGTTGTCCTGCTTACTGTCCGTACTGTTTGTTGTATTGGGCCAGTCCTTATTGCCGGAATTGTCGCCGTCTTCGCGTTTTTCGGCTTTCTTTTCCTGCGGAACCATAACGTAGCCGAATACGGGCGAAAAGGAATCAATAAAGAGTACCTTGCGGGCAAGACCGTTTTCAATGAGAGTCTGCAAGGCGTTTGATTTTTCCTGCCTTGAGTCGAAGTCTCTCTTTGCCTGTTCGTAAGCGTGTTTGTTACCTGCAAAATCTTCTTCCGCAGGCATTACGGGTGTTTCGGGCATTGGAAAAACATGACCCTTTTTCACTTCAATACCAAGCGTTTGCAGACGCGATACAATTTCGGCATGGATGCCGCCGACGCTGTTGTTAAGGTACACATCTACCCTTTCATCGTTTACAGCCGTCAGGATTGCGTCAGTCATGTGGTTTTCCTGCTTTGTTACCAGACAGGTACTTCGCGTACAGCGACTGTTTTCCCGTACCGGAAACAGCGAGTAAAACTCCGAATTGCATATACACTGCATACATTCCGTCTTGTCGAACGGAAAACGCGACAGCAAAACCGTATAGGCATCGTCCAGTTTTTCCTTGAATGTCTTGAACGGCAGGTTTTTCCAGTTGTTTGAAACTGCATCGGTTTCAAGATGCTCTCTGTGCAGATGTTCCTGAATTGCCGGTTCCAGTTTGGATATTTCCACAGCCATGCCGATTGTTATAGCGTCATGGTTGAGCAATTCGGTAACTGCCGGAATCAGACGGACAAGGCTTAACCTGCCGTGAATGAAACTGTCGGACTTTCCAAACCGTTCTGCGATGTACCTGATATCCTTTCCTCTGTCAATAATTCTTTTGAACGCTTCGCCTTCTTCGGATGGCAGGATGTCGCTGCGTTGCAAGTTTTCCGAAATCATCATGTCAAAGGCTGTTTCGTCGTTCAACTGATGAATCATGCAGGGGATTGTAACCAGTCCGGCAATTTTTGCAGCACGGAAACGTCGCTCGCCGAATATGAGTTCGTACTTCGCATTATCATGGAATACTGCGCGGACTGTTACCGGTTGCATAACGCCATGTTCGATGATGTTCTGCGCCAGTTCCGTCAGATTTTCATCGTTGAAATACTTGCGCGGATTCATCGGATTGGAAACAATTTCGTCAATACTGACCTCAATTACCTGGGACGGTAGGGACGGTGGCGACTTTTTGGACGATTGTTGCGTGACCGGTTGAACTTCCGCGACCGGCTGTTCATCAACGACCTGTTCATCTACTGTAACCGGTAAGTCATTATCTTCCGTTTCCGGTAAGTCTTCAGCGACATTTTCGTCTTCAATAACTGATTGGTCTTCGACGATTTGTTCATCAACTTCGAGCGCCGGCTCTACCTTGACGTTTTCATCTACTTCGAGCGGTTTGTCTTCCGTGACTTGCTGCCCGTCTACTGCGACCTGAATGTCTTCCGTAACATTTCGGTCTGCATTTGTTGCCTTCGCAACTTTCTTCTGATTACTTCTTTTTGTACTCATAACGAAAAAAATATTAAAAAATGAATGAAAAAAATTTAATAAAATATTATTAAAAAATGATAATTAACGTATTATGATATTTATTTGCCAGTCAAAACCGGTAAAATAATTCATGTATAAACAACCGTTTGAATATGACATGCATAAAATTTTCAACAGCATGAGAGGTCGTTTTACAGGAATATTCATGTCTTCAAGTTTAATGACCGGCATCTGCATTATTTCGTGTGTTTCGACCAATTCAAGGTCGTCTACCGGAAACATTATCAATACCGGTATATTACGGTATTCCGACATCAATACTTCTTTCATGTCGCGATGGGAAATGCCGTTGGTCATGTAAAAGACGTCAAAATGCTGAATTTCTATCCTGTCCGTTTTCATGGTCGTGATTTGATTAAGAAAAAAAGCGATTAACCTTTACATCGCGAGGTTGTTAAAATTTAAAACTATATGTACAGGTACTGTCCCCTTACGAACACCGGTTCGGGTTCTTCACTGTACAGCGCGAATATTGATGTTCGCCGACTGAATAACTCAATCATTTCAGTCATTTCTGACTTTGAGAACATGTCTGTTCCCTTGATGCTCCACAGATTTCGATTTATCTGTTTTTTTGATTTGTTTGCCATTTTTGTTGTTTTTAATGGTTTATTACTAATATTTCAATCTCTCACGGAACGTGAATAAATTTTTGGCTCTACTCAATGAGTGTTCCTCGCATGCAAGGTTTTTGGAAAAAATACTGCCCGAAGCGAAGCAAGGAGCGGAGATTTTTTTCAAAACCCGAAGGGCTTGACCTTGCAGGCGAAAAGGAACACTCATTACCTTTGCCAAAAATTTAATCATGTCCGTGAGGGGATTTTTGGGTTTCATTTCTGATTTTTAATGGATTGATTTTCATCGTGTCAAGATTAAGGAAAATGCCATTATACTCAATCATACATTCGCGAAACAGTTTCCAGAGCAAGTCGCAACCTAACTGCGCAAGCGTGGAATTTATGAATAAGTCCTGTTTCTGAAGCGCTTCTGCAAGCGAGCAACTTGGACCGGATTCCTTTTCATCAATTATTGAATAATCAAACAGTTCCGTTACAAATGGCAAACGGCTTACTGTTTTGAACTTTTCGGATACGGGCTGTTTTATTTCAAGCGAGCCAAGTACAACCTGCCCCGTTGTGCGCGAATTGCCGAAATCCAGCCAGTACATCTTTTTTTCATAAGGCTGGAAATATCTGCTTCCCTCGTGTTTGACATGAAAAACTTCATGCACGTATAAACGCGAAGAAATATTGTCGGTGCAGGTAATAACGATGTTTGCAGCCTGTCCGCCGTATTTTTCGGAAACCGAATCCCAGTCCGTACCGAAAAAACGATTTATGCGGGTAACAAGACATGCCGACTTGTTCAAGCCTGCATCCTGTTCTGTAAAGAGTTGCCTGCCCATGTTTGAGGGAGTTACAACATCGGGGTCGTAAACGGTTACGAAAAGCCCGGGATGTCCGAGCATGTTCAGCGCCGTATTCATCCTGCCAAGACAGGACAACACCTGCGAGCCGGTTCCGCCTGCTCCAATCAATACAACGGTGATTTCATGCTGCGGATTTAACAGATATTGTTCTGTAAAATGTACTGTTTTCATTTCAATAACTCTTTTAATTTTAACTTTTTGACCGGTAATAATTCCGTGTTGTCGAAAGAGTGCACGGATTTTTTGACGACTAATACAAGGTTGTTTTTTACCGGATTTCGGCTTGTAACGTGCGAAAACTCCGAAAGGAAAAACTTGTCTTCCCAGAATTTGAGAAAGTTATGAAATGTAAGTGTTTCGGGCATTTTCAGGCTTGCATTTCCAAGACAGACGGAACCGTCATTGGGATTTACATTGAAGAACGGCGCTGAAAACAGCCGTGTATTTGGCGTTAGCCGTTTTGCGCCGTAAGCATACATTGACAGAGAGTTGTCATTTACATTCCAAACCAGTCCCGGAATACAGTATTCGCCGTTTGGAATTTTCAGGATGCTTTTGAAATACATGTATTTACTGCATGGCGGAGTATGCCATACGTATTTCTGTTTGCGACTGTCGGCGTAAAGCAATCTCTCGGGAATTTCGCCGTGAGGTACTGTTGAAGCGTGGTCGGAAAAATTATCAACTAATGATTTGACAAAATTTTTGCTAACGGGCTTGCCTGCGCCCATTAACCCGTCATTGTCAATATGGCGCAATTCAAGGAAATATTTGTTTTGCCCGTACAAATCTTCACAGGTATATGCAATAAGCGCTGCCGACGGTTTCATTGTACGTGTGATTTCTTTTGTAAGTTTATTCATGGCTGTTGATTTCTTTTGTTATTTCTATCATTTCAAAATACCATTCCGAAAATCTTTCAGGATAATTGCCCGGTGCAAACAAATCAGAATCGGGATTGACAATCATAAAAGACGTCGGCACAGCAGCGTATGATTCCATAATGTGCTGATTGCAGACCTGTTCAAGTTCACCGGTTACATAATCGCCGGTATCATAGATGAAGCGAATAATCCTGTCAAGACTTACAGATTCGTATTCGTCACCGTACAAGTCGTAATCGTAGCCGTACTCCCTGACCGACAAACTGTCATTATACGGGTCGTAGTCATAATTCATTATGCAGTCTTCGGAAATAAAGGGAAGTCCTTTTTTCAGCCAGCCAATCAACTTTGTTTCCAGCGGATTTTCAGGAACATGTTTTTCAAGCGCAACGGTAACGGTATCAACGAAACTGCTACACGTAAAAATATTTTTATCGTAAATTTCATTGAGAAAAACAGATATTTCGCCTTCAGAATATGAATATAACAAATCCCGCAGGACGTTTTTTTCAGAATCACTATAATCATGGTAATTAATGTTTTCTGACGCAACCTCAAATATAAATTCATATTCACAGCAATAATCAAACGGAGCCAGATGATTTTTGCCTATAAACAGTTGCATGAAAAGTTTTGAGATTTTAGCGATGCGTCCGGAAAGTCGGTTGATGAAATTTACGGGCATCCAGTAGAACATTCTCTCTTCCCAGTCATGGACATAATAGATTATCCATTTAATCCGACCGTCAATAAAATGGAAGTTCAATCCCTGTCCTTCGGGCAGAATGGCTGCAAAACTGTGGTACAGAATGTTTAACCGTTCAAGCAGCGTTCCTTCGGGTATTTCGATATTTTTGCCCAAAAGTCCGGCATAATGCACGGTGCATTTAACGAGATGATTGAAGTTGTCTTCCGTAAAAAACTCATCAATCAGCGTTTCGTCCAATTCCGCCCTTACGGGAAGATTTTTTAGAGACTGCATCAAAAAACCGGTTCTATAAAAACGCCGGCGGGAATTATTCTTTTTTCCCGCCTGACGCCTCTTGAAAGTTTTGCCGATGCCGCTTCCGCTATAATGGATGCCAGAAGTACTTCTCTTTCTCTCGACAATGGTTGATTGCATGGCGCTTTCCTTTTTTTACAATTATTCATACTGTTTAACCTTTTGTGCCGATTGTTGTCTTAAACCGGTACACAATCATGTCGTTTTCTATTTCGGGACCATGTACGGTTGCCGTGGTCAGTTCGGGATAGTTGCCGGAATAGAAATCCATAACTTCTTCCGGCGACATTTCGGGATTGGGGTCTTGGAGAGTGATTTTGGTTTCGCCGTTTTTAAACTTGAACGTGCGTTCCAGTGATGAAACTGATAGTGACATAATTAATTAAATTTAAAGAGTTAAGAATTAAAAAATAGATTGCATACATTTTGCCTTGAGTTGAGTGATTCGCTTATCCGTCGTGGCTACGCTGTCGCCGTCAGCCATTGTACGGGCTTCGCGCATGGTTTGGAGGGCGGCTTCGTTTTTTCCCTCCTTTTCCTGCGTTTCGGCGCGGGCAATCAACCGTTCAAAATTTTTCTTGCGCTCGTCCGCCTGTTTGTCGGCAGTTTTTTTCTGTTCTGTCGCCTTTTTCTTTTCGGCATCCACGCGGGCAAGCGAATCTTCAAAGGCTTTCATGTCGGAGAGAAGTCCGGTCGCCTTTTTTACCGGTTCCGAAACGATATTGAAAAACTCGGCGTCCAGTTCTTCCGCCGTACCGGTTAGAACAATGGGTTGCAGATGCTTTTTGGCTTCATCCTTCAACCCTTTTACTTTCGGAAACACTGAAACCGTCAATGTCCCGTTCTGACTGCGGACAGTCAGGGTGACGTCGCTGCCGGACGTCATCATTTGCGATAATTCGTTAAAAAACATATTATTAAAATTTAAAATGAATATTATATCCTTGCGGATGTGATTAACTATTGAAATAGATTTATTAAAAACCTCCTATTTGAGATACTTTCCAATAACTTTTTTTCAGTTTTTCGTTAAGTCTGGCGCAGTGATTTTCGGCATCCGCCAGTGTGTAAAACTGAATATATTTTGTTTTAATGGGAAAACAGCTATCTTCCAGATTATACATTTCCAATCCAAAGTTTTTCATGTTATTGTTTATTTATAATGTTTTGGTTATGGACAATCATGTCATCATTCTCCTCATTCTCATTCCGTCTGGGTATTCCGATTGAATCGGCATGTGTTTTCAGACTGTTCCAAAATAACTGTTCGCAATAATCATCGCTTAACTTGTCTACTAGTCTTAACATGTCGCTTTCCGTAACATTTGCCGTATCGAATCCTGCGTGTTGAAGATCCTCGATACTCAGGCATGAAATGGAATAACTGTTCTCATTGTCGGGTATTTTCCTTACCCCGCAATTGAAAAGCATTTGTTTGTAGTTATCAACTGCGTTTACAAATTCATCAACAGTATAGCGTTCAACTCTCTCTTTTTTTCGATAAGCATTTTTCAACTCATCATTCGTTACGGTACAGTCAAATTTGTCTGTTGGAAAAACATATATAAAATCCATATTTCTAAAAATTTAAACGGGCAGATTGCTCCGCCCGTGGTTGATAATTATTTATCAGTCTATATCATAACCGATAAAGTTTTCGTCATTAATTAACATGTAATAGTAACCGTTACCACAATTCTTATACTCCATTGAAAAAGATCCCGTTGGTTCTTTATGTTCGTTTACGGTTACTGCCAGTGAAGCTTCATATCCACGAAACCAAAAGCTGAAGGAAAGGTATTGAAGCCGGTCTTTCATCGCCTCTTTAAAACGTTCAACGGAAGAAGGATTAGCCTTTGCAATAGATGCAAGGGATATGATTTTGCCGTCAATTCCGTTTCCGGAGGTAAGACTGTTTTCAAACAGACTTTTACCCGCATCCGCATCGAGACAGTTGCGAATGAATCGATTGGTAAAGGTGGCTTTGGAGGCTTCCCGCCTGTATTTTTCAACTAGTTTCCGCTGTCGGTCGGATTCGCAGTCGGGATAGCAAACTTTTGTAATACCTTCCCAGTCTGAAAACCGGTCTCCTGCATTTCTGCATCCTTCTCGGAGCATGCAAACGTAACCTCCGGCGCTGATGAACAGTCTGCGGTTTTTACCCTGATAACATACGTACAGAAGATGTCCGGGGTTTTCTCTTAAATATTTTTCTGCTTCGTGCATAATGATTATTTTTTTATGAGTGAATGATTTTTTTCAATAAAAAATACCATGTTTCTAAATTACTACTGTAACCGAAATCTAATCCTTTACGAATGTCTACGCCTTTACAGGTATATGCGTACCATAAACGCAAACAAGCCGTTTCACTGCCGAAGCACCAATATATATCATCGTATAGTTCGACATGAATATCGTCTTCTTTGGTTATGCGAACCCAATCCTTTTTTAATCGTTTTAGTATATCCATTATTTTTAAATTTTTAAATTGTTTCCAAATACTCTATTATTATTTATCTTTGTTAAAATATTCATACAATCGGTTTTCGTATGACAATTCACGCTGCTCTCCATTGTGAATTTCAAACTCTAAAATACCGCAATTTTCATTTTCATTGAACTTGGAGTGCATGACTGTCGGCAATTCAGAAAAAGTATCAAAATCTTCCCTGCTGACATCATAAACATACAGAACGGAACAGCCAATTCTGCTGAAATGAGGATTGTTGAAATTAAGATTTTGTGGACTGTAAGCGTATGTATCAATCAGATATTGTTTTGCTAACCTGATTGGCTTGTAATCCCGATGAAAATCGGCATATTCAACCCTCAAAAAGGCTTTGTCGCCCCAGCCGTATGATCGGATACAATGTATTGATTTTGTGTCAATGCCACTCTTTTCAACAAAATAATCCACAAAACTTTTTTTTGTTTCTTCTCTATTTTTTAAAAATTCTTTTTCAAATATGAAGTAAACATGTTCCTCACAATCCCTGCACCAGCGATCATGCTTTTCGGATAAACTGCCATCATCGCTGATTTTGCCGGTATTGGCATCACACCAGCATCGCAATTTTATTTGTGCGCCTCCGCACTGTTCACAGACTAAATTTTCCATTCTAATTGATAATTAAATTGTTAGATTCAAGAAAATAAGGTATGTCTTCTGTCATTTTTTTCCATTTTTTAGCGTGTATATTGGTTTGTCCATTCATATCGAATGAAGCGATATCTCCATCTCTACTGATGTCGAAATGACAGCCGAACTTATAAAGTTCAGAATCTATCATCCAGTCTACATCGCCAAGCCCCAGTCTTATTTCACCTCGAAAAATACCCGAAGCCAGCCTTAACGCAGCCTTTTGGCATGTTTCCTTATTTTCTTTCGAGTAGTATATCTTTAAAAATACCGCTCGTGCTATGTTTTTATTGTGTACTTTCATTTTGAATTAACATTTATTTATTTGATTATTAATTTATTTTAAATTTTATTATTGATATTTTATACTGTATCCAAATATTCTGCAATTATGTCGCCATGACACGGATACGGCTTGCAAAAGCAGCCTAATGTTTTACCTTTCAACCCGTGTATTCTTTCACGAAATTCAGTATCTGTTTTTAGTCTATCGTAAAAATACTCTCTGTATGTTTCAATGCTTGAGCCTCTTGATTCGCCTGCCTGCAATACGAACGGATTGCCAAAATATCCATCCTGTCCACGACCTGCCCTGCCGATGTACACATCGTGCTCTTCATACCTGATATTTACAACTTTTGTTTTCATACTTAATTTATTATTAAATTTTTAAATATTATTACTGTGTCCATGCGGACTGTTATTAAATTTTTGGCTTCAAACAATGAGTGTTCCTCGCATGCAAGGTTTTTGGAAAAAATACTGCCCGAAGCGAAGCGAGGAGCGGAGATTTTTTTCAAAACCCGAAGGGCTTGACCTTGCAGGCGAAAAGGAACACTCATTACCTTTGCCAAAAATTTAATCATGTCCGCAGGGATATTATTGTTTTATTACGTTTCGGAATACCGTGGTTTTCTGCAATATTGCTCAAACTTATCCAGTAAGTCAAATCACGGTAATCGTCGTTCAGTTTGTCGGCGAGCGTCAGCAAATCGCTTTCCGAAACTTTTGATACGTCGAACCCCGACTCCTCAAGGTCACTGATGTGCATGGATGAAACAGGGTAGCATCCTTCCCTGTCTTCAACCTTTCTAATCCAGTGGGTATCGGTATTGATAAAATCATCGTTGAGCGCTTCAATAAACCTTTCAAGAGTGTAACGCTCAACACCCTCTTTTTTCAAAAAGGCATTCTTTAGCCTGTCATCCGCAATATTGCGGCTAAATCCCGTTACGGGATAAACATATACGTAAATCATATCTTTAAAATTTAACTTGTTAATTCATTTTCAACCGGATTTCCCAGAATGTAGCCTGCCGCCTTCTGCGCTTTCGTGGCTGCGCCAAACAGGGTGGTTTTACGCTCATTTTTCAGAAATTTAGCCCAGTTTTTAAGATATGACACCGAATTTTCTTGGTTCTGCTCAATTCCGCAGTGTGAACAGAGAAGTGTTGCCGTCATTTCTGCTACAAGTTCCTCGTAATCGTATGAATTTGCGCCGTAAAAGGTCTTATTGTCCGTAAACCTGTTAAGTCTGCTTTCATGCCCTGTTGAATGCGCGAGTTCGTGGAATGTAACGCCATAATAGTTTTCGGGCGCGTCAAAACATCCTATTTCAGGCACATTGACAATGTCTTTTCCGGGCATGTAAAATGCGCCCGGTTTATCATGCTCTATTGCGGGCGGGTTTGGCATACCGCTAATAACCGTTTCGCATGTTTCAAGCGGCTGTGCTTTCCTTGCAGCAAATTCGGGAACGCATTTTTCGATGTCAATTCCGAACGTCTGGTCAAGATTGAAAACATTGTAGTATCTCAAGACAAAACGTTTCTTTGAAACATTATCATTTATTACATCGTTCTCAATGCTTTCTTCCGTTGCCTTCCAGAAAACTACAGGAAACGATTTTTCACCCTTTTTCACGTATCCTCCCGCTTCGGATATTTGTTTGAAAGTAGCAAAAAGAGGATACCTGTATCCGTACTGCGAACAGAAAAGAGAGAGGAAAAAAGTGTTGAATCCTCTGTACTGTTTCTTTGAAATGGCGTTCATGGGAAAAAAATCTTTCCATGTTTTGCGCCACGGAACTACTCCGTTTTCAAGTCCTTCGATAACCATATCGACTATTTTATCTATTGCTTTCATTTTTAAATATTTATTAAATTATTATTAACTATGTCCTTTCGGACGGTGATTTATTTTTTTCGTTTTTCAATGAATGTTTCCTGCATGTACGGTTTTAGGGAAGAATAATACCCGAAGCAGCGCGAGGAGTGGTGATTTTTTCCAAAACCCGAAAGGCTCCAGACCTTGCAGGCGGAAAGGAACGCTTATTATCTTTGCCGGCAAATTAATCGGTGGCAAAGGAGAGGTTGATGAGTTTAAGGGTTTTAAAGAATTTAAGGACTTTGAGGATTTTAAAGGCTTTTGTGGCTTTTGATTTTTCATGTTTTCTTTATTTCTATTGAAAAACATGCAATTATCCATGTCTATTGACGAATCGCACAAATATTCGTTCAAGTCCTTGTAATTCCGGTAATATTCCGACAAATCAACGACACTGGCGCACTGTGACCGTATTTTTGACAAAACGTTTTTTCCGGCGCTGTCGTTGTCGAGGCAAGTGTGTACTGTTTTGTGTCTTTTCAGAAAATCCATTGCCCTGTCTATATATACAGCCGAATTAAGCACAACCGTATCCGTCTGCGGATGCAAACTGTTCTGCATGGTCAGATATGACAGGTAGTCCATAAAGCCCTCGAAAACAATACAGTCGTCCGTTGAAACGTCAAATGTTGTTATATCCTTTGGCGACACGCTGCCTTTGAAATGCCTGTTGCGCAGTTCGTAACCGTTTGCATCGTTTCTGAAACCGATGGCATAGTAATTTCTGCCGGCGATTGAATAATGCACTTCCAGACATTGACAACGCGCTGTGTCCGTGTCTATTCTGCGGTCGAATAGATAGCGTAGCAATGCGGGATTGTTAATTGTAAGAACATCCATGAGCATGGTTTTCTCGGATTTTGGAAGCGGCTTTTGAGGCAGACTAACAAATGGCGTTTCTCTGTTTTCCAGTTTCTTCATTGCCTCGTGGAAGGTACACCGTTCAAGTTTCATGAAAAGATCGACCATTGTTCCACCCTCGCCCGAACCGAAATCGTACCAGAGGTTTTTACGGAAATCGACCTTGAAACTCGGCACGTTTTCGGCGCGGAACGGCGAATAATACATGCCGTAATATATTTTTGTAATTTTTGGACGAATTTCCATATCCGATAGAAATTCCCTGATATTAATGCTGTTTGCTTCTTTTGAAGTCATAATATTAAGTTTATTAATGATTTGAAATACTAATAACTGTTAATAAATTCAATCGCCTGCGACGGCGATGACGCCTCCATTTCGCTGTATCGCGTTCCTGCCGGCTGTTCCATTTCGTTTGGCGTGTAAAGATGAAAAAGCATTTCCTTCGCGTCGAACCTGCAAAACCAGCCCTTGTATGCAAATGATTTTTTGTCGGGAAACAGGAAATTTATGATATTCCTGTCCAATGAGTCGTCTGAAACGCTTTTATCCTGAAGCGCCTTGAAACATCGCCCCTGATGAGCAAAGAAAAAAATCGGGCGCTGAACCTCCCTTTCACTCGAAAAAAAGGAGAGAACTCTGTTTTGATACCTGCATCTTGTGATATTGTTGTACAGATGAATATCAAAATCCTTTTTGGTGGTTTCCTGAAAGATGACGTCAAACTCCCTGCTTTCTTTTTCAACTGTTTCCGGTTCGGGCTTCAGGATGTTTTCGTCGTCTATCTGCAAAGTAAAAAAATTCACCTTGGGACACTCGCTTATGACCCGGTCGCACAGCCGATTGGAATCGCATCGCGAACAGTCAATACGTCCGGCAAGTTCCTTTTGCCGATTGTCTAAAACTAACATGATATTAAGGTATTAGAGGTTAATAAATTAAAAAACCGCATCAGTGACATGACACGGTTTTCTGTTAAAAATTCACGGGTTTTCATTCTCAGTTTATCAAATTGAATAACAAATTAAAATGTTCGTCAAAATAGACGTCAAATTCCTTTTGATACCCCGGTAAATAATTGCCGGTTTCATCATAGAGCGCGTCAATCGAAATGCCGTATCCGTCAAGCAAATCGTGTTCGGCAAGTTTTGTCGCAATCTCGATGATTGTGTTTTTGGGATTTTCTTTTATTGCTTTCATTTTTTTATTTTTAAGGTTTTTATTTATACTTGATGATATTTATCAATTCTTCAATTACATTCCATATTGAATTTGAACGTGTGCCCTCTTTTCTGTAGGAATATGACGGACTCTCATCATTTTTTAACCATATTTTTTCTACATTTTCATTAATGAACCATCTTGTCCGTACAGGAACATTAACATTATGCAAGTCGCAAAGTTTCAGAAAATCGTAATTTCCGATTTTTTCTTTTGACAGGAAACCGGTTTGCAATTTTTGAAGGCGTTCCGATTCGATTTTTTCCTCTTCAATTCTTTGTATTTCCTTTTTTAGTTTTTCACTTGCTTCGTACTCTTTTTCAAGTTCTTTTGCCAGTTGCACGGAATTTTCATACTCTGCAATTTCTGTTTCGGTTACAGTCCACTTCCATCGGGATATAACAGAACCCGTGTCATTTTTGCATAAACAGCCCGTATCGGTAAATTCATAATTACAGGCTTTACCCCAATAGTGGTAAAGTTGCCTGTTTTGCTCGTCTGTACATACAAAATGAGTGGACATCAAGCGGGAAAAGAGTCGTATTGAGGTCATGCCGTCGGAACGGGCAGACCACCTGTAATATGCCTTTCCTTCGTTATCTTTGATATAACGTTTTAGCTGTGCCAAATTTTCGATTTTTTCTTTCATTTTATTTATTTTTTAATTGTTATTTATTTAAAGATTAAGAATATAAACATAAAGATAATTACAGCAATGGCGATTTTTAAAAGACCGGTAATAATCTGTATAACAACTTTTATAGCCATTATTGCAATGATTACCAGAAAAACAAGGAACAGTAATTCCTTCGGAACGCCGTAGAGTATTAAGGTATAACATAGCGTTATCACGGCTAACAGTTTGAACATTAGCCAAAATGAGATTATTTTTAAGATTTTCATTTTTAATGATTTTAAATGCTTATGTTTTGAAGATTTCCGAAGATGTTGTAGCCTTCTTTTGTCTTGCCTGACGGAGTTCCCAGCGCGTCCTGCACTTTTCCTTCGCCGTTGATGTTGTAACGCGAGTGAGACCTGCCAAAGCCTGTTCCGCCTGCATCCATGATGACCGTACCTCCGCAGTCAATTACCTTTCTTGCAAGTTCTACGGTCTTTTCATTGTGTATCCCTTCCGAAGCGACCGATACAAACGCAACGGTATTTCTGTCGGGGATAATTTCATCGTTTACCGGAAGTCCTGCATTTAGAGCATCCTGCAAATAGATACCCGTTGACGATTGTCTGTTGGCCACTCCAAAACCGATATAGGCATTTGCATACGTGGCTTTGCCCCGATCCTTTCCCGTTTTGTCTTTTGACAGGATGAATCCTTTTATATTTTTGTCTTTCATATAATTACTATATTAAGTTTATAAAAAATTATACTGAAACCAGATTCGATTTCATTGGACGGACAACAATCCCGTGTCCTGTCATGCAAGGTTTTTGGAAAAAATACTGCCCGAAGCGAAGCGAGGAGCGGAGATTTTTTTCAAAACCCGAAGGGCTTGACCTTGCAGGACAAAAGG
>Ga0082212_10004168_pt1 | contig 20154 bp, 15 predicted proteins | sample TergutNt197P3_FD_71548 | JGI IMG/M metagenome (GOLD analysis project Ga0082212, IMG submission 71548) | Neocapritermes taracua P3 segment gut microbial communities from Petit-Saut dam, French Guiana - Nt197 P3 | ecosystem: Host-associated > Arthropoda: Insects > Digestive system > Gut ... | reverse complement strand
CAGCGGGGCGGGCGGGCAGCATGTCAACAAGACTGACTCCGCGATCCGGATCACTCATCTGCCGACAGGGACGGTAGTTGAATGCCAGGACGAGCGCAGCCAGCACAAAAACCGGGAACGCGCAATGAAAATACTGGCTTCCCGGCTTTATGAAGAAGAGCGCCGCCGCCAGACTGAGCAGGTCGCGGCCGAACGCAAAAGCCAGGTCGGTACGGGCGACCGTTCTGAGCGCATACGGACTTACAATTACCCGCAGGGCCGCGTAACAGACCACCGCATCGGCCTGACGCTGTATAAAATCGAACAGATACTCAACGGTGCTCTCGACGAGGTGATAGACGCGCTCGTCATGGCCGATCAGGCTGATAAGCTGAAAGCTTCGGAAATTTAGTAAGTATATAATGTAGAACGTAAAGTTTAAAATAAAAACCGTGTGGACAGAAGTATTTGAAAACTGTTGTGCTTAATCAGTATGATGATTTGTCGTACGCTGCGGAGGTTATCTTACGCGGCGGGCTTGTCGCGGCGCCGACGGATACTATTTACGGCCTCGCCGGGAATGCCCTTAACGCCGATGCTGTCTCGAAAATTTACGAAGTCAAAAACCGTCCGGCGATCAAGGCGATAATATGTCTCGTACCAGGACTGGACGTCGCCGGGACTGTCTGCGCCGAAATACCTGAAACGGCGAGGGTACTGGCAAAAGCATTCTGGCCCGGCGCCCTGTCGCTTGTATTGCCCCGACGGGATACAGTACCGGATATCGTCACTGCCGGGGGCGGCACAATAGGCGTACGCTGCCCGAATCACCAGAAAACATTGGAATTACTACGCCTCACAGGTGTCCCGCTTGCCGCGCCTTCAGCTAACATTTCCGGGATGCCAAGCTCTAAGACAGCCGAAGAAGTCCTCGCTTACTTTGACGGAAAAATCGACTGCGTGATTGACGGCGGCACATGCAAACTTGGTTTTGAATCGACGATCGTGGATTTGACAGCCGAGCCGTTTCAGGTAGTACGCAGGGGCGCGATACCCGAGGAGGAGATTAGACGCGCTATGCGCGCAGTGTAAAGTGTAGAGTGTTAAGTGTAGTTAAGCGTAGAATTAGGGGCTAGGGATACGAATGTTCATTATTGGAATCACGGGCGGGACCGGCGCGGGAAAAACCTCCGCTCTGCGCGAGCTCGAAACTCTCGGCGCCCTTGTGATCGACTGCGACGCGACCTACCATGAGTTGCTCTTAAGTAATGAATATCTGAAAGCAGAGCTCGTGACCAGGTTCGACGGAGTCCTGCGAAACGGTGAGATTGACCGTAAAAGGCTAGGAGAAATAGTTTTCACCGACCCTTCCGCGTTGGCGTCTCTGAACGCGATCACCCATAAGTATGTCGGGACCGAGATCGAGAGGCGCTTGAGCGAATGGGAAACACAGGGCGGCAAGATAGCGGCTATCGACGCTATTGCCCTGCTTGAGAGCGGAAGAAACGAGAAATGCGACGTCACCGTCGGCGTCGTCGCGCCGGTGGATCTGAGAATATCCCGAGTTATGAGCCGTGACGGAATAACGCGCGCGCAGGCGGAGCAGCGTATAAACGCGCAAAAGCCTGATAATTTTTACAGGGATAACTGCGGCTATATACTCGAAAATCCATATGATACACCGGAAGAATTTAAAGAAATATGCAAAGAGTTCTTTGCAAAAATAATAGGGGGACACAAAAATGCCTGAAAGAGACGAGCTATTTTACAAGAAAAAACAAATATTTGACACGATCGACGAGAAGGAAGTCGTCCGCGCCGACGCTTATTGCGAGGAGTACAAGAGTTTCCTTGATAAATCAAAAACCGAACGCGAGTCTGTTTCGGAGGCGACAAGGCTCGCGTTGGAAAGCGGCTTTGTGCAGTATAAACGCGGCATGAAGCTGAAAGCCGGTTCAAAGATATATGCGCAGACCGGCGGTAAGGCTCTGATACTGGCAGTTATCGGTAAAAAACCGTTGTCGGAAGGCGTGAACATTACCGCGGCGCACATAGACTCGCCACGAATAGACCTTAAGCAAATCCCGCTATATGAAGACGGCGATATGGCGTTCTTCAAGACACATTATTACGGTGGGATAAAAAAATACCAGTGGGTCGCGTTACCTTTGGCGCTCCACGGCGTTGTAATAAAGAAGGATGGCAGCACCGTTGAAATGGTAATAGGCGAGGACGAGGGAGACCCGGTTTTCATGATCACAGACCTGCTGCCGCATCTCGGTAAAGATCAGGAGAAAAAAACGCTGGGCGAAGCTTTCACCGGTGAAAACCTGAACATACTTATCGGGAGCCGCCCGACAGGCGACGAAAAGGAAAAGGATCGTGTAAAACTGACTATTATGACTATCCTGAACGAAAAATACGGCATTACTGAAGATGATTTTCAGTCCGCCGAAATCGAAGCCGTACCGTTGATGCGCGCACGCGACGTCGGGCTTGACCGCTCGCTGATCGGGGCTTACGGGCACGACGACCGCTCCTGCTCGTTCGCGGCGCTGAAAGCCGTTTTGGATGTGAAAAACCCGCCAATGACCGCAGTCTGCGTTCTGGTGGACAAGGAAGAGATCGGTTCGGAAGGCGTCTCCGGGATGCAGTCGGCCATGTTCGAGGATTTCATGGAAGATCTTTGCGACGCGACCGGGGTCAAGCTGCGCGACTGCTATAAAGCATCGTTCTGCCTTTCCGCAGACGTTTGCAACGCGTTCGACCCGAACTTCGCCGACGTCAGCGAGAAGCTCAACAACGCGAATCTCGGCTGCGGTATAGGCTTGATGAAGTTTTCCGGTTCGCGCGGCAAAGCTATGTCAAGCGATGCTTCCGCCGAGATCATAGCGATGCTCCGCGCTTTGTTTGAGAAAAAGGGCGTAGCGTGGCAGATGGCGGAACTGGGCAAAGTCGACCAGGGCGGAGGCGGCACAGTCGCGAAATACATGGCTAACCGTAATATTTCAACCATCGACGCCGGTATCCCCGTTTTGTCGATGCATGCGCCGTATGAGATCGTATCCAAACTCGACTGCTACATGGCGTACAAGGCGATGCTTGCGGTCTACGGGCGCTGACTCACAGCGATCTACTTTATGGTACAAATAAGGGCTGTCTCTTGTGACTTTATAATCATCTGAGACAGCCCTGTTATTGTTTTTTGCTTAGTTACGTGAGCCTGTTGCGTTAAGTTAAGTATTAGTCGTTATCTTTCTTCGCTTTCAGTGTGATTGCTCCGAAAATTCCTGCCGCTGCCAGCGCCGCGCCCAGCGCGAGCATCCATATTATCGCTGTATCTTCGATTCCGGTCTGTGGCATCTGGCTCATCGGTACTGCATCATCGAGTATGTCGATCGCTTCTACTTCAACCTCTTCGGTCTCTCTGGGGCGGAAGTCGCCAAGCGGTGTTTCTTCATTAAAGATATCGAACTCTTCAAAGCTGAGGATCTCAACCGGGATTGCTTCAACTATTTCAGCAGGCTGTGCAAATGCGGGGGTGGTGAGGGTGAAGCCGTCGTTGCCGCGATTGTTATTATTTACGTTGTTAATAACTTCTTCTTCGCCATCTTTGTTGTCGCCGTCTTCTTCGCCGCCGCCTTTATTAGCATCGTCTTCTTCTTCGCCGCCGCCTTTATTAGTATCGTCTTCTTCTTCGCCGCCGCCTTTATTGGCGTCGTCTTCTTCTTCGCCGCTGCCTTTATTGGCGTCGTCTTCTTCTTCGCCGCCGCCTTTATTGGCATCGTCTTCTTCTTCGCCGCTGCGGTCACGGTTACGGTCACGATCGCGGTCATGCCCATGGTTGTTACGATTGTGGTTGCGCCCGTTGTCGTTCTCGTCGCCGTTGTCGTTCTCGTCGCCGTCGTCGTTCTCGTCGCCGTCGTCGTTCTCGTCGCCGTCGTCATTCTCGTCGCCGTCGTCATTCTCGTCGCCGTCGTCATTTTCGTCGCCGTCATCGTTCTCGTCGCCGTCATCATTATCTTCCGGCGCTACTTCAATGTAACCTACTGCAAACGCAAACCCGCGACCGTTGCTGATATCTTCCGGGAACTGGAACTCTCCGGGTCCGTCGAACCGTACTTCATACGCTGCATAATTATTGCCCTGTGTCTGGACTGCGATAGTTAGTATAATTGTATCCGGCCCAACACTGTCATCGGCTACTATCGTCCATGTGTGCCCGTGCCCGGCGTCGTCCTTCGGGATTGCCGTGATACCGGCTGCCAGTACTGCGATGTTTCCTTGTGAGTTGATGTAGTTATCGAATGATTGATTATATCTGCCTCCGAATACGGGACCTGTCACCGTTACATTGCCTGATGTGAGACCGGCCGCCATTGCCGGGACTGTGAGTACGACTGTGAATACTACCGCGAATACTACTGCATATAATTTCTTGTTCTTTTTCATTGTTCTGTCCTCCTATAAACATTCATCTGTTGTTACATTATCATTTTCATGTCCCCAATTTAAGCTATTCCCGTCACATCATTGTTACATTTTCGAGTTTTTACCAACATTTATATATTTTACGTGACATATGTTTGCGCGCGTTGCTTCCAAACGGCTATTGCATACACGATTCCCACCTTATATAATATGGAGCGATATTATTTCAAAGGAGTAGCGGTTATGAATTTCAAAATGGTGCATACAAATTTAAACGTCCTTGATTTGGATAAATCACTGACGTTTTACAAGAGTGCTTTAGGTCTTGATTTGATCAGGCGCGTAAAAGGCAAGGACGACAGTTTTGAGCTTGCGTTCGTGTCCGACGGCTCTTCAGACTGTCAGATAGAGCTCACATGGCTGAGGGGCAGGGATGTTCCTTACGATCTTGGAGACAATGAGACGCATATCGCATTTATCGCCGATGATTATGACTCGGCGCACGCTTTACACTCAGAGATGGGTTGCATCTGCTATGAAAACACGGATATGGGTCTGTATTTCATCGAAGACCCGGACGGGTACTGGTTCGAGATAATCCCGGCGAGGGAGTAAACAGGTAATCAAGCCCCTCTGCAGCCAGCTTGTAGCCGCAGAGGGGCTTGGTTAATTGTCACTGCTATGAGCGATAATCGATGTACCGGTTGTAGTCCTGATAGTGGGTCATAAAGTCATCGTATAACTCGCTCATCTTTGCAACGATAACGCATCCTGCGGCAATGACCGCCGCGGTGATTAGTAAGTAAACGCCTAACATGTGTGGTCACCATCCTCTTTTTCTTTTTTAAAGCTGGTTGAGCAGTCGAGTGGTATCAGTTGATTGAAATACTGTACATAAGTGTGTGAATAGGTATTCCCGGGTTTCCTGCGTAGTATAGCCTGGCTATAACTATTCCGGTACCGGTTCCATTTGAGTAAGGACCGCTGTCTTCTCCCCGAATAGCAAGTAATCCTGACGTTTCATCAATTCTTGCTATTGAATCGCCTGAGTAATCCCACTCAATATAATACCCGTACTCGGATAAACTGTCCGGTGTTCCGCTACTCAACGTACAATTGAACTGAACAACGACTTCGTTTACGCTGATGTTTGGTCCATTGTTACTATTAGTAATTGAAGTTATCGTCGGATAAGCGCCAACGGTAACATTAAACTCAACCCAAAACTCCAGATTATCATCCGCATGCCTGGCAGTTACCCGGATCTTCGTGCTGTATGCTTTATCACCGGGGGCGATCGCTTTAATCCGGGCACTCTCACCGTGGGTTCCTGTGACGCTTATAACATCTACGATGCCCGGATCAACCGGTTCCCACCTTAGTGTGTAGCCCTGTGTAATTGTAGACGGAGTTATCGTTGCCGTGATATCCCGCGATTGCCCCGGTATCAGGTTTATCGTGCCGCCCGGTGAAAAAGTAATATTGCTCACATGCGGCTGCCCCTCTACTGTTATGTCGATAGTTTTGGTGATCCTTCCTAAATACTGGCTTGAGCCTGTACCTGACCACGTCGCACTGAATGTGATTCTCGGCTTTCCTTGATTTGCGCCCTTAAATGTAGCTGTAGTAGTTTCTGTTGTCGGAGTCGTCCTTGTCAGATAATTTCCGGAGGCGCTCCAAGAATACACGGGAGTGTACCCGGTTCCGGAGGTCGGGAGGTTATTCACGGTGACTGATAACGATATATCTCCGCCTACGCTAACGACCGATGTTGCCGGGCTTGTTATGGTTATTGCGTCCACTTTCACGACATAGACCGTTATCGTATGCGTGATATACGCATTATTGCTTGAACCGGTCCGGACTCTGGCAGTCAGAGTGATACTGCCCGGATTGTTTGTTGCGGTAATAACGCCATCGTTTGATGCTGTGTCCCTTGCCACCGTCGCGGCTGAGCCGCTTGACCGCGTCCATTCCACAGTCGCGCCTGCGGTCGTCGTTGCCGCGATCGTGATCTTTTCCGCCGTTCCCGTTCCCATTACCAGGATTTTCGAGCTTGTTTCATTTTTAGCTGTGTTTGCTGCAACATTAGTAGAATTTGATAATTGCGTCGCCGTGCCGGTACCCGAATACGTCAACGTCAGCCTGTCGGCATACACCGCGCCGACCGACACCGGTATGTTGTAACTCTTGCCGCTGCAGTTGCCGGTTACGATAATATTCGCGCTGCCGTTCGCGACGCCGGTCACTTTTACTGTTCTGTTGGTCGCGCTGTATTCCGAAACAGTCATGGTCCGGTCGTTTGACGACGAAATATTGAGCGACTCGTTGAACCCCGTTGGAGAAATGTTCAGCGTTATTGTCACAGCGTTGTTGGTCCCGGTACTGACGTTTACTGTGGACACGTTTGAATTATTCTGCCTCGCCGTGGCATTCGTTATGTAAACCACGTCACTGAGCGCGTATGAGAAATACGTCCTGTAATTTCCGGAATTGCCCCCTGAGAACCCAGCCCCAAACATAGTGATGTTATTATTCAGTATCGCCGACCTCATCGACGACGAGCCGGTGTAATTGCTTATGATTTGATCCAGGGCGTCGATCGCGTCGCCGTTGCCGGGGATTATATTCCCGCTGACAAAGCGGGCGCTGTCAAAGCCGGCCCTCGTCACGCGCTGCTGCAAAGTGTTGCCGGAACCGCCTGCGGCGCTGTATTCGCGAGTCGCCGTGCGGAGTTTTTCAGCCCATTCAAGCGCAGACCTGCTGTTTCTCTGCCGGAAAGCGTTTACGAGCTCGAACAGGAACTGTTCCTGACCTTCAGCGAGCATCGTGCGGTAACCCCCGATCGCGGTTGTGGAGTCATATACCATAATAGCGTATTGCTGCGACGAGTTGCCGGGGTCGGTGTACGAGACCGCTCCGACGCCTGTCATGGTATTTGCCTCCGCGACGCTGATAACCGAGTTGCTCCTGTTCCTCAGTTGGTTCGCGGCGCCGGACGCCATCGAGTATATTGCGACGGCCCTGTCTCCTATGAATGCCACCGCAATGAAATTCGAGTAATTTGAGCTGTAAAACAAGTGCCACGTTTCATTATTGGCCGCCGATATCGAGCGTCTGACCGTGCCGAGTACCTGCGCGGTTTGCGCGGACGTCATTCCAAGCTGCACGCCGTGCAAGGTCACACCCCTGCCGTAAGCGGGGTTTGATATAGTGAGGTTGAAGGTTTTTGTCCTGGTCTGGTTGCCCGACCTGATAGTGGCGGTCAGCGTCACACTGCGCGTGTCGCTGCCTGACGGAACCGCGACGATACCGTTTGTATTCACGATCGAAGTGTTGCTGCTTTGCCATGTTACGGGGAGCCCAAGGACAGTCGTCGGCAACCCGATCCTGCCGGTGACGTTACCGTCGCCGTCACCCTCGTTGATGTACACGATATCAAGTTCATTGACCGCATTGTCAAGCAGGAGCCTGTCGCCGGTGTTTTGCGACGTCGTGAGATTGAATGTTTTCGTCCGGCTCGAGTTACCCAGTCGTATCGTAGCGGTCAGAGTCACCGTGCGTGGGGCGGATGCGGTGTTTACGACCCCGGTAGAACCGCTTATGCTGATAACGTTGCTGTTGCTGCTCGACCATGATACTGTCGCGCCGCCCGTGCTTGTCGTCGGCAGCGTTATATTCTGTGTAACGCCAAACTCATTATCTCCGTAAGCGTAGCCTATATGTACGCGGTTTTCGGCCAGGTCGAGCAATTGCGAGTTAGCCATGCCGGGCGTCCTGGCGGCTTCGATGCGGTTAAAGCTGCGTATTATAACTGCCACGCACTCTTGTGACGTGATCTCGTTACTCGGCATGAACATCCCCTGCTCGTTGCCCTGCATTATGACGTTTGAGTATGCGAGTTTAACCGGCTCGACAGCGTAATCCCTGATTTGAGCTGCATCCCTGTATGGAAGCGTCGCTATGCCGGGGCTCAGCAACGTCATCCTCAGGTCGCTTTCAAGGCCTCTTATAGCCCTGATCATCATCGCGCAAAGCTGCTGGCGTTCCACCTTTTGAGCCGGCGCGAAAAGTGTCGTGGTGATGCCGGTTATTATACCGTAGTTCCAGGCTTTCAGCGCGTGGATACTTATCGGGTCGCGGTCGTCGACGAACGGGTTTGTCGCCGGGACGGGCAGCGCGCGCCCCAAAGTCTGTTCGACCATTACTACGACAAGCTCACAGAACTCGTCGCGAGTCAGCGCGCTGTGGAAATCCTTTGCCGCGCTGGGTGTGAGCAGCCCGGATATATTGGCGGAGCTCATTTCCGGGGCGGCCCATGCTGAAGGCGTCCGGTCAGCCAGAGCCGGTCCTCCCATTGGCAGCGCCGCCAGAAGCATGACCGTTATCAATGTAAGCGCTACGATACGTCTGGTTTTCATAAAACGTCCATCCTTTCGTTACGCAGGTGCGGAACGCACATCATCTTGGGTATCTTTTTCACACATTATACACTATATTGTCTATTATTCAAACTATAATTTTCTCTACTCCTTTTGACGAAAGCAACCGCGAAATGTTCCTGATATTATAGAGCGACAATGTATCAACAATGTATCTAAAAAGCGGGCAGTATAGTTTTCAGAGATTCTTCGCAAGCTCAGAATGACACCTGATCAGTGGCGGTCTGACTCCTGACTCCTGACTCCTGACTCCTGACTCCTGTGCGCAGCGCTTAAATGTCCAGTGCGGCGAAATGGCCGCGGAAAGTCGCTTGCGCGACGTTGCCGGGCCTTACACAGTCTCCTATCGTGTCGACATAAGGCGCGCAATCCGCGAGCGCATCCGCAGCGGCGCTGTTCGATACGCGCCCTGCCGCGCAAACGAACGCGTCGGCGGTAATCAGCGTTTCACCGTCCTTCGTTTCGCACAACAGCCCTTCGTCAGCCAGCCGTATGGCCTTGGTATCCGTCAGACATTTCACGTTTTTACGCATTTCCGCGAGCAGCAGCGGCCTGTGACGCGGGTTCGCATCTGTGCAGACGTCGCATTTCATTTCAACGATCGTCACGTCACGCCCGGTTTGCGCGAGGAATACGGCTGTCTCGCAGCCGACAAGCCCGCCTCCGATAACAACGATTCTCTTGCCAAGCCTATCTATGGCGTCCGCCAGGTCGTCCGCGATTATCGCTTTTTCTATACCGGGTATCGGGGGAATATAAGGCTCCGCCCCGGCGGCTACGATGAGAGCGTCGGGCGCGAATCCGCAGGCCATCTCCGGGGTCACCTCCGTGTTTAAACGGACGTCGACTCCGGCCTTTTCCATTTGCAGCGCTTTAACGGCGATGTATTTATATAAATCAGCTTTAAACGGCACCCCGCGCTCCGCTTTCAAAGCCCCGCCGAGCGATCCGCTTTTTTCGCAGAGGGTCACCTCGTGCCCGCGCTCCGCCGCCGTCAGCGCGCACTGCATACCGCCCGGGCCGCCGCCTGCTATCAGGACTTTTTTACGCTTAGCCGGCGGGGGCGCGTAATTATGTTCGTACTCGTGGCCGATAACCGGGTTGAGCGCGCATATCCGCAAGCCGGTCAGCAGCCGCTCCGCCATACATGTGAAGCACCTGCAGCACCGGACTATCTCGTCGTCGCGCCCCTCAAACGCTTTGCGCGGGAGGTACGGGTCAGCCAGCAGCGCCCTCCCCATCACTACCGCGTCCGCGCGCCGGTTTGCAATGATATCCTCCAGCATTTGCGGCTCGTTGAGCGCTCCGATAGTTGAAACCGGGATACCGACGTGTTTTTTCATCTCCTCCGCATAATGCACATTCACGCCGCGTTCGTAGAACATCGACGGGTGCGTCCTGTCAAAGCTGTCGTGATGCGAACCTGTCGATACTTGCAGAAGGTCGATTTTGCCTTCAACGAGTTTCGCGAACTCAAGAGTATCTCTAAACACATAACCGTCGTCCAGATATTCTTCAGCGCTGATGCGCAGTTCGACAGGAAAATCCGGCCCGACTGCCGAACGTACCGCGCCGATAACTTCCAGCGCCAGCCTCGCCCGGTTTTCAAGGCTGCCCCCGTACTCATCGTCCCTGTGGTTCAGAGAAGGCGAGAGGAACTGTTCCAGCAGCCAGCCGTGTCCCGCATGGATGAGCAGCATCTCAAAACCCGCTTCGCGGCAAAGGGACGCGGCTTTTGCATAGTGTTCGATCACCCCGTCGATCATGGCTTTTGTCATTTTACATGTGACTTGGGCTCCGTCCCTGATCACATCGACCGGCCCCCATGAAGGCCCGTCCGTCAGCGCGAACATACCGCCATGCGACAGTTCCATGCTCGCGACAGCGCCGTGCTTGCGTACCGCGCGCGCCGCGACCGCAAGGCTGTCTTTAGCGTTCGGCGCGTCGATCGTTACCTGTACCGGGTAATACTTCCCCATTTTACCATCGACGATGAGCTCGCTCACCGTCACAACGGCAGCGCCGCCTTTCGCCCTAAGCTCATAAAACGCCGCTGCCTCCGGCGTCAGCGCGCCGTCAGAGGTAAGTATCGGATATGTCATCGGCGCCGAGATGATCCGGTTTTTCATCGTCAGCCCGCCGATCTTAAGCGGGCTGAACAGGTGGGGGAATTTTCTGTCCATATTTATTTACACTCCTGTTTACAAAGTAGTTCTTTACAGGTATACTATACGAACTGTAATAAAAATGCAAGCGGTTGATTGGGCAGGCACGGGACTGAATATACGACTGCTCACGCCCGGCCGGACTGCTGTCTCTGCGGGAATTGAGGGTTTAATGAAATCTGCTTTTGCTAAAAAGCTCAGTAGTTTACGGCGCGAAAAAGGGCTCAGCCAGCGGCGTGCCGCAACTGATCTCGGCATTTCGCAAGCGCTGCTGTCGCATTACGAAAATGACGCGCGTGAGCCGAAATTAGACTTCGTCGCCAAAATATGCGACTATTACGATGTGTCCGCAGACTATCTTCTGGGCCGGATCAGCGAGCGGAAAACCCGGACGCTGCCAATACCGCATGGCAGTGAAAATGCCTCGAGGCTGAACTCAGCGGCCGGCGATGTCTTTAACACGCTCGACGGGCTTTCCGACCCTGAACTCTACGAAGCCGCTGTGGACTTTCTCGTTCTCCCTATCGAGACAGTCGCCGCTTTACTCAATGAACCGAATTTGCTGTATAACCCCTCGCGGGACGCGGAGCTTAAAATGGCGGAAGCGGCTTTTGTCAAACGGCTTCGCAGTAAGTAGGTCTTATCAAACATGAACCAGAATAATATCAGGAATTTCTCCATCATCGCGCATATCGACCACGGTAAGTCGACGTTGGCCGACCGGCTGCTCGAAAAATGCGGCGCAGTCGACGAGCGCGAGATGGAGGATCAGATACTCGATAATATGGAACTCGAGCGCGAGCGCGGGATAACGATCAAAGCCCGCGCCGTTGGTCTGTCATACACTGCTGTGGACGGGCAGAACTACATGCTCAACCTCATCGACACGCCGGGCCACGTCGATTTCAATTACGAGGTGTCCCGCTCTCTCGCCGCATGCGAGGGCGCCATACTAGTCGTAGACGCGGCGCAAGGCGTCGAAGCGCAGACTCTCGCAAACACTTACCTCGCGCTGGATCATAATCTGGAAATACTCCCTGTAGTGAATAAGATAGACCTGCCGGCCGCCGACCCGCAGAGGGTAAAGAAAGAAATCGAGGATATTATCGGCATTCCGGCGGAGGACGCGCCCGAAATCTCGGCAAAACGGGGCATAGGCATAGAAAATGTGCTCGAGCGCATCATTCATGATATCCCCCCTCCAAAAGGCGATCCGGACGCGCCGCTCAGGGCGCTGATTTTCGACAGCCAGTACGACGCTTACAAGGGCGTAATCGTGTTTATCCGCGTTGTGGACGGCCGGATCGGGCGTGATATGGAAGTAAAGCTTATATCGACCGGGGCTGAATACCGTGTCGTGGAAACCGGGCATATGCGCCCGGTCGGAATGGAGCCCTGCGACTTTTTATCGACCGGGGACGTCGGTTATTTCACCGCGAGCATCAAAAACGTCGGCGACATGACCGTCGGCGATACTGTAACCGGCGTCAGCGCCCCTGCGGAGCAGCCGCTGCCGGGGTATAAAAAGGTGCAGTCGATGGTGTTCTCAGGCCTTTATACCGCAGACGGCGCGAAGTACCCCGACCTGCGGGACGCGCTGGAAAAACTCAAACTCAACGACGCGGCGCTCACATATGAGCCGGAATCATCGGCGGCGCTCGGGTTTGGCTTCCGCTGCGGGTTCCTCGGTCTGCTCCACCTGGAGATCATCGGCGAGCGGCTAGAGCGCGAGTACAACCTCGAACTGATAATGACGGCGCCCAGCGTAATTTACCGCGTTACAAAATCAGACGGGCAAGTATTATTAGTCGACAACCCTCTGAATTATCCGGATCCCATGCTGATCGAGCTCGCCGAGGAGCCGTTCATAAACGCGTCGATAATATGCCCGCCTGACTACGTCGGAAATATAATGGAGCTTTGCCAGGACAGGCGCGGCGAATATAAGGAAATGGTCTATCTGGACTCCACACGTGTCGAGCTGCGGTATGATTTGCCTCTCAACGAGGTCATTTACGATTTCTTCGACGCGCTTAAGTCGCGCAGCCGCGGCTATGCATCCCTCGATTATGATTTTAAAGGTTACCAAAAATCCGATCTTGTCAGGCTCGATATACTGCTCAACGGCGAAATGGTCGATGCGCTGTCGTTTATCGTCCATAAGGATAAAGCTTACTCACGCGGGCGAAAAATCGTGGAAAAACTCAAAGAAAACATCCCGCGCCAGCTATTTGAAATACCCGTCCAAGCAGCGATCGGCGGTAAGATCATAGCTCGCGAGACGATAAAGGCACTGCGCAAGGACGTCCTCGCAAAATGCTACGGCGGCGACATCACACGCAAAAAAAAGCTGCTTGAAAAGCAGAAGGAAGGCAAGAAACGAATGCGCAGTTTCGGCTCCGTCGCCGTCCCGCAGGACGCGTTCATGGCGGTGCTGAAACTGGACGACTAAGGAGAACACTATGAAATCTATAACCGGGAAAGAAAATATGATGATGTTCATGCGAGGGGAGCATCCCGCCTGGGTACCGCGTTATTATGTTTTTCCGGACCCCTATTCCAAACTGGCGCCGTCTATGCAGGCCGTATCGCCCGGGTTTATGAATGAACACAGGACGCCGCAAGGGGGCCGTGACATCTGGGGCGTCGAGTTCGTTTCTACCGAGGAAACCGGCGGAGCGGTCCTGCCCGTGCCGAATCATTTCATACTCGATGATATAACGAAATGGCGCGACGTCGTCAAGGCTCCGGATCTCTCCGGTATAGACTGGGAGGCTATGGCGAAAAAAGACCTTGAAAATATAGACCGCGATGTGACCGCGGTCGTGCAGTATGTCCATGTCGGTTATTTTCAGCAGCTTATGGCGTTCATGGGTTTCAGCGAGGGTTTATGCGCTATGTTTGAAGAGCCGGACGAGGTCAAATCGCTTTTTGACTATATGTGCGATTTCTACACCGGTATGACAAGAAAATGCCTGGAGTACTACAAGCCCGATGTTTTTGAATTGACCGACGACACGGCGACGGCGATCAACCCCTTTGTATCCGTAGATATGTACCGCGATCTTATAAAACCGTATCATAAGGCCCAGATGCAGCCGGTGATCGACGCAGGGCTGCCGATTTTCATGCATAACTGCGGGCGCTGCGAAGACCAGATCGACGACTGGTTCGATTGCGGCGTCGTCGCTTGGAACCCCGCGCAGATAGTCAACGACCTTGACGGTATCAAAAAGAAATATGGCCGCAAACTGGGGCTATGCGGCTGCTGGGATTCATCCGGTCCTGTCAGCTGGCCGGACGCGACGGAGGAAATGGTAAAGCAGGCTGTCCGAGACACTATCGACCGTTTTGCGCCCGGGGGCGGTTTCTGCTTCTGGGGAAGCTCATACGGGCCTGTCGGCGATAAGGCGACCGAAGACAGAAGGCGCTGGTTGACAGAGGAATACGAAAGGTACGGTATGTCGTATTACGGCTGATGCGGTCTGCGGACCGCAAGGAGTCGGGAGTCAGAACGTGGTCGCGAATATGCGGGTTTCTTGCTTCTTTATTTGCTTCCTTCATCCATAACGAAGTTTGCCGAAAAAGACGCGGAACCGGGCGGAAAAAGACGGCGTGTAGACGGCGTTGCGACTAAATCAGCGTTTACCTAAACTTTCTTTTTCAGTTCAAACAGCATATTCAGCGCTTCAAGGGGCGTAAGCGTATTTAAGTCGGTGGAGTTCAAAATTGCAGCTATCTCGCTTCCGCCCATATCGATCAGAGATAGCTGACCGGATACGGAATCGGAGACCTGCGCGGTACGTTCACGGTGAGGCATATCTGTATTTTCCAAATCCTTCAGCACGGCTTTTGCGCGCTTGATCACGGCATCGGGAACACCGGCAAGACCGGCGACTTCGATGCCGTAACTGTCGTCCGCGCCGCCCGGCACGATCTTACGAAGGAAAATGATATCATCCCCGCGTTTTTTTGCTGAAATATTGTAATTCTTGACACCGTCGATATCATCCTCGAGCGCTGTCAACTCATGATAATGCGTCGCGAACAAGGTCTTTGCGCCCAGTTTACGCTTGTCGGCGCAATGCTCTAAAACGGCGCGCGCGACCGACATGCCATCATATGTCGATGTTCCGCGCCCGATCTCGTCAAGGATAAGCAGGCTCGAGCGCGTCGCGTTTTTCAGGATATCGGCAACCTCCGTCATTTCCACCATAAACGTCGATTTTCCCGCCGAAAGGTCGTCAGAAGCGCCGATACGCGTGAACACACGGTCTACGATCCCGATGCGCGCATGTTTTGCCGGAACGAAAGAACCCATCTGCGCCATCAGTACAATCAGCGCGATCTGGCGCATATAGGTCGATTTTCCCGCCATATTTGGCCCTGTAATGATCGCTGTACGCGCCGCCCCGCCGTCCAGGAATGTGTCGTTTGGAACGAACAGCGTGTCCTTTTGCGCAAGCTCAACCACGGGATGCCGCCCATCGCTTATAACTATTACGCCTGAGATATCGATTTCAGGCATACAGTAGTTATTGGCGACCGCAGTATCCGCAAGTGAGCAGAATACATCCAGTTCCGCGACGCTTCCGGCTGTGACCTGCACGCGCCCCACCCCGGCGGCGACCCGTCCGCGCAGTTCTTCGAACAGCCTGTATTCAAGCGCCGCAAGCCTGTCTCTTGCCGTCAGCAGTTCCGTTTCCAGTTCTTTCAGTTCCTGCGTGATGAACCGCTCGCAATTAGCGAGCGTTTGCTTTCTCACATAATCGCCGGGCACATCGTCGGAGACCGAACGCGGTATCTCGATATAATACCCGAACACCTTGTTATATCCGATTTTCAGCTTCTTACCCGTGCGCCCGCGCTCTTTTGCCTCGATACCCGTCAGCGCGGCGGAACTGTTTTCCAGCAATGACCGTAAACGATCGACCTCCGGGTCGACCCCGCTTTTTATAAACCCTCCTTCCCGGACGGAAAACGGAGGGTCGTCTCTTATCGTCGCGTCAATCAGCTCCGCTATATCGCCGAGGAGGTCCATCGCCGCACACTCGCGCAGCGCCGCGCACTTCATTTGCGAAAGTAACAAGGCAAGCTCAGGCAGCGTATTGATCGACGACGAAAGCGACTTCATATCGCGGCACACTGCGTTACCGTAGACTATTTTCCCAATGAGCCTTTCCATATCGCCGATATTTCTGAGGGCCGCCATCAGCTCGCCGCGCACGACCGTCGCGGCCGCAAGCTCTGAGACAGCGCTTTGACGCCTTTTTATCGGCGTCGTCGAAAGCAGCGGGCGCAAAACCCACGTCCTTATGAGCCTGCGCCCCATCGGCGTCCTGGTCCTGTCGAGTACCCCGAGCAGGCTGCCTTTTTTATCGCCGGTCCTGAGCGCCCCCACCAGCTCCAGATTGCGTATCGTATTTATATCAAGTTCCATATACGCCCCGCCGGTATTGCGGCGCAGCATCCGAAGATGCGAAATATCAGTTTTCTGCGTGTCAGTGATGTATTTTAGCAGCGCTCCCACGGCGAAAACCGCCGCTGCGTCCATACCGGCGCACGCGTCCCGGCCGAAGTGTTCATATATCAGTTCGCCATTGTCGTCGCTGAAAAGTTCGCCGCTATACTGAACCAAACAGCCCAGCCTGGAAGTCAGAAACTCCCGTAATGCGGCGCAAGCGTCGGATGCTCCGCCAATAATAGCCTCCGCCGGCGAAAACGAGCCTGTCTCGTTTTCGATATGGCGCATATCATTCGTTGCAAACTCAGTGACGGATATATCCCCGGTCGACAGATCGGCAAAGCACGCGGCAGACATGTCGCCAAGATAAACGGCGCAAAGATAATTTGGCCTGTTCTCATCCAGCATCGACGACTCCATGAGAGTTCCGGGCGTCACGATCCGGACGATATCCCTGTCTACCAGCCCTTTTGCCGCCGCCGGGTCTTCTATTTGCTCGCAAATAGAAACTTTATACCCTTTCGCGATCAGCCGGGCTATATATGTTTCCGATGAATGATACGGGACGCCGCACATCGGGATCCGTTCATCCGGGTCTTCAGTCGACTTGTCCCGCGACGTAAGAACGAGATCGAGTTCTTTTGAGGCTGTCCGCGCATCGTCCCCGAACATCTCATAAAAATCACCGAGCCTGAAAAAAAGGATGCTGTCACTGTTGCGCTCCTTTATTTCAAGATATTGCTTCATCATAGGTGTAACGACAGGCGCTCCGCTCAATCCCAAACGCTCCTCCTCAGCTGTTTACAATACGTTGTTCGTATTAATATATAAGAGGTACTCAATTATGCTCCGCCATTGCTGTATCTATACCGCCCGAGACTATCATCTTTAATGCGTCAGCCGCCCGCGCTGCAGCGTCGCCGATCAGTTTTTTATCCTCGCCGGAAAGCTTTAAAAGCACCCAGTCCGCCATGTCGCGCCCATCGCCCGGCGGGCCGCCTACGCCTATCTTTATCCTGGGAAAACCATCGCCGCCGCATTTTTCTATAATATCCTTCAGCCCGTTATGACCGCCCGCCGACCCGCTCCGACGGATACGCAGTTTTCCCAAAGGCATTGAGACGTCGTCGGAAACCACGATGACATTGCCCAACTGCACTTTGTAAAAACGCATCGCCTGCCGCAGCGCTCCGCCGCTCAAATTCATATATGTCTGCGGTTTCATAAGAAATACCCGCTGCCCGCCGAGAGTCACCAGGGCTGTGAGCGAGTTGAATTTTATTCGGTTTATCCTTATATCGGCGCTTTTTTCGATTTCGTCCGCCGTCATAAAACCTGCGTTATGCCGGGTGTTTTCGTACCGCGCGCCCGGATTGCCCAAAAAAACAACGATCCATGATACCGATGTGTCTCTTCTGCTAAAAAACATAGCCCCCCCTGAAGCATCAGCGAAATAGTGTGGAAATTGATACCTCCTGGAAAATGCGCTCGATCGCCTCCGCAAATAATGGCGCAGCCGAGAGATACTTGATTTTCGAGCACGGCTTCACGCCCGGATATGGAATCGTATCGGTAAAAACAAGCTCCTTGACGACACTCTCTTCAATCAGTTCAAGGGCTTTTCCTGACAGAACCCCATGACTAGCGCATGCGTAGATCTCCTTCGCCCCTCCTATTTCGACAAGCGCTTTCGTCGCCACACACAGGCTTCCGGCTGTATCGACCATATCATCGAAAAGGACTACACGCTTACCCGCAACAGACCCGATGATATTTACTACCTCAGCCTGATTCGCTTTTTCGCGGCGCTTATCAATTATTGCCAGGCTTAAGCCCAATTTCATAGCAAACGCGCGGGCCCTTGCAACAGACCCGATATCCGGGGAAACTACGATAACGTCCTCTATATCGTCTCCGAATTTCTTATGGAAATAATCGGCAAATAACGGGCTCCCAAGGAGATTGTCAACGGGAATATCAAAAAACCCCTGGATTTGCGCAGCATGCAGATCCATAGTCAGTACCCTGTCAGTCCCGGCGGACATGATAAGGTTCGCAACCAGCTTCGCCGATATAGGGTCGCGGGACTTTGCTTTTCTGTCCTGACGCGCATAACCGAAATAGGGCATAACTACAGTTATTCGGCTCGCAGACGCGCGCTTGCACGCGTCGACCATAATGAGCATTTCCATCAGATGGTCGTTTATCGGAGTGCATGTCGACTGGATTATAAACACGTCCGACCCGCGCACAGACTCGTGAAGCGATACAGAAATCTCCCCGTCCGAAAAGGTCGTCACATCGGTTGCGCCCAGTCGCAGTCCGATATTGCGGCACACATTCTCAGCAAAAGGTTTGTTCGAATTCCCACATATGATCTTGATGTCCTTGCCATGAGCCATTGTATGCGTCCCCCCATTAACAATTAACAATTAACAATTAACAACTATGTAAAAGATGATTAATCCATTAGACAAGTCAGCTCACATTATCGCCGCGTTTTCCAGGTCATCGAGTATCACAGTCGTCAAGTCCTCACGCGTGTGCTCCTCCAGCGCCGAAACCCTGTCGGAGTGGACAGACACAATGTTTTCAAAAAAATTCCTGACATGCCGCGCGTTGCCGAAATTCTCGTCGCGCATATCATATATTTCGCGAAAGTGCTCACGGGCAAACTTGGTCGCGTCCTCGGTAAGCGCGTACTCGCTTTTCACGCACATGGAGTCAAAAATCGAGTAAAGCTCGTCGCTGTTATAATCCTCAAAAACGAAATATCTGTTGAAGCGGGACTCGAGCCCTGGGTTTGAGCCGATAAAACGCTCCATCAGCCCGCTGTAGCCGGCAACGATGACTATCAGGTCTTTCCTGTTATCCTCCATTAGTTTCAGCAGCGTCTCTATCGCCTCGCGGCCGAAATCATTGCCGCTGCCGACGTCGGGAGCCAGGGAATACGCTTCGTCGATAAACAATATCCCTCCAAGAGCGCTTTGGACCGCCTCCGTCGTTTTTATCGCTGTCTGCCCGACGAACCCGGCGACGAGGCCCGACCGGTCGACCTCGATGAGCTGACCTTTTGACAGCACCCCGATAGCGCGGTACAATCCGGACAATATCCTCGCGACCGTCGTTTTGCCGGTGCCTGGGTTCCCCATAAATACCATATGAAGGGACAGCGGAGGGTTCGGCAGTTCTTTTTCCTCGCGCAGACCGCGTATCTTAACATAGTTTATCAGGCTCTTGACATTCTGTTTGATGTTTTCAAGGCCCACAAGCGTATCAAGCTGCTCAAGCAGCTCCTCTACGGTCGGTTCCTTTTCCTCGGCTTCAGTTTCCGGGGCCGCGGACGCAGCGTCCGGCGCATCACCGCTTTCGGGCTCGGAACCTTTCTGTTCATTCTTCTTTTCAGAAGGATCCTTTGCGCGCGGCGCAGCGGACGTCTCCTCGAGAAGCTCTTTTGCCGCGTCTTCCGCCTGCTTTATCGTGCCCAGCAGGTCGGCAAAATCCGACAGGCTGCTGAGATATGTCCCCGCAGGCTTCAGGCTCCGCTCAAGATTTTTTTTATCGTTCCTGCTGTCATCCATCGTTCTCTCCGAGGCAGCAGCGTGCTGCCTTTATAAAGGCGGCTGTTCGCCGCCTCAAACCGGATGCTACCATAAAAAAGCACACCAAAATA
>Ga0082212_10004167_pt1 | contig 20154 bp, 18 predicted proteins | sample TergutNt197P3_FD_71548 | JGI IMG/M metagenome (GOLD analysis project Ga0082212, IMG submission 71548) | Neocapritermes taracua P3 segment gut microbial communities from Petit-Saut dam, French Guiana - Nt197 P3 | ecosystem: Host-associated > Arthropoda: Insects > Digestive system > Gut ... | reverse complement strand
TTTTTGAGAACAAGAGGTTTCAGCAAATGGGAGGAAAATTCAAAAGAATGGCAGGCTATGCGGGATTTGGGACGAAAACACAATGATAGCGCCTTTTATATGCAACTCGTGAAAACCCGACCACCCGAAACAATCGCTAATATGATGATTTGTCTGCAAAAACAAACAGATTACCTTTTGGCAAAACTTTTGGAAAAAATGGAAAAGAAATTTTTAGAAGAAGGTGGATTTAAAGAGCGGATGACAAGGATGAGGGTGGAGAAGAGAAAGAAAGGTGAATGAGATTTGTATTACTTTTGTAGCATAATAAACAAAATGATAATCGACAATCTCATCATCATCAAAGGTGGCGTCTATAATGACATTAAAAAAGCATTAGGACAATGGATTAGGCTTTATAGAAAAGATCTCAAAGATGATTTGACGTTTGAACTATACAAAGGCGGACAGAACAATCACGTAATAAAAGTTGATGACAGGCTTGGTAATGAACTATTCTTTTTTCTTATCAATTACTTGAGGTATCCGGAAGGGATTGAATATAAGATTAAAATAGAGGGTTACACAACAGGAAGAAATGATAACTTTTTAAAAAACAAGAAATTATTAGTTTATGTTTCATCTACCGACGAGGAATATGATAATGTTTTTGTAACAACAAGCGAGAACAAAAACTATAAATATGATTTCGGAGGGAAAATTACTGAAGTCAAAGAAAAAAGAAACTACAAGCAGCCTTCAGATTTTACACTCGAACGTTCTGAAATATTGAACGCGAGCGAGTATCTACAAAAATCAGAAAAGGTTTCGTTCAAGAAAATTGAAAAACGCTTCAAAATAAATTCTTTTATCGGGCTTGTGCTATTATTGATTGCTCATGTTTTTTATTTCGTGGACATTGATATTTTTATAATTTTTATTTTCTTCATTGAAATGGGGCTTTGGACTTGGTTTTTTAGTGATTACAAAATGCTACAATCTGACAGGCATTACATTTATTGCCTCTTGATTTCAATTGCATTTGGGGGATATGGCTTATTTTTGAAACAATTTATAACCTTTGATAATGAACTTGCATTTCTTGCAGTTATGGGTACTTTGTTACCATTCCTCCTATTACTCATTCAAAAGCCGACAAGATTGATTTACAAATCTATTTATAACACTGAACCTGTGGTTGATAAACCAGCACCAACGATTGACGATGCAGTATATTCACTAATTTTACTTTTTGTGCCTATGGTTTTAGTATTTGTAATAATGTTGAAACTGTTGAAATGAAAAACACTATACCGGAGCGAAAAACCTTTGTGGTGCAATTGTCGGCGGCTTTTGACTATACTTTTCAGTTTCGCATTTTGACTGATTGACTTTTGCTGGAGAACAGACGGGTCGGAGAAAAAGCAGGTGAACACTCAAACAAAAATTGGCAGTGTTTTTTCAAAAATCTGCTTTGGATAGAAAAAATATCTATATTTGCATTTTAAATTTCGTTGTATGAAGCAGGAAAGTAAAAAGAAAATTGGCGAATGGCTGTTGGATGTTTCCAAATACATGCTTACAGCAGTATTAATATCCACTATTTTCAGAGACCTTGAAAACAAATGGGTAATATATATTGGTTGTTCAATCGCTGTAGTTATTTCTTTTTATGTCGGAATAGATTTTTTTGATAAAAACAGTAAAAACTCTTAAAATTTATAGTCATGGAAGCGTTATTAATTCCTTCACTTGTAATCTGTATTGCGTTATTTTTCAAACTTAAGTTTTGGCTTGAAGAAAAGCATCAACAAACTCTATAAATTTTTAAGTCAAATTGTTGACTTCAAGGTAAAGATACCACCTGTAACAACGAGGTTTGGCTCAATTGGGTATATCACGGCAGGTATAACGTCAGCGCCGCTTCGGAACAGTCTTCCTACAATTACATTGACGTCCGCGACGACCGCGTATATACGTATTTCAGCCTTAACCCCGGCTCCTTTCATATTCTTAAAATTTCAAAAAATTCTATTTTCGTTTTGAAATCTGAAAAATTTGTATTTACATTGCCAAAAATTTCATATCATCATTTGTTGAATCAAAATTCATAAAGTCAATCTATTAAGAAAATGGAACAAAAAAAGCGATTGGTGATCAGTTATAAGAATTGTTCGGCTGAGATAGTGCAGGCCATCAGAGAAAAATATCCTCTGGGTTATGGCGATGCCATCATCAAAGTAGAAAAACCGAACGGTGATTTTTTTCATGCAATTACGTTGGATTTTGAAGATGTCAGTTATTTAGTGAAGGTTGACGTAAAAATTGACAATCTTACCGCAGAAGAATTTGAAAAACAATTTGGTGCGAATGCCAACGAAGATTCTGAAGGCGCTGAATTTGAAACCAAAGCGGAAGAAAATCCGGATAATATTGTATCCCCGGAAAGCAATTACGATGAATAAAATATCATGTCGTGGAAATCATTCCGTAGAGACTATTTCAATTTTTCGCGATCTGAACGTTTCGGGATTTTGGGTTTATGCGGATGTGTCCTGATCATATTGATCATCAGATGGTTGCTGCCTTTTTGGATAAAACCTCAATCCACTGATGTATTTGAGTTTGCGGAAGAAATTGCACAATTTCGACGGGTGGTCGATTCCCTGTTTGTTGTAAAAGGACCATCAGGAACGTCCTCGTATATAGAGTCAGTACCTGATCTTTTTTATTTTGACCCAAACAGGATTTCCAACGAGGAATGGAGTAAACTCGGACTGAACGAAAGGCAAATCCGAAATATCAGGAATTACCAGACAAGTGGTGGATATTTCAGACGAAAGGAGGACCTGCAAAAGTTATATACGATCTCTGCAACGCAATATCAGCGATTAGAACCATATATCCGGTTTACTGTAAATGACGCATCTGTAAAAAAGGCTATTCCTGAAATACAGTCTGTTTCGGATACAAAAGAAACGGAAAGGCTGGTCGTATCTCCTCGCAGGGAAGAAAAACTTCAAATAGAACTGAACACAGCCGATAGCAGTCTTTTGACACAACTTCCCGGAATCGGGCCTGTGCTGGCAGCCCGAACGGTCAGGTACCGCAACCTTATTGGCGGTTTTGCCGATGTGGAACAATTAAGTGAAGTATATGGCGTCAACCGGGATTTGGTGGAACGTTTAGCTCCGCAACTTTCAGCAGACAGTTTACTTATCAGGAAAATTTCTGTAAATAAGGCTACTTACAGGGATATTCTTGCTCATCCATACATCAGCGAACAACAGGTGCGGGGCATCATGAACTACCGAAATCTGCAAAAACGTATCAACAGCCTCGATGATTTGGTAAAGAATAACATCCTGAAACGCGAAGACGCCGAAAAAATCAGGCCTTATCTGACGTTTGAATGAATAATTGTTCCTGCGCTGCTACAAAATACTTTTTACTGCAAATAATACATATGAAACCCAAAATGTTCGTTTTGGGAATTTTTTTTTGAAAAAATCATAAAAAATGCAAAAATGATTTGATATTTGTATTTTCTTTTAAAATTGCCGTATCAAAAATCTAAGGAAAATATTTTGGGTTGTTATCGTACTCGTGCTTTCGATACCCACTATCCTGTTTATTGCGATCAATAACGAATGGGTACAAAACAAACTGACGCAGCACGTTACAGCGATGTTGTCGGAAAAATTGGGTAACCATATTTCCACAGGAGCAGTTCGTGTGTCGTGGTTCAACAAGCTAACTGTTCACGACCTTTTAGTGTCTGACGTGCACGGTGATACCATCCTGTCGGTTCCCGAATTGATTGGCCGGCTGAATCTGCTTGCTTTCTCAACCCGGAGTATTGAAGTGCGCAAGGCTGTGCTCAACCGTGCTGATATACGATTTGCCATTGATCCTGAAAACGAGGTGATCAACATCAAATTTATCATTGACCGGCTCAAATCCAAAGATACTACCTCCAACAAGCAGAAATGGATTTTTGGGATACGCTCCATCGAACTGAACGATTGCCGGTTTTCATTTAAAAATGTATCGAAAACATTCGACAAACCATATGGAATGGATTATGCCGACCTCGATGTAAGGAACCTTAACCTGTTGGTGTCTGATTTCCGTCCGGGAGGCGATAATTTGGGCGGCGTCAAATTTCGCATCAGGCGTTTGTCGTGTATTGAAAAATGCGGATTGGATTTGAAATTTATGTCAGCCGATTTTTTGGTAAACCAAAATAACCTGTCATTCAAAAATGTACGGATCAAAACTTCGTATTCCGAATTGAACGCAGGGGATGCATCCCTTCATTTCAATTCATTTGAGGATTTCAGTGATGGCGGTTTCATTACGAAAGTGCCTATGAGCATTGACATAAGAACGTCGGAAGTTTCGTTTTACGATTTATCGCAGTTTGTGCCGTTTTTTGGCGCTTATTCCGGCAAGGCGCTGTTTTCCGGTAAGGTAACCGGAACCGTGGAAAATCTGAAAGGCGAAACCATTGACGCTCATTTCGGAGATATGACCTGTATCAAAGGTAATTTTGATCTGAAAGGGTTACCAAATATCCGGACGACACTCATCTATGCCGATATTACCGATCTTGTTACCTGCCCGCAGGACATCGAACAAATACAGGTTCCGAACTCGCGAAGCGGACATGTGACCCTGACTGCAACCATGCATAAAATCACCACCATCGGCTTCAAAGGAAATTTCACAGGTTTTTTTGACGATTTTGTTACTTTCGGCACCTTCACCTCCAATTTGGGAAATCTTTCCACAGACGTGTCCATCAAACCGTTGATAGGCGTGGATACCGATACGACCTTCACTTTCAAAGGGGCTTTGAAAACCGAACAGTTTCATCTGGGCAAATTGTTGACACAGTCTGCTATCGGCGCGATAACGCTTACAGGGATGGTAGAAGGTTCTGCGTCGAAAAACAACATCCATGCGTTACTGGAAGGAAATGTGGGAAGTATTGACCTGGCAGGTTACGAATATCGTAATATTGCCATCAATGGCACAGTGGATAACCGTGTATACGACGGACAATTGAGTATCGACGAGCCGAACGTCAAAATGGATTTTTCTGGAAAAGTGGATTTTACGAATGAAATCCCTGCCTACGATTTCTGGGCTAATGTGGAACGTGCTAAATTGCATAACCTGAAATTAGTGAAGAACGACACCTCGTCTTTTGTTGCATTCAATATCAAGGCAGTTTTTTCGGGAACCAACATTGACAATCTTTCCGGCGATCTGGAATTGAAGAACTCCCTCTTCCGCCGCAACAGCCGCGAAATTGAAATCAATAATCTTGAACTTTTTACCAAGGTGATTCGCGATACCAATCAGTTCATCCTTCGTTCGGACATTTTGGACGCAGAAATACGGGGACAATACCAGTTCCTGAAATTGCCCGAATCATTTTTTTCGATGGTGAAGAATTTTGCGCCTGCCTGGGTACCCGAATCGGTAAGTCCTGACAACCTGTCGCAAAACAATTTTCGTTTCGGGGCAAAATTCAAGGATACCCAGAAATTGACCAATTTCTTTCTGAATGAATTTAATGTGTCGCGTGGCACGCAATTAGACGGCGTTTACAATCCGTCGCAGCGGGACGTACATTTTTTGCTGAACATTCCGTATATGGGACTTGCCGGAAAGCAATGGCAAGGTTTTTATATGAACGGAAGCGTCGAAGATTCAACTTTTGTGGTCGAATCGGGTTGTTCGGTTTTCCGTGCCAATAAAAATCTGTCATTTGAGAACCTGACTGTATTGACGAGTGTACAGGGCGACAGCGCAGATCTGAAAATCAGATGGAACAATTGGGATACAATGCTTAACAGCGGTTCTCTAAATTCCGGGATTTTTTTCCTGAAAAAACCGAATCAAAAAATTCCTTTGATACGTGTATTTTCATTGCCGGGACAGATCGTGACGTCCGGTGATGTGTGGACGTTGACGCACAAAGGAATATCCATTGACTCTACCGCCATCAGTATTGACAGTTTCCGGGCATTGAAAGATGATCAGGAAATATTGATTTCGGGCTTCATTTCGCAAAGGGAAGAAGATAAGTTAAAAATAACCGCAAAAGATTTAAATCTTTCGGTGATTAACTCGTCCCTGCAATTCGACAAACTCCTCTTCGGAGGGATTGCCAACGGTTCTGCTTCATTATCAAATTTGTACGGGGTTCCCGTCTTTGTTTCGGATCTTCGGGTCGATGATTTTTCGCTGAACAACAGTCAGTTTGGCAATACCGATCTGACTGCTTTATGGAACGGCGCCAATCGCAGCGTTCGCATCGAAGCCGGATCAATACTGAATGATTTACAAACCATGAATGTCAGAGGTAATTACTTTATTACTGACCAGACGCTGGATTTTGACGTCTCATTGGAAAAAGTGCCGGTAAAGATTTTACAGCCCTATCTTGAAAATATATTTACAGGATTGGAAGGCACAATTTACAGCAAAATGAAACTTACCGGCGCTATCAGCAATCCTTTGATGAATGGTTCGATTGAAATGCGCAATACGGCATTAACGCTTGACTATACCAAAACACGGTACAATTTTGAAGGAACTACTACCGTGAAAGACAATACCATTTCATTCAGGGATATTGAGCTTTTCGATCAATTCAATAATTCATGCAAAATTAACGACGGATATATACTGATAGACCATTTTAGAGACATTTCTTTTGATTTACAGTTTCAGGCAAACAATCTGGAAGTATTGAATACAGGCGTACGCGACAACAACCTGTTCTACGGCAGGGCCTTTGCTTCAGGAAGTATCCGGGTCAGAGGAAATCCAGGGGATATGCAGCTGGACATCTTCGCCAGAACCGAAGGAAATACCCGGTTCTTTATCCCGCTCTCGGCAGACGACGAACTGTCCAAAACCACTTTCATCACATTTGTTGACCATACGTCGCGTACCCAAAGGCGATCGTCGGAGTTTCGACGTCGCACGATGGTTTCTAATGACGTACCTGTTCCTGAAGAAACGAAATTCAACATCAACATCACAATGGATGTGACGCCGAATGCAGAAGCGCAACTGATTTTTGATGCTAAAATCGGCGACATCATCCGGGCGCGCGGCAACGGAAACCTGAGGCTGAACATCACCAACAGCAGATTCGACATGGCGGGAACGTACATCGTTGACGAAGGAGATTATCTGTTTACGTTGCAGAATTTTCTGTCCAATAAGCATTTTTCCATCGAAAAAGGGGGAATCATCACATGGAGCGGAGATCCGTTGGGTGCGTTGTTAAATCTCAAAGCAATATATACGGCCAGACCGTCACTTTATGATCTGATGAAAGAAGAGGCTTTTAAACGGACTGTTCCCGTGCAATGTATCCTGCACATCACCAACAAGATGACCAATCCAAACATCAGGTTCGGGTTGGATATACCCAATGCCAGTCAGGAAGTAATGTCGTTTTTGAGTGCGGCCACCTCTTCGGAAGAAGAAATGTCGCAACAGTTTATATTTTTGGTAGCGGCCAACCGTTTTTACCCGGATCCCAATCTGTCGACAAATAGCGGGTCGCCGGGTTTAGGGCTTGAAACCATGGGATTAGCCACCGCTTCCGAATTTCTGACCGGTCAGTTGAGCCACCTGCTTTCACAATGGAGCGACAGGGTAGATTTCGACGTCACGGCTCTTCCCGGAACAAACAATACCGGACAGATTTACGGAATGGCTGTCAGCACTGACAGATGGAATTTTCAGGCGAATTATGAAGTATCCACAGAAACATCTGATAATGTAGGCGAATTTTCTTTCGACACAAAAGTAGGAAAGAGCAACAAGTTGAGGTTTAAAGTATTCAATCGATCTAATCCAACTTATCTTTCTCAAAGTTCATATACGCAAGGTATTGGACTGCTATTCCGCGAAGATTTCAATCAGGTAATGGATTTATTCAGACGAAAAAAATCTCCGGCAATACGTCGCGAAGAGGAAGACGCAATACCCGAAAATGAACAGAAAATACCTGAAATTCCGGACGAAAAACCTGTCACTGTATCTGTGGGCAACTAACTATTTCGGTTGTACTTTCGAAACCAGGCGATAATATATCCACGGGATATATCGCTTGAAATAGATCATCAGCAGGTCTTTCCTGCCGATGTATACCTCTTTTTTGTTTTTGCGTACTGCATTGATGATTTTTCGGGCGCAGGTTTCGGATGAGATACCGTTGGCTTGCCCGTGATCCATTTCGCCGTGGGGCGTACCGTCTTTGGTAAGCGCATTCACCGATACGTCGGTGAGGATGCGGCCGGGGCATACCACCGTTACGCGGATACCCTGCGCATGTAATTCAGCCCATACCGTTTCGTAGAAGCCGTGCAAGGCATGTTTGGCCGCCGAATATGCCGAACGCAAAGGAAATCCGAATATGCCCACAATACTGCTGATGGCGATGATGTGTCCGCCACCTCCGGCAATCATTGCAGGAAGCAACTTCTTGGTGAGAATCACTCCGCTGAAATAGTCTACTTCCATGATCCGGCGGTCTACAGACACGTCGGTTTCGATAACCAATGAACGCTGACTGATCCCCCCGTTATTCACCAGGATGTCGATGGCGCCGAATTGTTGTAACATGCGGTCAGCCATCGCCTCAATATCTTCCTGCCGCGACAGGTCAAGCGGAGCTATTGTACACCTGTCGCTGTGAGCACACGCGGCTTTTACCCGTTCTAATTCATGCCCGCGCCTTGCCGATAAAATCAAATGCGCGCCGAGTTTTGACCACCCGTAAGCCAGCGCTTCGCCAATCCCCGACGATGCGCCTGTGATCCAGATTATTTTTCCTTCAAAGGATAGTTCTTTCTTCATCTGATTCGCAATTTAATCAAACATTCACCAGCGACCTCAAATAATCGCCATACTGATTTTTTTTATATTCACCGGCTAACAACAGGAGTTGTTCCTTGCTGATGAATCTGCGGTTATAGGCAATTTCCTCGATGCAGGATACTTTTAATCCCTGTCGTGCTTCAATGGTTGCGATATAGTTCGACGCCTGCAACAAACTGTCGTGTGTACCGGTGTCTAACCACGCAAATCCGCGACCGAGCAGCTGAACTTTCAAACGACCTTCCTGCAGATACAGTTTGTTCAGGTCGGTAATTTCCAATTCGCCGCGCGCCGAAGGTTTCAATGATTTTGCTTTGGTGATTACATCGTTTGAGTAGAAGTACAAACCGGTTACGGCGAAGTTGGATTTGGGGTTTGCCGGTTTTTCTTCAATACTTATTACATTACCCTTATCGTCAAATTCGACTACTCCATAACGTTCGGGGTCTTTTACCCAATAGCCGAACACTACCGCACCATCTTCCAATTTGGCGGTTTCAAGCAAAGTAGCGCTAAAACCATAGCCATAGAAAATGTTATCGCCCAGTACCAGACAAACATTGTCGTTACCGATAAATCCGTCGCCTAATATAAAAGCCTGCGCTAACCCATCGGGCGACGGTTGAGTTTTGTATGCTAATTTCAACCCAAGTTGCGAACCGTCACCCAGTAAGTCTTCGTACAGATGAATGTCCTTGGGAGTGGAAATAATCAGTATTTCGCGGATTCCCGCCAGCATCAGCACCGACAACGGATAATAAATCATCGGCTTGTCGTACACCGGAATAATTTGTTTCGAAATACTTTTGGTAATCGGGTACAGTCGCGTACCTGAACCTCCTGCTAAAATAATGCCTTTCACTATTTTTGATTTTCAAGTTTTGATTTAATGTATCATTACATGTAATAAAAAACTTACAACCCCAGTTTTTCTCTGAAATAGGCAATTGTCTTTCCCAAACCTTCTTCGAGCGGCACCACCGGTTTCCATCCGAGTTTTTCTTTAGCCAGATCGATGTTTGGCTGACGTTGGATGGGATCATCCTCCGGCAAAGGCAAATACACTAATTTTGATTTCGAGCCTGTCTGCCTGATGACCATTTCAGCCAGTTGCCTGATGGAAAATTCACCGGGATTCCCAACGTTTACGGGGCCGGTAAAATCATCGGAAGTCCCCATCAGGCGAATCATGCCTTCCACAAGATCGTCCACATATTGAAAACTGCGGGTTTGACTGCCATCGCCATAGATGGTAATATCCTGATTCTGTAATGCCTGCACAATGAAGTTGGATACCACACGTCCATCGTTGGGGTGCATCTTTGGGCCGTAGGTGTTGAAGATGCGGATAATTTTAATGCGGACGCCGTTCTGTTGGTGATAGTTCATAAACAGCGACTCGGCACAGCGCTTACCCTCGTCGTAGCACGAGCGGACGCCAATCGGGTTCACGTGTCCCCAGTAGTTTTCGGGTTGCGGATGCACTAACGGATCGCCGTAAACTTCGCTGGTGGAGGCTTGAAGAATTTTTGAACGTGTGCGTTTTGCCAGCCCCAGCATATTAATGGCGCCCATGACCGACGTTTTGATGGTTTTGATGCCGTTGAACTGATAATGTACCGGCGATGCGGGACATGCCAGATTGTAGATTTCGTCTATCTCGGCAAAAAATGGAGTTACTACGTCGTGACGCACAAATTCAAAGTACGGGTTACCGATCAGGTGTACAATATTTTCCTTTGAACCGGTAAAAAAATTGTCTACACAAATTACTTCATGCCCTTCATTTAACAATCTTTCGCACAGATGTGAACCAATAAAACCGGCGCCACCGGTTACTAAAATTCTTTTCATTTTGTCTAATTTTCAACTATATCATATACGGAAAAATTGATAAATGGTTGCTTATAAATTGTCAGGAAATAAATCATTTTTTGGTGGTGACGATGATCACCCCGTTTTTGCCTTTTTCGCCATAAACTGCGATTGATGCAGCATCTTTGAGAACTGTTATTGATTCAATGTCATTAGGTGGAAGAGTATTTATTTTTTCATTAAACTCTTTTCCATCAACAATAATTAAAGGATCCCCGCTAATACCTCTAACACCTCTAATTCTGATACGATTGTCTTCTGTAGTACTAATACGTTCATTTTCCACCCCACGAAACACCGGAATAGCGCTTACAACTTTTTCCCCTTCTACTTTTGATTTCGTTTCAGCATCCATCGTATCTTTTCCCGTTTTCGTGGTAATCAGAATCACCCCGTTTTTGCCTTTTTCGCCATACTGTGCAATTGACGAATGTTCTTTGAGAACTGTTATTGATTCAATGTCATTAGGAGAAAGAGTATTTATCTTTTTTTCAAACACTTCCCCATCAACAATAATTAAAGGCTCCAAACCACTGATTCCTCTAATTCTGATACTTATATCTTCTTCAGTGCTAATACGTTTATCTTCCGGTCGAGTATTCATCGGGGCAAACCCTACAACTTTTACCTCTTCTACTTTTGATTTCGTTTCAGCATCCATCGTATCTGTTCCCGTTTTCGTGGTAATAAGTATTACGCCGTTTGCGGCTTTTTCTCCATACAAATACGTTGCGCTTTTGTCTTTTAATATTTCAATGGATTTGATGGTGTTAGGATCAATTTTATTCATTTCTTCCCAGGTAATCATTTTTCCATCAAGGATGACTAACGGATAACTATTACCTGAAAACGATTGCATATTAAATGCAGGGTTATTGCTTTCTTCAGGGGAGGAAGTTGTACCTTGCCACGCACGGTAATCGGGGATGGTTTCAACTTTGACGGGTTGAGAAACATTCTTCTGTTTGGTATCAGATAAAAGAGAGAGAATGACCTCACCATTTATCGTTCCATACGAATTGGGAATAAGTTCAACAGTATAGGTGTATACTGTTGACTTTTTATTGTCAAAATCAAAATATTTTTCCGTTTTGCCGGTTTTTGAATCATACGTACTTCCAATTAAACCTTCGGCGTCATATAATTGCAGGAAGGCTACACCCGATGATTTTTCATCTGTTTTGACAGTAAACCTGTAACGATGGTCTTTACGCAAAACGATGTCTTTTATGAAATTAGAGGCATGGTTGTTACTTGCGGATGCTGACCGAACAGTAAAATTGTTTACAAATAATACAGTCTCTTGTGCACCGTTGATGGAATTATCACTCAAACCGGTAAATGATTTTGTTTCCGTTACAGGTTCTTCGCCAAAATGAACTGTTGATTCACTTTTGGTGATAAATAAATCCTCTAAAACAGGACTTTCTTCAACATTTGAGCCTCTGTCGCTCAAATACTCTTCTGCGGCTTGCAAACCCGACATTTGCAAAACCAGCAATACTGCCGTCAATACCGGTACAACCAGCAAATATTTGACGGTCATGATACGGGGTGAATTTTTCTTGTTGATCATAATGATACGTTTTTTAAGGTGATTGAAATGAAATTGATTTACGATTTGAAAATTACTTCCTGATACCCGCAACAGGCTATATTGGTAGTGTTTGCGGTCGAAGCCCGACCGGAGCGTCATGCGGTCGGTATAAAATTCGAGGTTTTGTTTGAGGTCGCGCCGCAGCAACCATACTGCCGGATTGAACCAGCACAGGCACGCGAGCGCTTCGGCCAGAAGAATATCGATGGTATGTCTTTGCCGGCAATGTACCTGTTCGTGCGCCACAACCTCGTCCAATTCATCTTTGGAATAGAGGTCGGGATTCAGAAAAATATGACCGGAAAAGGAAAACGGCTGTATGTTCCTGTCAACAGTTATTATGGTATTGTCTCCGTGAGATTGCCTTGGACTGCGATACCATATACGGACAATACAGACCAGTTGAAACAGCCTTTTACCCGTCATGAAAATGGCCACCGGCAGCCAGCACCACAGGAGGATGACGCCAAAGGGTACGGCCTGTGCAACCGCAGGTTCAGCGGTATATTCGGCAACTTCTGTTTGCAATTGGGTAAAAACGTATTGATATACCACATCGACATTGGGAATATATTGTGAAATTTCCATCGCTGCCGGACTGCCTGTCAGCCATGCCGAGATATTAACCAACGGAAATGTAACGGCAGATACGATGGTTGCCAGCAGATACCAGCGGATATGCCCGTAAAACGTATCGCGGCGATAAAACAGGAAATAAAACCCGTACAGCGCAATGAGCACGATGTTGGCTTTCAGCAGATATGATAAAAACGGCGTCATGGTTTTTCCTGTTTTTCAATGATACGGATGATTTTTTTCAGTTCTTCAGCCGAGATGTGCTGCTCGCGGGCGAAGAACGTAACCAGTTCGCTGTAGGAATTGCAGAAATAATCTTTAACAAAACCCGACATGAATTGTTTCTTGTAATCCTTTTCGCAGATGACGGGCGTGTACTCATAAGTATTACCATACCGGCAACTTGCAACATAACCCTTGCGTTCAAGGTTTTTCACGGTCGATGCGAGCGTGGTGTACGGCAGGCGCGGTTCGGGATACCGCTCAAGAATGTCTTTCACAAAACATTTTCCCAAACGCCAGATAATCAGCATGGCTTCTTCTTCTTGTGGCGTCAGATTTTCCATATACATAATTATTTACGATGACGCCGCAAAGATACGAAATTTTCGTAAACAAAAATATTTTTAAAGATTTTTTTAGAAAAAAGTTGTATTTTTGTCCGGTTGGATTGAATTATTTTACAAAAAAACGTCTGAAAAACAATATGTACAGGATAAGCAAACGGTTTTCATTTTCTGCGTCGCATGTGTTGGATCATCTGCCCGAAGATCATCCCTGCGCCCGGATGCACGGCCATAATTACCTTGTTACCGTTCATCTGAAGTCGGAAACATTGGATGAATACGGTTTTGTAAAGGATTACAAATCTTTGAATACGGTCAGGCTGTTTATTGATGAAACACTGGATCACCATCATCTGAACGATTGTCTGCCTGAACCGCCCACTTCTGAAAATATCGCCCGTTTTCTCTACGGGCGGTTTAAACCGGAAATTCCCGAACTGTATGCGGTTGAAATAAGCGAAACGCCTCAAACGTCATGTATCTATGAACCTTAAAGTGAAGGAAATATTTTATTCGCTGCAAGGGGAAGGCGGTCGTCAGGGTGAAGCGTCTATTTTCGTCAGGTTGAACGGCTGTAACCTGAAATGCGATTTCTGCGATACGGATTTTTCAGGAGGCGAGGATATGTCCTGCGGGCAAATCTTATCGCATATTCAAAAATTCCCGTGTCAATGGATGGTTTGGACAGGCGGCGAACCCACCCTGCAATTAACAGATGAACATTTACGATTTTTCAGGCAGGCAGGGTTTCGGCAGGCCATTGAAAGCAACGGCAGCAACCGTCTGCCGGCATTGCTGGACTATACGGTAGTAAGTCCGAAAGGCAATACGGATGATGCACAAAAAATCAATCCCCGTGTTGACGAGGTTCGTTTACCGGTACGGAAAAACGGTTTTATCCCGCCGATTGAATCGTTACCGGAAGCCCGGTATTATTTCCTCAGTCCCGTTTTTTCGGACAATCCGGCAGAAACAAAGGAGAACATTGACTATTGCGTACAGCAAATCATGCAAAAAACACAGTGGCGATTGAGTGTGCAGATACACAAACTAATCGGAATACCATAAGTTTCAGGTTTAAACCTGAAACTTTTACAATTCAAGCACTTTGGCAATAATTGCCTGCCGGACAAAGACGCCGTTAAGCGCCTGCGTGAAATAGTATGCTTTGGGGTTATTGTCTACGTCGATGTCTATTTCATTCACGCGGGGGAGCGGATGCAGCACGCGGACATTCGGTCTGGTATTTTCGAGTATGGCGTTGTTTAATACGTAGGCATTTTTATTTTTCTCGTATTCAATGGGATCTGAAAATCGTTCCTTTTGCACGCGCGTCATATATATAATATCGGCCTCATGAATGACGTCCATAAACTCAGGATATTCAAAAAAGCGGATACCGCGCGATTGAAGGTAAATCTTGTATTCAACGGGCATCTTCAACGCTTCGGGCGCAATGAAATAGAACGTAGGATTAAAATACGACATAGCCATCAGTAACGAATGAACGGTACGTCCGTATTTCAAATCGCCAATCATAAAAATGTTGAGATTCTCAAGCGTTCCCTGTGTTTTCCTGATGGAATAGAGGTCGAGTAACGTTTGTGATGGATGCTGGTTGGCTCCGTCGCCGGCATTAATAACAGGAACTGACGCTATTTCGCTGGCATATCGCGCGCTGCCATCCAGAGGATGACGCATCACAATCAAATCGACGTAGTTGTTCACCATCTTGATGGTATCTTTCAGTGTTTCACCCTTTGAGACACTCGTATAACTTGTATCGGCAAACCCGATCACTCTGCCGCCGAGACGCTGTATGGCGGTTTCGAAACTGAGGCGGGTACGGGTCGAAGGCTCAAAAAAGAGCGTTGCTACTAACTTATCCGTCAGCAGGTTTTGCCTGGTATTTTTCTCAAATTCGGCAGCACGTTCAAGTACTTCCAAATAATCATCCCGGTTATAATCGGTTATAGAAACTAAACTTCGGTTTTTCATAAAAAATTTTGATTCAAAGGTAATCTTTTTTCAGTTTCAAAACCGATTTTTTTACATTTTTTTACGGTTGACTTCGTCGAAATAAAGGTTGAGACACAATGAAAGTCAGCAAAAATATACTTAAAATCAGTATCCTGACAGTTTTTGTGATTGCCCGGTTTTTTAATTTATAAAAATGTAATATCTTTGCTTGATCAAAATTAATAAAAATCATTACCATGAAAACCAAACAATATTACATCCTCACCTTAGCCATTATACTTGGCTTGACCTCCTGTAATTCAGGGCAGAAGCCCTGCAACGGATGCATCAACAATTTTGAAGCGCTGCGCGATGAATTTGTCGAACCGGCCAAAGAGTACGGTCCTGCGCCGCTTTACGTGTGGAACAACATCGTTACCCGCCAGCAAATTGACCGCACCATGACCGATCTGAAAGACAAAGGTTTTGGCGGCGTATTCGTACATCCGCGTCCGGGATTGGTGACCGAATACCTTTCCGACGAATGGTTCGATCTGTTTCGCTACACACTCGACAAAGGCAAACAACTCGGTATGAACACCTGGATATACGACGAAAATTCGTATCCCAGCGGTTTTGCCGGCGGCCATGTACCTGCCCAAATGCCCGAAAGTTACAACCAGGGGAAAGGCTTGCAGTTGCGCAAGTTCGAACTGTTGCCCGATACGGCTTCCCGATATTACCTCTGCCTGAAAGAAGAAGGCGGCAGGTTTACCGACATCACGGCTAATGTGCAAGCCGAAGCCGGTAAAAAAGGGAATTATTACCTTTTTTCGAAAATCTACGACCGTAAATCGCCATGGTATGGCGGTTTCTCATATGTTGATTTGCTGTATCCCGGCGTCACGCAGAAATTTATCGACCTTACTTTGCCCGGCTATGAGCGCGTGGCAGGTGATGAATTTGGAAAGTCAATGCCCGGCTGGTTTACCGATGAACCCCAAATCATGCCTCCCGGTGGTATCCGCTGGACGCCCGATCTGTTCGACGTGTTTCAAAAGAAATGGGGATATGACCTGAAAGCCACGTTGCCCTCATTGTTCGAGGAAACAGGCAATTGGAAACAGGTACGTCACAACTACACGCAAACGCTGTTACAACTGTTTATCGACCGTTGGGCTAAACCCTGTTTTGAATACTGCGAAGCAAAAAATCTGTTGTTTACCGGTCATTATTGGGAGCATGGCTGGCCGGATGTAGGTCATGGCGGCGACAATATGGCCATGTACGCCTGGCATCAGATGCCCGCCATCGACATGTTGTTTAACCAGTTCAACGAGGAATCGCCGCAGGCACAGTTCGGAAATGTCCGTTCAGTAAAAGAACTGAGCAGCGTGGCCAACCAGATGGGTTACCGCCGTACCATGAGCGAAACATACGGCGGCGGAGGCTGGGAGACGACTTTTCGTGATTTCAAACGTCTTGGCGACTGGGAATACGTGCTGGGCGTCAATTTTATGAACCAGCATCTCTCGCATTTAAGCATTTCCGGCGCACGCAAATACGACTATCCGCCGGTGTTTACAGATCATTCGCCGTGGTGGGCTTATTACAGATTGCTCAACATGCACTTCACGCGTCTCTCAATGGCGTTGTCGGCCGGCGAACAAATCAACGACGTCCTCATCCTTGAACCCACTACCTCCATCTGGCTGTATTTTGCTTATCGCAACAGCAACAATAAATTTCGGGACATCGGGCAATCCTTCCAGACTTTCATTACCACCCTCGAAAAAGCGCAGATAGAATACGATCTTGGTTCTGAAAATATCATCAAAGACCATGGGAAAGTCGTCAGAGATAAGTTCACGGTTAACAGACGCGCATATTCAAAAGTAGTTATCCCGCCGATGATGGAAAATTTAGATGCTCCGACATGGGAATTACTGAAGAAGTTTATCGACAATGGCGGCACAGTGCTGGCTTTCTCAATACCCAACTGTTTAGACGGAAAGCCCGACACTGAAATGGAAAAATATTTTTCCGGAAAGTCCAATGTGAAAATGCTTACCGGTTTGACTGCTGAAGTGATCCGTGAGAATTTTGCTTCTTCGGATATTACTTTTGCGGATGTACGGGGCGGCAACCTGTTCCACCACCGTCGCATGATGGCTGACGGACAGGTATTGTTTTTAGTCAATTCAAGCCTCAGTGAATCGCTCAAGGGAAGTGTTTCCCTTGCGGGAAAAGACGCTGTTGAACTGAATACATTCACCGGTGAAATGTTCGATTATCCCGAAACTTCCGACGGAAAGCGTATTCGTGTTGATTTCGATCTTCCGCCTGCCGGAAGCCTCCTGCTGTATGTTTCCGACACGAAACAAAACGGTTTTGAGCCGTCTGCAACGGCAAAACAGTACGTCGCAGTAAATACATCGTCGCCGCTCACTGCAAAACCTGACGGCAGTAACGTGCTCACCATCGACTTCTGCGACCTGCAGTCAGGCAGTGAAATTTTCCGTGACCAGCACGTGTTCGACGCTGCCGACAAGGCTTTCAAACAGCATGGTTTCCGCAACGGTAATCCCTGGAACACTTCCGTACAGTACAAAGACAATATCGTACGCCGCGATACGTTCAAAACCGGCGGTTTCAAAGCCATCTACCGTTTCACGGTCGCAGGAGACTTTGATATGAGCGACATGCAGGCTGTGGTGGAACGTCCACATCTGTATAAGATTACGTTGAACGGTAAAGAGATCAAACCCGAACCGGGCAAATGGTTTCTCGACCGAGATTTGGGCATTTTACCAATCGGAAACATTGTAAAGAAAGGCGTCAACGAACTTGCTATCGAGCTTTCGCCGATGAAGATACATGCTGAAATAGAACCGGCGTACATACTGGGTAATTTCACCGTACAACCTGCTGCCAAAGGCTTCACCATCCATCCGCCGGTGAAAACATTTGTCGCCGGCAACTGGAAAGAGCAGGGATGGCTGTTTTATCCGGGCGCCGTTTCCTACGCCAAAACGTTCGACGTCGCCAATCCATCGGGACATTATCGCGTAAGCCTGAACAACTGGACGGGAACCGTCGTTGCGGTGACTGTCAACGGTCAGCAGGCGGGCGTCATCGGTTTTGAGCCTTATGTTCTTGATGTATCGAAATTCATCAGGCAGGGCGCTAATACAGTGGAAGTGAAAGTAGTGGGCAGCAACAAGAACCTGCTCGGCCCCTTTCACAACAAACCTGCGCCAGGATTGGTTTCGCCCGGACATTTCCGTAATGTAAAAACCTATCCGGCAGGCAATGATTACGAACAGTTGGACTACGGGTTGATGGACGATTTCAGGTTGGAAGAAGGGAGGTAAACCGGCAAAACTTATTTGAACTTTTCGCTCAACATACGCATCTCCATAGCGGGCGAAGTATTTTTGTACAGCATGTTGTACGCCGCTGTAACAATTGGAAGGTCAATATTATAGCGTTTGTTGATTTCATACATGCAGGCGGCGGCGTAATATCCTTCGGCCACCATGTTCATTTCCAATTGTGCAGATTTGATGGAATATCCTTTGCCAATCATTGTCCCGAAGGTGCGGTTGCGGCTGAACTGCGAATAACAGGTTACCAGCAGATCGCCCAGGTAGGCCGACTGTTCTGCGGTTCGTTCGGCCGGATAACTTTGTCCGATGAAACGTTTCATTTCGGAAAAACCATTGGATACCAGCACTGCCGTGAAATTGTCGCCGTAACCCAATCCGTGTGCCACGCCGGCGCACAGCGCTACGATGTTCTTGATGATTCCGGCGTATTCGATACCGTAAATATCGGTCGAAATGACGGTTTTGATATAACGACAGTTGAGTTGTGCGGCCATCAGTTCGGCCATTTCGCGTTCTCTGCAGGCCACGGTAAGATATGAAAGACGTTCCTGGACAACTTCCTCGGCATGTGTCGGCCCCGATATTACGCCGAAACGATCGAACGGAAGGCCGAAACGCTGGTTGAAGTACTCGCCTGTGGTCACATTTTCGCCGGGGACGATTCCCTTGATGGCAGAGAAGACGATTTTGTCCATCAACTTCACAGACATGCTTTTGGTGGTCTCTTTCAGAAAGGCGGCCGGAACAACGAACAGCAACGTGTCCGATTGCCGTACCGCTTCATCGGCGTCATCGAAAATTTGTACATTGCCGGTGTCGAGTTGTACTGAACTCATGTATAAACAGTTGATTCCGTACAAAGCAACCGATTCGCGGATTTCCGGCTCACGGATATACCAGTTAATTTGCTGCACATGGTTGCAAAGCACTTTTACCAGCGCTGTAGCCCAGCTTCCACTACCTATTACTGCAATAGTCATAATTATTTTAGTTTTATACGATTATTTCTCAATACAAAAAACCGGCCTGTATACCGAGGCCGGGACTTTTCGAGTAGCGGGGGCAGGACTCGAACCTACGACCTTTGGGTTATGAGCCCAACGAGCTACCACTGCTCCACCCCGCAATATATGATTGCCATGTATAGACTTCCTGTTTTTTTGCGCTGCAAAGGTAAAGCAAAAAAATAATATAACCAAAAATAAGTGAAAATATTATTTTGCTTATCTGGAAAAAATTTACCTTTGTCGCAAAAACCATGGCGACATGTCCGATTCTGTAAGCATTACAATAAAAGAAC